>Ga0182030_10001422_pt1 | contig 49344 bp, 50 predicted proteins | sample 812S3MmetaG_FD_121299 | JGI IMG/M metagenome (GOLD analysis project Ga0182030, IMG submission 121299) | Permafrost microbial communities from Stordalen Mire, Sweden - 812S3M metaG (Illumina Assembly) | ecosystem: Environmental > Terrestrial > Soil > Wetlands > Permafrost | place: Sweden... | reverse complement strand
GTTCAAACCCGCTCTGCGCCGCCAGTGTCCGCTGTTTCATCCTCGCCAGCCCTCCGATGCTCTCCTCAATCTATCTTGAACATCAGTGGAAAATGGAGAACTTAATCAGAGTCTCCTTAAGCATCGTTTCCGGCATTTTGAAGACCCGCTTCCGAACCAACTAAGGTCGCTCAGTTGGTAGCCATGAATGGGCCTATTCGATGACCGGATAGGGCACGCTCCTTACTTCCGACTCGTCCTCACTCGCCCAGCCAGTCCGCATACGGTTTCATCGACTCGACGTGGTCGAAGACAATCTTGATCGCGCCCGTGATTGGGATAGCAAGCACTAGTCCGACTGCGCCCCAGACCGCTCCCCAGAACAGCAGCGCCAGCGTGACCGCCAGCGGATTGATTCTCAGCCGGCTCCCCAGCAGTTTCGGATAGAGAACGTTCAGCGCGAAGAGATGCAGTCCGATTACGCAAAACACCACGATCACCAAGTCCCCCGGCTCCAGTTGTCCCAGGCCGACCAGGATCGGCGGACCCATCGCCAGCACAATTCCCAGGTACGGAACCAGGCTCAGAAAGCCGCTGAGAAAGCCGACGAAGTAGAAGAACGGAACGCGCAACAGTCCGAAAATCGCGATGCTTACTGCCGAAATCAGCAGTCCGATCAGCAGGTTCCCGACAATGAAGCTCTGCAACATTTTTCCGATCAGCCCCAGCGTCACGTATGCCGTGTTCCGATGCTGCAAGGGAAACAGCATCACGGTGGCCGAACGCGCGTGGCTCTGCCAAGTCAGCAGAAAGTAGGCCAGGAATGGGATGAACGACGCGGCCAGCAGTATGTCGGTAAGAGTACCGGCTCCGTGGGTGAGCACCTCGGACCAACTCTGCACCTGCCGCACGGGCACTACATTTTTGGCATCCGGCTCTCCGACCGCCTCGCCCGTTTTCTCGAGGCGTTCCGCGTTCTTCTGGAAGGGCTGCAGGATGGAGCGGATCTTCTGCGAATACTTCGGAACGTTGTCGGCAAAAACAACGGCTTGGTTGTAGGAAGCGACGGTGATGCCATAAAGCAGCGCCAGCAGCGCCACCACGCTGATCAGCGCAGCCGTGGCCCTCGGAATATGCAAATACTCCAGCGCCTGCACCACCGGAGAGAGCGTAAAGCTCAGCAAAACGGCAAAGAACAGCACTGCCAGCACCGATTCGCCGTAGTACGCGAACATGACGATCAGGGCCATGCCGAGCAAGGTTAGCGACCAGTGGTGCCCGCTTCGTGTGTCCGTGGTCTCCATACGGTGTAGCTGCTAACCCCCGGCTCTTGGCTGGCCAATAATTCTGCCTTACTGCCGCGAGAATTGCACCATCGGAATTGCAGACGTAAGCTTTCTTGGCTCTGCCATCTACAATTGAGCGATGCATGCACCTGGGACGCTCGGCTATGGCCGCATCCTGGCCCTCGATGTCGGCTCGAAAAGAATCGGAGTCGCGGTTTCCGACCCGCTGGGCATCACTGCTCAGGGATTGGATACGATCCAGCGGCAGAACAAACGCCGCGATCTGGAAGCCTTGGGACAAGTGCTGGCGAAATACGAAGTGCGGGAGATTGTGGTCGGGCTGCCTCTGCGCTTAAGCGGAGCGGAAGGAACGCAATCGGAGAAGATGCGCCGTTTCGCCGACGATCTGCGCGCTCACTTCGGCTTGACCGTCCATCTATGGGACGAGCGCTGGACCTCAACCGAAGCCAACCGCCTGCTGCGCGAAACCGATCTGTCGATCAAGAAGCGTGGGCAAGCGGTCGACCGCATGGCCGCTATCTTGATTCTGCAATCCTGGATGGAAGCGCACCAGGCCCGCTGAGCGCTGTTACGAGGCGAGTTCGGAAATTTCCGGGAAGCGCAGATTACACTTTGTCAGCGCCTTGGTGAGCGCCTCTTCGATCAGGCTCTCCGCGCAGTTGCGCGAGATGGCGATTTCGCTGACCAGCAAATACCGGGCGCGCTCCAGCATCTTTTTTTCGCGGAAGGAAAGCGACTTGCCCTGTCCTAGAACGAGCAGGCTCTTCAGCACCGCAGCCACGTCCGTGAGCGACCCGGTCCGCATGCGATCGGAGTTTTCTTTGAAACGGTCTTTCCAGTCGGCCGCGTTAATGCACTCGCCGGACGAGAGATAATCCACGATCTTCTCGACCTCGCCATTGCGCACTACGGGACGCATTCCGACGCTGCCCACGTTAGCGAACGGTACCATCACCTTCAAACTGCTAGCTGCGATTTTCAACAGATAGAATTTCTCGACTGTGGCGCCCATGGTCCGGCTGCTGATTTGTTCAATAATTCCGACGCCGTGGTTGGGGTATACGACCTTGTCGCCGATGTGGAAAACACCATTTGCGCTCATGGAGGGGCCCTCGCCCGAGGGTGCGGAGAACTGCCTCTAGTCTAGCCGAGCGCGGCTTCTAAGGCAACGAAGAAGCGGTGCTTGCCAGATCCGCACGGTTACGGATTACCGATGGACCCACGGCCTTTCGGACGATCCCGGACTAAGTCATTTCGGTTGAGTGGGATGGAACTGACCAGATTGGACCGTGACGTGGCTGCGTGCCCCGGACCGGAGTGCCAGTCCCAATCGCCTAGAGTTATAATGTCCAGTGGATGACCGAAGAGATCAAGAAAAAGATTCGGGACGAACTGAACACGCTCGAGCATGAGCTGGCCTTCGATATCCCGAAAGAGATCAAAAAAGCCGTCGCCATGGGCGACCTCAGCGAGAACGCCGAGTATCACACCGCCAAGCAGCGCCAGGAGTATCTGAAGGCGCGCGTCCGCCAACTGGGCAAACGGCTGGCCGAACTGTCGCTGATCAACATGAACAATATCCCCAAGGATAAAGTCGGCCTGGGCTCGACGGTGACGATTTTCGACGGCACCAAGAACGAGGAAATGGAATACAAGATCGTGATGAGCGAAGAGTCCGACGTGGCCGCCGGCAAAATCTCGACCACTTCGCCGATCGGTCGCGCGTTGCTGAATAAGAAAGTTGGCGACACCGCCACGGTCGTCACCCCCGGTGGAAGCCGCGAAATGGAAATCTTGAAACTTTCCACCATGCACGATCTCGCCGAGGCCAAGCTGGAATCGGAACTGGAAGCGCTGCCGGAACCGGAATCGGAGTGATCCGCACTATGATGAGCCGCATTATGAGGAGCACTCCATGAGCGGACGCTACATGAGTTGGACCAGCGGATTCGGCCGCGCTTGCGGCGTTCTGCTCGACGCCATCGTGCGCCTGCTGGCTCTCTCGCGCATCAATCCGAACGTGCTGACCCTGATGGGGCTGGTGGTCAACACCTACGCCGCATTTTTGTTTGGATACGCCAACGGCGACAACCAGCGCCGTATGTTTTTCTACGCCGGCTTGGTCATCATTGGATCGGGATTCTTCGACTTGGTCGATGGCCGCGTCGCCCGCGCCTCCAACCAAGTCACACGCTTCGGTGGTTTTTTCGATTCTGTGGTCGACCGCTACAGCGATGCGTCGCTATTCTTCGGTTTGCTGGTTTTCTACGCTCGCGGCAACCGCTTCTTCTACGTCGTGCTGACCGCGCTCGTCATGATCAGCGCCATCATGGTCAGTTACGCCCGCGCCCGCGCTGAGTCGCTCATCGGCACCTGCCGCGTCGGCTTCATGGAACGTCCCGAACGCTTGGTGCTCCTGATCATCGGCGCGCTGTTCAACGTCATGGCGCCGGTGCTGTGGGTGATCGCCGTGCTCTCGACCATCACCGTAATCCACCGGGTCATCTACACCTGGCAGCGGACCACGGAGATGGATGCCCGCGCCAGAGCCGCGTAAAGGCCCTAGGACGCCATTGCAGCGCCCAAAGGCGCATCCAGCGGGTGTCGCTTTCGGCATCGCTAAAGCGATACCCTGATACGAATCGCGCTTCTGCGAGCCGCATTCTGAGAATCACACTTCTGCGAACCGCACTTTCCCTGCAGCCTGCTAGACTATTCCCCGAAACTTCCCGCAAGGATTGAAATTGCCAAATCCTGTTCTGGTCGTACACGGCGGCGCCTGGGCCATTCCCGACGACATGGTCGAAGCGCACCTCAACGGTGTGCGCAATGCCGCTGCCGCCGGATGGCGCGTGCTCGAACGCGGCGGCTCAGCTCTCGACGCGGTTGAAGAGACTGTAGTCGTGATGGAAGACGACGAGACCTTCGATGCTGGCCGCGGCAGTTTTTTGAACCGCGACGGCAAGGTGCAGCTTGACGCATTCATCATGGACGGCGCGACCCTGCGCGGCGGCGGCGTCGGTTGCGTGGAGCGTCTGCGCAATCCGGTTCGCGCCGCCCGCAAAATCCTTAGCGACAGCCCGCACGTCTATTTTGTCGCCGAGGGCGCCGAGCGCTTCGCCGCCGAGCACGGCATCGCTCTTTGCCGCAACGAAGATCTCGTCATCCCCAGGGAAGTCGAGCGCCTGCGCGAGTATCAGTCGCAGGATTCAATCCACGGCAACGACCTGTTCGCCCCCGAAATTTCGCACGACACAGTCGGAGCCGTAGCCCTCGACCGCGATGGCAACATAGCGGCTTCCACCTCAACCGGAGGCACGCTCAATAAAGCTCCCGGCCGGCTCGGCGATTCGTCGCTCATTGGTTGCGGCTGCTACGCCGACAATCTCAGCGCCGCCGCATCCACCACCGGATGGGGCGAACCGATCATGAAGCTGGTGCTGGCAAAGTGGGCGGCGGATCGCGTCGAAGCCGGCAATTTGCCCGAGTGGGTCGCGAAAGAAGCAATGAACTATCTGAAGCAGCGCCTCAACGGTCACGGTGGAATCATTCTGCTCGATGCTCAGGGCCGCTTCGGAATTGCCCACAACACTCCGCGCATGGCCTGGGCGGTGCGTACAACGGAGAACTTGGAGGCCGGGACCGAACGCTCTGGATTACGGTAGTTAGGGAGTGCAAGGAGTATGTGTGGAAACCATCCAATGGCGTGACTACTTAGGTAATGCGATTCGCTACTGGGAGCCGCGGCGCATTTTGTATAACTTGCTCCTCGCAGTCATCGTGGTCTTCCATTTTGTAAGGGGCCTGCCGTTTTCGCGGACGGTTTTGCAGTTCAACACTCTGCTGCTCTTGTTTGTCTTGGCCGTCCTTGCGAACGTCGCGTATTGCGCAGCCTATGTGCCCGATGTTTTTGCGCAAATGTCGAGCCTGCGCGATTCCTGGCTGCGATACCGGTGAGTGCTGCTGGTTGTCGGTCTGGCGTTCGCGGCAGTGCTCGCGCACTTCTGGTCTTGGGGACTGTTTGACAGCAGGGTTCAATAGATCGCGAGAAGGAAAACACGGACCCTAGAATTCCACATGAGCCCGCAGAGTTGGCACCACCACCGGCCCCCGGTCGCGGTTGTAACCGGGGTTATTGATGTGCTGCACTCCGGGAGCGATACAGATTCCCCTCCAGACATGTGCCGTGTAATACGATTCGACGACATTCTCCCGTCCGTAGCGCAGCCCTCCATCGCCCAGCAGGAAACCAAGGCCGCCATCCGCCAAATACACCTGGTGATCCTTCTTGATGCCGTTCGACACGAAGGCAATGCCGGCGCGGTCTTGCTTGCGATGCCAGCGGGCGCCGTTCACTCCGATGCCCTCGGCAAAGGTCGAATCAATTTCAGTGTAGGCAAATGATTCGGTCCTACCGTTGTCCCATCCCCAGCGGGCAAATGCCGTGACATAGCTCGCGAGATTCTGTTCAAGGTTCACGCCGAAGCCATATTTGCGCGTGATGTGCCAGGGATGGTCGGTGATATCCGGAACTGTGTTCAGGCCCTCCTGACGCTGCGCAAGGTAGAGCGCCACCGCGTCGCGGTAAATGCCCATGTTGGCGTAGTTGGTATACGCGAGCAGTCGCACGACGCCGGGTTTTTTCGGAATGACGCCATGGCGCAGTTCGTATTCCCAATTCTCCGCATGAACTTGCCACGGCCGCCACACCAGATCGATACCGTTCGCGACTTTCGGCATGAGCGCTTCGGCGAAGCGAAAACCCCAGTTGCGGTCCTCATAGTCCGCCACCAGGCCGACGGTATAGCCGCGCGTGTCGGCGGCATAGTCAAAGGCTCCATTGTTGTCCACGGACCAGTTGTCGAATTGAAAATGCGTGTCGGAGCCCGCCGAATTTATATCGAAGAAGTCCGGCATACTGAATTTGCCGAAGCGAATTTCGAGGCGACGCCGCGGCAACTCGTCGAACAGCGATAAGAAAGTCCGATCGTTCTCAACCTTATCCTTGCTCAACGCGAACACTTTGTGGATCATGACGCGCCCCAGATACGGCTCCTTGCTCAACAGCGGATTGCGCACGATGTCGAGGTCTGTATTCCCGGCCAGGCCCAGGCCAGTGCTGAGCGCCTGGCCGCCAGCTTCTTCGATGTCCACCAGAAGCTCGGTGGAATTATTGAGCCGCACGCCGGTATAGAGTGTCATGACTCGCGAAGTAGCTTTGTCATAGTTCGGACTGAGGCTGTTCTTGCCGCTGTAGTCGGCGTGGAAGTCAGGATGAGCCTGGAAGATGAAGTTGGTCTGCCCCGACAGCCAGAAGCGCGAGCTCTTGAAATGCGGAAACATCGCTTCGGTATCGGCAGCGGTGGGCAGGTTGGGTGGATCGTCCGAACTTGCGGCGGCGGGAGTGTTGCCATTGGGTAGCGGCGCATCCTGTTGCTGTGCGCGCGCCGGGATTATGCAGATGGCGGCTGCCGTCAGCCACAACACTGCCAGCAGCGTCCGCGCAGTCCAGCGCATCGATTTGCGATTTAGCTCACCCATTTTCGCCCACGGCCCAATCTGTCAGTATGCGCTCAGCCAGTTAAAGGAACGTTACAGTTGCAGCTCAAGTTGGAACGGCAGTTGGCCATGGCGGGACCATGTCCACGTCCGTTACTTCGTCCCCACTCCCGCGATCTAGGCCCCACGCCTGGCCATTAACGCAAGCATATCACGGACAGTTAACTATGGTTAATTCCAGACGGCTACACGCCTTCGTGAATGGCCCCGCGCATTCTCGTCTCAGTTTTCGGGAGTCGAAGAGGCAGAGGTGAACCGACAGGGACGAGTAAAGGGGCTATCGTCTCACGTCTGCCGCTTCCATCCAGCGAGTCAACTCGGGGGCTCCCGGAGCAACAGCCACTTCCGTGTCCGCCTCGGTTCGTATACCATAGGGGGGTATACTATGGTCAAGGGAAAAATGCATACCGTCGAAGAAAAGCCCAAACTCATCCTCCGCATCAAGCGAATCAAAGGCCAGATCGCCGCCATCGAGCGCGCTCTGGAAGCCGACCAGGATTGCTCCGACGTCTTGCAGCTCATTACGGCTGCGCGCGGCGCCATGAATGGATTGATGGCCGAACTGCTCGAGGGCCATATCCGCTTTCATGTCATCAACCCCAAGCAACTCACTTCCGAGCAGGCGCTCGCGACCGACGAACTCATTGAGATTGTCCGCTCGTATCTGAAGTGATCGCCAGGCCGCCGCAGCGATCGAAGATGTGCGCCGGATGGGCGCCTCGGGATGTTGCCGAGGAGGCACCCAAGAACTGAAAAAGGACAGCCCGGAGCCCCCCAAGGCCGTCCTAATAAACCCTCCCGGTTAGAAGGGCAACTGCGATCAAGGTAGCCAAGAGACATTGCAGGAATATTGCAAACTCGTGAAAGTCCGATGAATTCTGTTCGATCCGGTAAGCCGCCCTGGCGGCGCTCCAGCTTGCTGGAACAGGACAACCCCGGCAGCGCGAATCCTTGCGATACTGTAAACGTGGAATCACTTGACGGCGTGGAAAGCAAAGCCCCGCTACTCGATCTGCGTAACGTCCGCGTGATGCGTGGAGAGGTCGCTCGGGGCGGAAAGATCGTACTCGACGACTTCAGCCTGCGCGTCCATGTGGACGAACATGTGGCCGTGCTCGGGCCGAACGGTTGCGGCAAATCCACCCTGATCAAAACCATCACCCGCGAGTGTTATCCGCTGGTCCGCGAAGGTTCGAGCATGACCATTCTCGGCCAGGAGAGCTGGAACGTTTTTGAGCTGCGCTCCCTGCTGGGCATCGTGTCCAACGACTTGATGTCTGCCTGTACTGGGGATGCCAGCGGCCTGGACGTAGTGCTGTCCGGCTTCTTCAGCAGCGCGCGTATCTTCCCGAACCACACCGTCGACCCCAGACACAGAGAACTGGCCGAGGCCGCATTGGCCCAACTCGGCGTCTCCCATCTGGCAGAGCGTGCGGTCGAGGAAATGTCATCGGGCGAGGCCAAGCGCGTCTTGATTGCGCGGGCTCTGGTCCACAAGCCGCGCGCGCTGTTGTTCGACGAACCCTGCAATTCCTTGGACATTTCGGCACAGCGGAGTTTGCGGGAAACGATGCGCTCGCTAGCCAACTCGGGAATTGGAATCATTCTGGTCACTCACGAGATCCCGGACATCGTTCCCGAGATTGAACGAGTGGTGCTCATGTCGAACGGCCGCATCGTAGCCGACGGACGTAAGGAAGAAGTCCTGCAAGCCGAAACTCTGGGCAAACTGTTCGGGCTTAGAGTCGAACTCGGCCGCCGCGAAGGTTATTACCACATTTGGTAACGAAGAGGTCAGAGGTTAGAGGTCAGATTGCAGAGGTAAGAACCTTGCAGTGCCGGTATGGCTCACAGCAGGTTCTCACCTCTGCAATCTGACCTCTAGCCTCTGACCTTCCCTTTGTGCCGCTGCTATATTGATCGGAGTGACGATCGCTACGCTGGAGGAATCATGGCCCGAAAAACCGAGCAATCCCGCAAGCTGCAGAAACGCGCCGAACACCTGATTCCCGGAGGCGTGAACTCGCCGGTGCGCGCGTTCGGCAGCGTGGGCGGCGATCCGCTGTACATCGTGCGTGGCCAGGGCTCGCATATTTGGGATGCCGACGGCCACGAGTATGTGGACTACGTCGGCTCCTGGGGTCCGCTCATCCTCGGGCATGCAGCGCATACAGTGATTGAGGCCGTGATCGCGGCGGCGCGCAATGGAACTAGTTTCGGAGCTTCCACTCCCGCCGAAGCGGATCTCGCCGAGCTGGTAATCTCCGCGTTTCCGCATATGCAGAAAGTGCGCTTCGTCAGTTCGGGCACGGAAGCCACCATGTCGGCCATCCGTCTGGCGCGCGCCTATACGAAGCGAAAATATATTGTGAAGTTTGAGGGCTGCTATCACGGACACGCCGACGCGCTCCTGGTGAAAGCCGGATCGGGCGTGGCCACGCTCGGCATTCCGGGCTCGGCAGGCGTTCCCGAGGAATTTACCCAGTTCACGCTGGCGCTCCCCTACAACGATGTTGGAGCGATCGAGCAGGCTTTCGAAAAATTCAAGCAGCAGATTGCCTGCGTCATCGTGGAGCCGGTCGTGGGCAACATGGGATGCGTCCCTCCAGCGCGCGGATACCTCGAAGCTCTGCGCGCCATCACCTCGCGCGATAAGGCGCTGCTGATTTTTGACGAGGTCATGACCGGATTTCGCCTCGCCTTCGGCGGCGCGCAGGAACTCTACGCCATCCAGCCCGATCTCACCACCATGGGCAAAATCATCGGCGGAGGTTTGCCGGTAGGCGCTTACGGCGGTCCGAGCGAAATTATGGATCTGATTGCTCCACTAGGCCCGGTGTACCAGGCCGGAACGCTCTCGGGAAATCCGCTGGCAATGGCTGCGGGTTACGCCACGCTGAGTTACTTGCGAGAGCACAAGGACGTTTACGCAAAGCTCGACAAGCTTGCCGGCGAAGTGGTCGCCGAAGTAGCGGTTGCGGCCAAAGACGCGGGAGTGACCATGTGCCACAACCGGGTAGGCTCGATGTTTACCTGGTTTTTTGCAGCGGGACCCGTCACCGACTGGACTTCCGCCGCGGAATCCGACACCGAAGCCTTCGGACGCTTTTTCCGGGCGATGATTGAAAACGGAATCTACCTGCCGCCGTCGCAGTTCGAAGCGGCGTTCATGAGCGCGGCCCACACAGAACATGACGTGCAGGAAACCATAGCGGCCGCGAAGCAGGCGTTTGCGATGGCTGCAGCGTAGGAAGAGCGGTCGTTGGCGAAATGACGATGGTACGCCAGCAAGCCCCCTTCCTGGACGTGGCGCAATTCTCACTGCGCGATCTTCGTCCCCAACCCCGCATACAAATAGTTCTCCCCATACGCCTTCTTCAATCGCGCAAATGCCGGCTCACCTGTGCAATGTCCCGGCGCAATCTTCTGCACCTTCCACTTCGTCTTTAAATTCTCCACTAGTACATCAATCTCCTCCACCGGCGTCGTCACCAGGTGCAATCCTCCAAACACAATCTCCGTCCTCGGATCCACCGCGCTTGCCGCTTCCAAAATTGCTTCGATCCCCGCGTGCGAGCACCCGTCCACCAGCATCAGTCCATTCGGTCCTTTGATGGCCAGCGTGAGTTCCGGCAGCTCCATCGTCCCTTTCTTCTGCGAAATTGTCGGCACCAGGAAAATTCCCGGTAATACTTCCGTCAATTGATTTACCAACACAAAATTCCCCGTGTCATACAGCTTGCCCGATGTGAAATGTTCCGGTTCCGTTCCCCCGAAATACCGCATCTTCGCTGGCAAGCTCTCATCTGCCCGTAAAAACGTCTTCGGAATCGGCGATCCCCCAAATCCATTCGCCCCCATCCGCAGGCACATACACCGTAACGTTCGGATTCACCCTCAGCACATATCTCAACCCCGTCGCGTGGTCTGCATGCCGGTGCGAGATCACCACAAAATCCAATTTCGTCAGGTCTACACCCAGCGCTTTCACATTGTGTTCAAAAATCGCAGCATCATTCCCCGTATCGAACAAGATTCGCTTTCCGTTGTGCTCCACAAAAGCGGAAAATCCCCAAGCCATCGTCAGTTCCTTCGATTCTCCGAACGCGTCATAGAGGATCGTCACTTTATCCTGTGCCCGGCAGGGAACTGCCGCCACACACACCAGCAAGAATGCCAAAATCCGCAAAACGTGGCCTCGCAAGGAAAACCTCCAACCGGAATTTCAGAGTTAGTATAACAAGCTGGATGCCGACAGCTGCTGTCGGCAGGCGATTATGCCAACCGAAAAACCACGTACACCCTATCCGGCCATCGAAAGTTTCCGGCTGACAGCTAGCATCTCTTCGACCGTAACAAACTCGTATCCCAGATCGCGATATCGCCGGATCAGATTGTCCGTCGCGACCACCGTCTGCGCGCGGTCCGCGCCCATGGCGCGATGTCCGCCATCGTGCAGCAGGATCACGCCGCCGCCACGCATCTGGTGCTCGACTTTGCTCTCGATCACTGCGGCGGGCGGAGCTGTCCAGTCATAGCCGGTCACGTTCCACATCACCGTCCGCAGTCCGAGTTCACGCGCGATCCTGAGGGTTCCTGGGCGTCTTCCCCCAAACGGGGGACGAAAGAAGTTCGCAGGCTTGCCGATTGCATCCTGCAAAGCCTGCTGGCAGTCAGCCAGTTCCTTACGCGTCTGCGATGCGGATTTGAAAATGAGCAGCGGATGGGTGAAGGTGTGATTGCCGATGACGTGTCCGGCCTGCGCTACCGCGCGCGCGATATCGGGGCGCTGCCGCACGTAGCGTCCGATCATGAAGAACGTCGCGTGCGCGCTGTACTTTGCCAGCACTTCGAGCAGCTTCAGCGTGTGCGGATCGTTGGGGCCGTCGTCGTAGGTCAGGGCAATTTGCTTGCTGCCGCTTCGCCCGCTAACAAAGGTGCGGCCGTACCATTGTCCCGTCGGCGACATGGATTGATATCCCGCAGCAGATGCCGCAGCGGCCGCCGTCAACCCAATCAAGACTGGGAGCATGAGGAGATTCTAGCTGGTCGCTGGCCGCTCGTCGTCGTTCGCGATTCGCTGTTCGTCATTCGCGCAACTTTGTCCCATCCGCGAAAAGCGAACGACGAATCGCGAACGACCAACGACTGCGTTTCCCACATTGCATCGCGGCGCGAAGCGATATATTCTGCTTCCCAGTTCTCCACTACATTCAATAATCATGGCCAAGCTTTTCGAGCTTCCCCGTTACATTGCGGTTGAAGGTCCGATACGAGTTGGGAAGAGCACGCTGGCGCGGGTTCTGGGAGAGCGCTTGGCGGCTCAACGAGTCATCGAGCCGGAAGACAATCCATTTCTGAAGGCGTTCTACGACGGCGAGAAGGGCGCGGCCTTCCAGGCGCAGTTGGCATTTCTGATCCGGCGTTTCGAGCAGTTGCGCTCGCTCGACCTGGGACCGCGGTCAAATAAGACAGTGGTTTCCGATTACATTTTTGAGAAAGACAAGCTCTTTGCCTGCCTCAACCTCAACGATCAGGAACTCGAAACCTACAATCGCTACTTCAATTATTTTCGCGAACAACTTCCGACGCCTGACCTCGTGATCTATCTGCAGGCCACGCCGGAGGTGCTGAAGAAACGGCTCAAGAAAAAGAACGCGGCCGGCGAAAAGGCCATCAGCGAGGATTACCTGATGGAAGTGGTGAAGGCCTACGAACACTTTTTCTTTCACTACACGCAGTCCGACCTGCTGATCGTGAACACTTCCGAGATCGACTTCGTCGACCGCAACGAAGACCTGCAGGAGCTGCTGAAAAAAGTCTCCGCTCCGATCAAGGGCACGCAATATTTCCTGCCGCTGGGTGGTCAGGACGCGGTTGGCGCGTAGGGCGGTCGTTGGTCGATAGGCGGGTCGTTGGCTCTCTTGCGCAGATTGCCAGGTGTTATTACAATTGTAATAACATCAAGGGAGCGCCATGGTTGAGCTCAAGATCCGCAAGTTCGGTAACTCGCTGGGCGTGGTTCTGCCGAAAGAGGTAATCGACCGACTCCAGACCAGCAACGGGGAGCGGGTCTTTCTGATCGAGTCGGGTGATGGCGATTATCGGCTCACGCCCTACGATCCCGCGTTCGAGAAGAAAATGGCGAAGGCGGAAGAGATCATGTCCCGCTATCGCAACACTCTGCACGCTCTTTCGAAATAAAAAACAAAGTGAAAAGGAAAGAACCACTCTGGATCGAAGAGCGCGATGTGCTCGCGATCCACGACCGGCTTCTGGCGCTCCATGGCGGCGCCACTGGGTTGCGCGACCGGGGCCTTCTGGAGTCGGCGCTTGCGCGTCCCCGCCAGCACTACGCCTATTCCGCAATGTCGGACGTCATCGAAATGGCCGCCCTTTACACCGCTGGCATCGTCCGCAACCATCCGTTCGCCGACGGCAACAAGCGGACGGGCTTTGTGGCTGGCGTCGTCTTCCTCGAACTCCACGGCTTCGAGTTCAAGGCCAACGAGGCGGACGCCACCCAAGCTGTCATGGCGCTGGCAGCGGGGACGCTTGATGAGGAGGGTTACACGGCGTGGCTGCGGGAGAGCGCGAAGTACGAAAGGGGACGATAGCCGATTCGATCGCCATCGCACGCGGTTCGCTACGGAATCCAGGGAGGGCACTGAAGAGTGGGTTGCGCGGCCTCCCACACATTCGCAAAAAGACGCGAATGTGTGGGGTGTCCGCTATCAGGGCTCGACCGCTTCTGGTTCCAAGGCTCCGCCAAATTCAGCGGCTACGGGCTATTTGTGTTCGTCGCCGTGGGGTCCGCCACCGCCACCATGGGACGCGCCACCACGCGGGGCTGTGGCATGGGAGGCGCCACGGGACGCGTTGTTGTGCGCGGCTGCGGCATGGGAATTACGCACGGAGCCACCGCCGTGGTATCCGCTATTGCCCCGGGCGCTTACGGCCCTTGGCCCACGTCCGCGATTGGCTGCATACGCGCGTCCACCGCCGTCTCGACGGCCGGCGACATATCTGCCTCCGCCTCCGCCATTGAAGCGACGATCGCCCCAGCCGTGGCCATAACCCCAGCTCGCCCATGGACCCACGCCCAGGAAGATGCCGTTATAGAAATAGCCCGGCCCATAAAATCCGCTGGGTGCGCAGCCGTACGGAGCATAGTCGTAGTAGCCGTATGAGCATACGGGCGGATTTATGCTGATGGTGACTCCTGCGTTGGCGGTTGCCACCAAGGCCAAGGACGCCAGCAAGGTGGTTGTGCCGGCCAGAAGCAGACCGTGCGTTGCGAACCTGTGCGCCCAATGGGCTAAACTCTTGCCTTGCAACATTTTGTTATCCTCCGGAATTCTCGTTTTCGATCGAAAGTTATAGCGACTCCAGTATCCAGCCCGGGATCGCAGATAGCTGATCAATGCGGACCGTTGTCCGCAATACTCGTCTTTGGAGTCAAAATCGGAAGACAAAGCCACATCGGAACTAGAACTGGCCTTGTTATCTCTAACCGCCTGCGAATGAACGGGATGGGATTGCACTCAACTTAAGCAATCGACTAACAACCCGGTTGCAGCTATAATCCCTCCAGCGTCATCGCATCAGACGACGCGTACAGGCTCTATCCGCCCGGTTTGCGGAGGGGCACTGGAGGACACTGTGAGTCTCACCCCTATCGGCGGGCTTTGCCGCAGCCGCAAGATCACTACTGCTACCATCCGGGAAAAGAAGTTTCAGCGCGATCCCATCACCTGCCTGACTGCTTACGACTATGCCACCGCGCGACTGGTTGACGAGGCGGGCATCGACATTGCCTTGGTCGGCGACTCGCTGGCCATGACCATGCTGGGCTATGAGAACACGCTCTCGGTTACGGTCGACGAGATGCTGCACCACGTCAAGGCGGTGCGGCGCGGCGTGAAAGACGCGCTGCTTATTGCCGACATGCCTTATGGGTCCTATCAACCTGACCCCACCGAAGCGGTTCACAATGCCACGCGCTTTGTGAAAGAAGGCGGGGCCGAGGTGGTCAAGATGGAAGGCGGCGAGAAGCGCGTGGAGGTGATCCGGCGGGTGATCGACGCGGAGATTCCGGTCGCCGGGCACATCGGGCTCACGCCGCAATCGATCAACATCATGGGAGGCTACAAGGTTCAGGGCAAGACACTGAACGCCATCGAGCAACTTATGCGCGATGCGGTCGCGCTCGATCGCATTGGCGTGGCCTGCATTTACCTGGAGGGCATTCCGCGCGAAGTGGCGGCCATGATTACCGCCGAGATTGAAACGCCTACCATCGGCATCGGCGCCGGGCCCGATTGCGATGGCCAGGTGCTCGTGTTTCACGACCTGGTCAACTTGACGTTTGGACAGCCAGCGAAGTTCGTACGCCGCTATGGAGATGCCGCGGCGCTGATCAGCGAATCGGTGCTGGCCTTCAAGGCCGACGTGGTTTCGCACCAGTTTCCGAGCGATAGCGAGTCCTACCACCTGCCGAAAGAAACACAGGCGGCACTTGAAACGGTACTCCTCCGCAAGCACGCTCTGCGGCGATAATGGGAGACGTGGAAAACATCGTGCGAAAGGTTGCGCGAAGGCCGGTAGGGGACGCGGTTCGAACGCTCACCATATTGATTCTGCTGGGGGTTCTGGCGGCCTGCTCCAACCCGCCACAGCCAGCCGCTACGGAAGCACCGCGGCAGACCGGTCTTGAGTCAATTCCAGCGCCGGACCCCGCCAAGTATCCGCCCTTTAGCGACATGAGCGGTTGGAAGAATCCTTATCTGGTGGTGCGCGAGGATGGGATCGGCTTCGTCGATCTGGCCAATCGCGAGGTCCATATTCTGAAGCCGGAAGAGATCCCGACCGAGCTAGTTTCACTGCCATCGAGCGCGTGGCCTTATGGCCGCGTGGTGCTGGTCACGCAAGCCGTTTCTAAGAATCCATCCGACCAGACGAAAGCGGACCTGCGCAAGAATCGCGCCCTGCTGCTGGGAACGCTTCAGGAGTTGGACGTTCAATTCCGCGAGGCGCCCTGGGCCCACGACTAGAGGGGTGGCCGGCCTGGTCTTCACCAGCGATGAAGGTATGTACCGCCATTCCGGAAGCTCGCGCCGCCTGCCGCGACGCTCGCGTTCGTGGCCAACGCCTCGGCCTGGTTCCAACGATGGGTGCTCTGCATGAAGGCCACCTGTCGCTGGTGCGCGCCGCCAAGGCACAGTGCGATGCGGTTGCCGTTTCGATTTTCGTAAACCCCACTCAATTCGGCCCGAAAGAGGATTTGTCGACGTATCCACGCCAATTGGAACGCGACTGCCGGCTGCTGGAAGGCGAGGGTGTCGATATTCTCTTCGCGCCGCCGGTCGAAGAGATGTATCCGCCGGGCGGAGTCACTTGGGTATCGGTCGAGGGGCTGAGCGAAAAGCTCGACGGACGTTCCCGTCCCGGCCATTTCCGCGGCGTGACCACGATCGTCGCCAAGCTCTTTCACATCATTGAGCCCGCGACCGCGTTCTTTGGGCAGAAAGACGCAGCGCAAGTCGCCGTGATCCGGCGCATGGTGCAGGACCTGAACTTCGCGGTCGAGATTGTCGCCTGCCCGATCGTGCGCGAGGCCGATGGCCTGGCTATGAGCTCTCGCAACGCGTATCTGAATCGAGAGGAGCGCGGCCGGGCACTCGTGCTGCAATGGTCTTTGCAGGAAGCTCGGCAGCAATTCGACGCGGGGGAAAGAGCCGCTGCCAAGCTGATCTCTGCCGCCAAAGAGGTCTTTGCGGGGGAGTCGCAAGTTGTGCTTGATTATTTTGAGATCGTCGATCCCGAAACGCTCGATCCCGTGAAACGAATCTCGCAAAAGACGCTGGTGGCCGTCGCCGCCTATGTCGGGACGACGCGGCTGATTGACAATCTTGTTTTGAATCCGTGAACCGAAACGGCGCAGGACTAGCCGGCGGGTCAGAACATTTTCAGTTCCTTGGCGATCCGCCGCATGTTTGCATATTCTTCGTCGTTGGCCACGACAAATTTCCTGGCGCGCAGGATCTTCAGGCTGGGGTCGTCTTTGCCTTCCTTCAGGGCGAGGAGGGCGCGGGCGAAGCTCTCTCGTTCGGCCTCGGGCACATCCTTGCGAGCCACGTATACGTAATCGATATAGGGTTTCGAGGTATAAAAGACGCGGACCTTCCTGCTATCCAGTCTTCCGCCACGAATCAGGGATCTGAAAACCGTTTCGTCCAAAACTCCGGCGTCGACGACTCCACTTTCCACCAGTGCAGCGGTCGCAGGATGGCTGCCGCTGTAGCGAACCTCGAGATCGGTCTCGGGATCGATTCCCGCCTGCTTGAGTTCGAGATAGGGCATAAGATGAGCGCTGGCCGAATCTATATCGCCAAATGCGAACTGCTTTCCCTTCAAGTCGCGGAGCGAATGGATGGACGTGCTGGCGCTTGTAATGAAGACCGAGTGGAACTGACGATCGACCATACGCTGGACGAGCGGGATGACTCCGTACCTGGCATGAGCCCGGACATACATCAGCGCACCCAAGCACGCGAAATCGTAAGATCCATCCGCCAGACGCGCAACGGTCTCGCTGTACGAGTCGGGAGCTACGACATTCACCCGCTGTCCCATCGCCTTGGTGAGGTAGGCCCGCAGAGGCTCGCGTTCTTCCTGAGTCAAGTCATCCAGGACCAAGCCGACCATGATCGGCCTGTCGGCACCGCAGAACGACACTCCGGCGAGGACAGAGATTGCCATCAAAGCGGCGGTCCGAGCTCGCAGAAACATCGAGTATCTCCTAACTTCAACCGGGCTGTTTAGAGTGTTCATGCGTCTAGTAATCGCTTGCAGGAAAGCGTGACCAGAACGGTCTCGGCCCAGGCACTCTTACAGCAACTAATACACGATTTGGATCAGACGGTGGTAGTCACGAACGGACGTACTCCGCGCCGTTGCATCCACGCGGGTGCTCGACAATTGTTAAGGAATCCTGAGCCGAGTAGAGCGGTAAAAACGGCATCGGTCGCGCTTGTTCTTGCCATGCGCTGCAATCGATTGACTTGACCGCTAGTCGACCGTAAGATTTCAGCCCAGCGTTGGGGGAAGGAATGGTTGGCGATGTTGTCTCGCATTACCGTATCGTCGAGAAGCTCGGCGGTGGCGGCATGGGCGTGGTTTACAAGGCTGAGGACACTCGCCTCGACCGCTTCGTTGCCCTGAAGTTTCTTCCAGAGAATGTGGCCCAGGACCGGCAGGCGCTGGAGCGATTCCGCCGCGAGGCGAAGGCTGCCTCGGCGCTCAACCATCCCAATATCTGCACCATCTACGACATTGGCGAGCAAGACGGCAAAGCGTTCATCGTCATGGAGTACCTGGACGGCGCGACCCTGAAACACATGATCGGCAACCGTCCGCTGGAACTGGACACCCTGCTTTCGCTGGGCATCGAGATTGCCGATGCGCTGGACGCGGCGCATGCGCAAGGCATCGTCCATCGCGACATTAAACCGGCGAACATTTTCGTGACCAAGCGCGGGCACGCGAAGATTCTGGACTTTGGCTTGGCCAAGGTCACGCAACCCGCCACGCGGCCCTCCGAGCCCTCGGGTGTGACGCTCGAGGCCACGGTGGCGGAGGAGCATCTGACCAGTCCCGGCACCGCGATTGGAACGGTGGCCTATATGTCTCCGGAGCAGGCCCGGGGGAAGGAACTGGATCCGCGCACCGACTTGTTTTCCTTTGGAGCGGTGCTTTATGAGATGGCCACCGGGATGGTGCCGTTTCGCGGAGACACCTCGGCGCTGATTTTTCAGGCAATCCTCGATCGCGCGCCGACTTCGCCGATACGGCTGAATCCGGACCTGCCCGAGAAGCTGGAAGACATCATCAACAAGGCGCTGGAGAAAGACCGCAATTTGCGCTATCAGCACGCGGCTGACATCCGCGCCGACCTGCAACGATTGAAACGCGACACCGAGACCGGACGGGCGGTCGCGGCGAGTTCGGGGTCGGTGGCGGCGCAGGAGTCGGGATCGAGGGCGGCGGTCTCGTCCGGCTCCGGTGCGGGCCTTGCAGCCGGTTCTTCGGGCACAGTGACGCCGGCGAGCGGCAGCGCTCCAGCGGCGCAGAGAAAACCGTGGAAGACGCCGGCCGTCGCTGCCGCCGTGCTGATTGCGGCTCTCATCGGCGGAGGCCTGTTCTTCCGCTCCCGCCGCGCCAGCGCGCTGACCGAGAAAGACACCGTGGTGCTCGCCGACTTCTTGAATACGACAGGCGACGCCGTCTTTGACGGGACGCTGAAGCAGGCGCTGGCGGTGCAACTGGAGCAGTCTCCTTACCTGAACCTGTTGCCGGAATCGCGCATTCGCGAAGCTCTGCGCTTCATGGGCCGTCCGGCCGACGAACGCCTGAGCAACGATGTCGCCCGCGAGATCTGCATGCGCGAAGGCGCCAAGGCCATGCTCACCGGCTCGATCGCCAGCCTGGGCACTCACTACGTGATCACGGTTTCCGCCCTGAATGCCCAAAACGGTGACGTGCTGGCACGCGAAGAGGTGGAAGCCGAGAGCAAGGAGAAGGTGCTGAAGTCGCTCGATCGCGCCGCGTCCAGCTTGCGGGGCAAACTGGGCGAGTCCATCGGCTCAGTGCAAAAGTTCGACACTCCGCTCGAACAGGCCACCACTTCGTCGCTCGACGCCTTACAGGCCTTCAGCCTGGGCGAGGCCGAGCACCTTAAGAATGAAGATGCGAAGGCGATTCCCCATCTGAAGCGGGCGGTCGATCTCGATCCGAATTTCGCTATGGCGAACGCCACACTCGGCGTGGCCTATAACAATCTCACGCAGCAGGGGCTGGCCGCGAGTTATATCACCAAGGCGTTTGACCTGAAGGAGAGAGCCAGCGAACGCGAAAAGCTCTATATCTCTTCGCATTACTACGACATTGTCACGCGGGAAATCGAGAAGGCCATCGAGATCTACGAACTGTGGGTGCAAACCTATCCCCGCGAAACTGCGCCTCGCGACAACCTTGCCTTGCGCTACCAGGCCATCGGACAGCAGGAAAAGGCTTTGGCCAGTTCGACCGAGGCCCAGCGCATCGACGCCAAGGATCTTTACTCGTATCAGAATGTTGCCGACGCGTATGAGCGCCTCAATCGGTTCGACGAATCCAGGGCGGTGGCAGAGAAGGCGGCCGCGGAGGTGCGGTCGGTGCATTTCACGCTCTTCGAACTCGCCTTCATTCGCGGCGATGAAGCCGCCGAGCGCCACGAATTGGAGCGGGCTGCGGGACAACCGGAAGAACCTATCATGCTCTGGATGCACGCCCGTGGCGAGTGCGCGCTGGGCAGGCTGCAGCGCATCCGCGCCGCTTACGCCCAAAGTGAGAGCGCCTCGCAGCGCCTGGGATATAAGGAATTTAGCGGCGTGATTCTGGTTGACCAAGCCTGGTGCGAGGCGGAACTGGGCAACCTCACGGAGGCCCGCCAGAGAATTTCCGAAGCCCTGGCTGTCTCGCAAGACCGCGACACCCGGAGCTACGCGATGCAATTGCTGGCCCTGACCGGAGACGCCGCGCGCAGCCAGAAAATTGCGGAGGATCTGGTTCACGAATACCCGACGGATACCCTGCTCAACAAGGTCTTCGTTCCCCTCGCCCAGGCCACCAGCGACCTGCAGCGCAACCAGCCGGCACAAGCCGTGGCGCGGCTGGAAGTCGCTACGCCCTACGAACTCGGCAGCGGCCCCGGTGCTTCGGGTTATGCGATCAACTACATTCGCGGCGAGGCCTTCCTGCGCTCGAAGCAGGGCGCAAAGGCGGCGGCTGAGTATCAGAAGATTCTCGACCACCGCGGCGTTGACCCCCTCGATGTTGGCTACGCGCTCTCGCGCCTGGGTCTGGGGCGAGCTTACGCCCTGGAGGGCAACACCACGGCGGCGAAGTCCGCCTATCAGGATTTCTTTGCCGCGTGGAAGGACGCCGATCCAGATGTGCCGGTCTTGAAGCTGGCGAAGGCGGAGTACGAGAAGGTGCGGTAGAAAGGCCGATTGTTGAGAGAGGCGAGACGATGGGCCAGCATAGGGTGAAGTCAGGTTCTTAAGCGGCTCGCGCCCGCCCGGAAACGAATGGATTCCCGGCGATGAAGTAACGCAACGGCCGGTCGGCCGACTTCTTGATTCCAATGCGCGCCGTGACCGTTACTCTTCGCACGCGATAGCCGTCATCGACGATGCTTAGGTCGGAGCGGGGGCTCACCAGGCTTTTTCCATTGTCGCGGTCGCGCGTGATTTGCAGGGCTTCGGCCATGCGTCCTGGACCGGAGGAAATCTTCTTGAGGTCGGATTCCTTCGTTATCGCAAATCCGGAGCCGCTTTGTCCGCGGGCAACTGCCGAGCTGCGCTTGGCTGGACGGTCGTGCGCGGCCGTTCGCATGTGGACGGGCGGGGACGCCCGTCGCTCCACGATCTCGATGCCTCTCGCCTTCGCCATCTGCTCAATGCCCGACACCGGCTCCAGGGCGCGAAAGAGCACGCCTCCGGGCACTCCTTCGGGCAGGCAGGAAACATTCAGGCAGTAGTGATTGCCGTAGATGAAGTAGACATAGGCGTAACCGGGAGGGCCGAAGAGAACGGAATTCCGCGCCGTTTTGCCGGCGGCGGTGTGCGCTGCGGCATCGCCTTGGCCGAGATAGGCTTCGGTTTCGACAATGCGTCCCGCCAGGATTCCGTGGGGCGTTTTTCGGACCAGCAGTTTCCCCAGCAGCGCACGCGCCACACGGCGCGGATCGCGGTTGAAGAAGTCCGCTTTCAGAGTAACTTGGCCGGGCGCAGTCATGCTCGTTGCTCGTGTGGGGACGGGCGTCTCGCCCGTCCAAGCCGAGCGCAGCTCGGCAGTTGCGGCCCTCAGGCTGCGCCCTTCAGGTAGGCCAGCACTTCTTCAGCGTGGCCTTCCGCCTTCACGTTGTTGAAGATGTGCTTGATCTTGCCGTCGGGGGCAATTACGAAAGTCGTGCGCGCGATCCCTTTTATTTTCTTGCCGTACATTTGCCGCTCCTTGACCACGCCGAAGAGATTCGCGATCTTCTTCTCGGCGTCGGCCAGCAACGGGAACGGCAAGCTGAACTTGGTCTGAAATTTCTTCTGCGCGGCGGCCGTGTCCCCGGAAATCCCTAGGAGCACCACACCTGTTTTCTTGATTTCCGCGTAGGTATCGCGAAAGCCGCAGGCTTCCTTGGTGCATCCCGGCGTGTCGGCCTTGGGATAGAAATAAAGCACCACCGTCTTGCCGCGAAAATCTTTTGAGGCAACCTCTTTGCCATTCTCGTCCGTCGTACTGAAGTCTGGGGATTTATCATTAACTTCCATATGGAATCTTCTCCTCGCCGGTCGTGGTTACACCGCAAGTTATATCGCAACCGGCTGTTCGCCGTCACCTTGGCCGCAACAACCTGGCTCGGCAGCGCATTTCTTGCTGCCCAGGAGCCGACGGAGCCGACGGCGCAATTCGGCCGCAAGCCCACAACCGTCAAGGGACCGCGCGCGCTGGGACTGATCCAGCTCTCAGCAAAAGGCAAGGCCCGGCTCACTCCCATTGCCATCATGATGGACGGAAAATTTTACGACGCGGGTTCCTACAAAGCCGCGCCCGTTCCCATGGCTCTCGATTTTGGAATCGTCTACGAAGGCTTTCGCAGCGGGGTATCGCAGGGCGTTTTCACCATTACGCAACCTGGACAACTCAATCACGTCTGGATCGCCGAAGGCACGTGGCTTCCGGCGGGAGCGATTGACCCGAATAAACACAAGAAGTATTCGGCGCCCGTGATTGAAGACGAAGACAAGAACGGCCCACCCGTACTTCACCGCCGCCAGAAGTCTGACTCCGACAGCGGTTCCGACAGCAAAGACAAGGACAAGGACAAAGATAAAGACCAGCCCAAGCTCGCTACCGCTCCAGCGCCGCCAACTGCTGCGCCGCCCGCCAGCTCGCCGAATGCCCCGGACGCTAAGGCTCCGACCGCGCCTGACACTGCAAAAACGCCCGCCCCGCAGGAGACTCCGAAGGCATCTCCTTCGGCCTCTTCTGCGTCGGAGGAGCCGATCGAAGATCCGAATCGGCCCCGGTTGCGACGCGGGAAGCCCGACGCAAGCGCGCACCACGAGCCCTTTACGACGTTCGAGACTCTGGACGCTGCGCCGGGCGCGACCTCCACGGGCGCAGCGAAGCCCGATGCGGCGGGAAAAGATTCGGCCGCACCGCAGATCGTCCTAATTCCCGCGATTTCCGATGCCGGTGGCCCCGATCCGCGTCCCTATGTCTACGATGTGAAGCCGGCAGAAGCAGCCATCTATCGCAACCAGATGCTCGATCTGGCCGCGACGCAGCTTCGCGCCCAGACAAGCGCGGCGACGAAAGTGGCTGCGCCCACGCCCAAGAAGTCATCCTCTGGCAAGTCGGCGAGCAAATCCGCAGGCAAGTTGTCCACGCCGGCCTTTGACGATGTGAGCTTACGCATCTTCGATCTCTCCAACTCGAACGAGCCGGTGCTGGTGCTTGCTGCGAGAACTCAACCGCCTGCCGCGAGTGCGACCGGAAACGTCGAAGAGCCAAAAGAGATTACGCTGATCGCCCGCACCAACCTCGAAGGCGAGTTGCGAAAACTGTTCTTCTCGCAGACCGATTCGCGGCACCTCGACGTCGCCCCGCGGATGGAACTGATCGACGCGGTCGATGCCGACGGCGATGGCCGGGGCGAATTGCTGTTCCGGCGCACCAACGACAATGGCAGCGCCTATGCCATCTACCGCATCACCCCCGATGGGCTCTGGCCGCTGTTTGAGGGGACGCCGTAAAATCACTGAGGCATTGAATCATTGAGTCATTGAGGTATGGACCATCGATTCAATGTCTTAATGATTCAATGCCTCAATGATTTAATGCCTGAATGACTCAATGGTTCCCAACTCGTCGCCAATTTCTCGGATCATTATCGCGGTCGCTGGCTGCAGCGGCCTTTGCGCCGTGGCTGGGCCGCGCGGCGGCTGTGTCCTCGGAGATCCGTTTCCCGAAAAGTTTCTACTGGGGCGCGGCCACGGCGGCGTTTCAGATCGAAGGCGCTTGGAACGAAGACGGCAAGGGCGAATCCATCTGGGATCGTTTCGGGCACACTCCGGGCAAGATCAAGGACGGCTCGAACGGCGACGTCACCTGCGATCACTACCATCGCTATCGCGAAGATGTTGCGCTGATGCGCGCGCTGAATCTGAACAGCTATCGCTTTTCCGTGGCGTGGACGCGCATTCAGCCGGAAGGGGCCGGCAAGCCGAATTCCAAGGGGCTGGATTTTTACAGCCGGTTGGTGGATGAACTGCTCGCCGCTCGTATTCGCCCGCTGGTGACGCTCTATCATTGGGACCTTCCGCAAAAACTCGAAGACGCGGGCGGCTGGACCAATCGCGATCTTGCGTCGCGCTTCGCCGACTATGCGTCCATCGTGGCTCGCGCCCTGGGAGACCGGGTGCAGGATTGGGCGCTGATCAATGAGGCAGCGTCATTTCTCAGCCAGGGATATTTGGATGGCACGCACGCTCCGGGACGGCACAGCATTTTCGATTTTCTGCGGGGCACGCACGTCGTCAATCTGGCGCAGGGCGCTGGATTTCGCGCGGTGAAAGCGGTGCGGCCCAAGGCGCGAGTGGGCAGCGTCTTTTTCATGTCGCCGTGCGAACCGGTCACCGATTCCGAAGAGGACCGGAAGGCAGCCGAACATGCCCATGGCATGGTCAACACCTGGTTTCTCGAACCCGCTCTGCGCGGACGCTATCCGGAGGCTTTTTCTTTTTCTCCGGCCGTGTTCATGAAGATTCGGCAGGGTGACATGGACCTGGTGCGCGCGCCGCTCGATTTCATCGGCATCAATGTTTACTACCGCACGATGGTGTCGGCGCCAGCGCTCGGCGAACGTCTTTCGGATCCGCGTCTTCTACTTCTGCCGGCACGGATGACGGACGGGCAGAAAGGTCCGAAGACGGACATCGGCTGGGAAGTTTGGCCGCGGTCCATGTACGACATAGTGATGCGCATCACTCACGACTACGATCGCCCGGTTATCGAAATCACGGAAAACGGCTGCGCCTACAACGACGCTCCGGGCGCGGACGGAAAGATTAACGACGCGCGGCGCATCGCTTATCACCAGCAGTATCTCGCTGAACTGGCCCGCGCCATGAGCGACGGCGCCGACGTGCGCGGCTACCATGCCTGGAGCCTGATGGACAATTTTGAGTGGATCGAAGGATTGAGCCAGCGCTTCGGGCTGGTGTATGTGGACTTCAAGACCCAGAAGCGGACGATCAAAGCTTCGGGGGCGTGGTATGCGAAGCCGGAGTTCAGGAGCTAACGAAGCCGGATTGCTCATTTGTAATAGGTGATATGCAGTTTGACTTTGAAGGCGCGGGTTTTCGCAATTACGAATTACAAATTCTGCGTGGCAATGAAAAGTTGGGGTTGTCGCGCGAAGAGTTTTCTCGGATCGCCGATATTGCGTCTGCACAAATATTTGTGCGATTGTGGGGATCCGCCCTCGGGGCTAAGGCCAGCGCGAGCTGTGTTTGCCGCGTGTTTACGGCACTATGGAAGCTGCGCGTCTGCTAAGAATATTGCAGTACCGCTGCGCAAAAATGTTTATGAAACGATTTGCGCCGAGGACGCAAGGAATTTCCACTTGCCAGATGGAACTACTCTGTTTACTATTCAGCCATCTTTTCTTGGCATTCAGTCTTGGCGTTGAGCTAGTCGCGTGTCTATGAATATCGGCGAGACCATCCGCAATTTCCGCCTCCAGCGAAGCATGTCACAGGGCGACATCGAAAAGCGCACTGGCCTGTTGCGCTGCTACCTGTCGCGGGTGGAAAACGGACACACCATCCCTTCGCTGGACACACTCGCCAAAATCGCCGGGGCAATGGATCTGGCATTGTCGCAATTTTTCGCCGACGGCAGCAGCAACGGCCATAAAGGACTACCGCAGCTCTCCGACGATGAAGTCCGCTTCCTGAGCCAGATGCGGCGGTATTCGGCGAATCTGAACGACAGCGACCGGAAGCTGGTGCTGGCGATGGTGAAGAAGATGGCCTCGAACACGTCAAAATAGCTTTCAGCCATCAGCCATCAGTTTTCAGCACGAGCGGCGGAGGACGCACCCAGACCCGGTCTGCCGGTCGATTCCGAGAACTAATCGCTGACGGCTGAGAGCTGCCAGCTGCCCTTACGGTACTTTCGTACCATCTCTTTCGTGTCCCGCCGGAACCTCGCCATGCGACGCTTCGACCGCTAAGCTATTGGTTGGGGGATCTTTGTGACCACTGACGAAGAACTGAATCTGCTCGATCAGCAACTTCGCCGGCTGAAGATCGAGTACGAGATTTTCTTCAGCAATCCCGCCAAACGGCCTCCTACCGACGTCGAATGGAAGGTGCTTTCGTTAATTCGCAAGTTCAGCGACAGTGCGCGGCTGAATTTTTCGCAGCGCTATAGATACAACGAGATGACGCAGCGCTACGCGATCTACAGCGACCTGTGGCGCAAAAAGATGCGGATTCGCGAAGAGGGCTACCGCCGGCCCCAGGATGCGCTGCTATCCGTGCAGGGCGTGCGCGTGAATGAAGAGCGCGAAACCAAGCATCATCCCGCATACGGTGTTGTCCGCAAGGCCCCAACCGCGGGGGATGGTCAGGCAGGCGATCAACCTTTCTCGGTACAGTGCTCGGGCGCGGCGGCGGAACGCGATCAGGTCGAATCTCTCTATAAGGCACTGACTGAAGCCAAGCTGAAGTCGGGACAGAAAGTTTCCGGCAACCTCGATTCTTTCGCGGCGTTCGTCCAGAAAAAGACCAGCGAGATTCGCAAGCAGAACCATTGCGATGCGGTGGTGTACTCGGTCGAGATGCAGGGTGGACAGGTCAAGCTTAAGGCGAAGGCTAAGAGCTAGTACCCAGTTGCCAGTTCCCAGAACGCGGGAGTGCATCGCGAGACGATTACGACGCATTCTGGTCACGGTGGTGGTCACGCTCGCCGGGCGCAAGTGACCGCCGTCGGCAACTCTAACGAATCCAGAGTTGTTGTGGCCGCCGGCAGCTAAGTTCAGCCTTCGGCATGTACTACCTTCAACCCTAATCGCTCCTCGAACGGGTCGAAATCGTGGTCGCGATGCAGAAGTTCGTGTCCGGATATCAGGCAGAACGTGGCAATCCAACAATCGATTGTTTTGCGGACTGTGTAACCCTCCGCTCGCAGCACGCGGTAGTTCCGGGCGGCTTCGGTTGCCAGTTCGACGCCTCCAGTTGGGAACACGTGGAAGCGCAATAGCTCGTCGTGAACTTGGCGGAACGTGCCCGGATCGCGCACCCCCTGCAACACTTCGCACAAGATCAGGTCGGTCAATCCCAGGCGGCGCCGTTTCATCTCCCGGTCGAGCCACGCCGTTTCATGGTTGGAGGCGCCTCTCAAGTAGTCGATCCACACGGTCGTATCGACGATGACCATATGCGATTACTCGGTGCGGTTACCCGGCAGTTCGTCCCCGGCGGGACGCGTTGAGATCGCCTTCCCATTGCACCTTGCCTTTGAGCCGCCGGATCGATTGTTGACCGTACGTTTCGACCAGCAAGCGCAGGCCGGCCTCCACCGCCGCTTTTTTGGTGCGGACGCCGCTGTGCCGTATGGCCTGACGCATCAAGCCGTCGTCAATATCGATGTTTGTCCGCACTCTTCCAGATCTCCGATGTGTAATAATCTCATAATTATGTGTATAGGGCAAGCGCGAAAAGTCGGATTCTGCGCCGCCGACAGTCCCTTTAGCTCGACTGGGCGACCAGGGCATCCGCCCCTACGCGAGCGTCTAACTGCTAGAATTCCTCTTCATTCTTTACTTATTCGTTGCCGAGGGAGCTATGTCTAAAATCCAGCGCGCCATTCTTAGTGTCACCGACAAATCCGGATTGGTCGATTTTGCCCGCAAACTCGCCGAGTTGGGCGTGGAACTGGTTTCCACCGGAGGCACGGCCAAACTGCTGCGCGACTCCGGCATTACGGTCAAAGATATTTCCGAGCTGACCGGGTTCCCTGAAATGCTGGACGGGCGCGTCAAAACGCTGCATCCGAAGGTTCATGGCGGCATTCTGCATCGGCGTGAAGACGCGGGCCATCTGGCGGCGGTTGCCGAGCATGGCATTTTGCCCATCGACATGGTGGTGGTCAATCTGTACGCCTTCGAAAAGACGGCTGCCAAGCCGGGCGTGCATTTCGAAGAGCTGATTGAAAATATCGATATCGGCGGGCCTTCGATGATTCGTTCGGCGGCCAAAAATTTTCAGGATGTCGCGATCGTTACTTCTCCGGCCGATTACGGAGCGATTGCCGAGGAGATGGCGCGCTCCGGGGGCGCGCTGTCCAGGGAAACGAAGTGGCGGCTGGCGCAGAAGGCGTTTGCGACGACGGCGGCATACGACTCGGCCATTGCTTCGACACTGGAGCGGGTGGGCGGCGACGGCGAGTCGCACCCATTCGAGCTGAAACCGGCGTCAGGCTTTCCGCAGAACCTGCGGCTGTCTTTTCAAAAAGTGATCGACCTGCGCTATGGAGAAAACCCGCATCAGAAGGCCGCCATGTATGCGGACGGCTCGGGCTCGGGCGTGGCGAACGCGCGCCAGGTGCAGGGCAAGGAGCTTTCCTACAACAACATCGTAGATCTGCAAGCCGCCTGGGATCTGGCGCAGGAGTTTGACGAGCCGGTCTGCGCGATTATCAAACACACTAATCCCTGCGGCACAGCTACGGGCAAGACGCTGGCCGAGGCTTACGTGCGGGCGCTGGAATGCGATCCGGTATCGGCGTTTGGCGGCGTGATTGGAGTGAACCGCGCCGTGGATGCGGCGGCCGCTCGCGAAATGGCCAAGCTCTTTCTGGAAGTGATCTCCGCTCCTGCATTCGAGGAGGGCGCTAAAGCGGCCTTTGCATCGAAGAAGAATCTGCGGCTGGTCGAAGTTCCTGCCGGACAGCAGAACTGGGTTCTGAAAAACATTTCTGGAGGCATGCTGCTCCAGGATTCCGATCTGCACAAGCTGGCCGAGGCCGATCTGAAGGTTGTTTCGAAGCGGCCGCCGACGCCGGAAGAAAAGCGGGCGCTGCTGTTCGCTTGGAAAGTCTGCAAGCACGTGAAGTCGAATGCCATTCTCTATGCACGCGACGGGCAAACGGTGGGTGTGGGCGCGGGGCAGATGAGCCGCGTCGATTCGTGCAAGCTGGGCGCCATGAAGGCGCAGTTGCCGCTGAAGGGGACCGTGGCCGCTTCCGACGCTTTCTTTCCCTTTCCAGACGGGGTCGAGGAAATCGCCAAAGCCGGGGCGACCGCGATTATCCAGCCCGGAGGCTCGGTGCGCGACCAGGAGGTCATCGAGGCGGCCGATCGGCTGGGGCTGGCTATGATCTTTACCGGGGTACGCCATTTCCGGCATTGAGCTTTACTCTTCTTGACAATAGCCACCCAAGGCCACTGTACCTCCGGATTTAGCCCCTCCTCGCGCTTTCTCCCCGCCGAAAGGCTGGTCGAGGGTAGAATAAGGAAATCGGATGATGGTGGATTAGCATCCAAGCAGTGTGTGGGCTGGAATTTTGCGGGTTTTGGGATTTTTCATGAAAAAACAGCAGTGGATGGTTAGTTTCGCTCTTACAGGATCTTTTTTACTCGCTCCGGCTTTATTGGCCCAGAGTTTATTGGCACAGGACCAGCCCGCTCGCACCGCGGATTCTCCGGCTGCGGCCGGCTCCGCGTCCGCCGCCAAGGGCAAGACGCCCGACCGCGGCGCCGCCTACTATCACTTCGCGCTCGCGCATATGTACGAGGAGCAAGTGGCCACTTACGGCCGCAGCGAATTGGCGAATAAGGCCATAGAGGAATATCGCGCCGCCATCGATGCGGACCCGACCTCCGCGTACCTGACCTCGGGACTCGCCGAGCTTTATGCCAAGACCGGCCGTATACGGGACGCGGTGGTCGAGGCGCAGGACATCATCAAGCGCAATCCCAATAACCTGGAAGCCCGCCGGTTGCTCGGAAGAATCTACCTGCGGTCGCTCGGCGACATGCAGGCCGGCAACGGTTCGGAGAGTGTGCTGAAACTGGCCATCGAGCAGTACGAGCAGATCGTCCGCCTGCAGCCCGACAGCATGGACGACCACCTCCTTCTCGGGCGCCTGTATCGCTTGAATAACGATCTGCAAAAGGCGGAGAACGAATTCAAGACTGCGGTGAAACTAGACCCGGATTCCGAAGAAGCCGTGACTACCCTGGCCTACCTCTACAACGAACTGGGGGACACGGCTCGGGCCACGCAGGTGCTCAGTTCGGTGCCGAATGCAGGGCGCTCGGCCAAGCTCTATTCGGCGCTCGGTTACACCTACGAGCAGCAAAAGCAGTATAAGGAAGCGGTCGAGGCGTATCGGCACGCGATTGAAATGGATCGCGACAATCTGGACGCAATTCGCGGCCTGGCGCAGAACCTGCTGAACGATGGCCAGGCCGATGCCGCTCTCGAACAGTACAAAGTCATCGCGGACGCGAATCCGGAAGACGCTCAGACCTACGTGCGCATCGCGGAAATCTACCGCAAGCAGGGCAAGTTCGATCTCGCTCTCGACAATCTGAAAAAAGCCGAGACCATGGTGCAGGACTCGGTCGAAGTTCCCTACAACATCGCCGCGATCTACCAGGCGCAAGGGCGCTATGACGAAGCGATTCCGATCATGCGCGACCTGCTGAAGAAATCGGAGAAGCCCGACGGCAAATACTCGAACGGGGAGAAGAGCAATCGGGCGGTGTTTCTCGAGCGGCTGGGCACGATCTACCGCGAGCAGGGGAACAATCAGGCGGCGAACGAGACTTTCCGCGAGATTGTCGCGCTGGGCGATAAAGAAGACATCGAGCGCGGTTATCAGCAGATCATCGATACCTGGCGCGAAGCCAAGGAATGGCAAAAGGCCACCGATGTCGCTAAAGAAGCGGTGCAGAAATTGCCCACGAGCCGCGATCTGAAGATGGTGCTGGCGGCACAGCAGGCGGATATGGGCGACGCCGACAAGGCGCTCAAAGACGTCCGCGCGATGTTGAAGGGCGACGCCAACTCCGACGACCGCCAGGTTTATATCACCCTGTCGCAGATGTATTCGCGGCTGCGGCGGTTCAGCGACGCCGAGCAGGCACTCGACAAGGCCGAGCAGCTATCCAGCAAGCCGGAAGACAAGGAATATATATGGTTCCTCCGCGGCTCCACTCTTGAGCGCGAGAAGCGCTACCCCGAAGCGGAAGAACAGTTCAAGAAGGTAATCGCCAGCGATCCCGATCATGCTTCCGCGCTGAATTATCTGGGCTATATGCTGGCCGACCAGAATATGAAGCTCGAAGAAGCGCTGGGATACATCAAGCGGGCGGTGGATCTCGATCCCAGCAACGGCGCCTATCTTGACTCCCTGGGCTGGGCTTACTTCCGCCTGGGAAAATATGAAATGGCGGAAGACAACCTGCTGAAGGCTTCGCAGAAGATCAATACCGATCCCACCGTGCACGACCATCTTGGCGATCTGTACCAGAAAACTGGACGCCTGAAGCTGGCCGCTACCAACTGGGAGCGCGCGCTCACCGAGTGGAACCGCACCATTGCCGCGGAAGTCGATCCGGCAGAGCAGGCGCAGGTGCAGAAGAAGCTCGATTCCGCGAAAATGAAGCTGGCTAAGGAAGAGGGCGCGAAGTAATAGAGGGAATCTTTCACCTCCGAGACGCAGAGGCCGCCGAGAAAATCCTTATTTTTCATTTCCGTTCTCCGGGGTTCGGTAACTCTCTAGAGGTTTTCTCCGCGATCTCGGCGTCTCGGCGGTAAAAATCCTGACACTCCGCAGACACTGTTAAACTTTGTTCATGCTCGCCGACTATGCGGTGCGCGTCGAAGCCTCTCTTGGACGCCGCCATCCCGAGCCGCCGCATCCTTACCGCAACGACTTTCAACGCGATCGCGATCGTGTCGTCCATGCGCGCGCCTTTCGGCGGCTGGAAGCGAAGACGCAGGTTTTCGCCCGCCGTTACTCCGACCACTTCCGCAACCGGCTGACGCACACCATTGAGGTCGCGCAGATTTCGCGCACTATCGCCGCGCAACTGGGATTGAACCCCGATCTGGTGGAGACGCTCGCCCTGGTTCACGACCTCGGCCATCCTCCGTTCGGCCACTCTGGAGAAAAGGCGCTCGACGCTGCCATGCGGCAGCACGGGCTTTCGTTCGATCACAACCTGCACGCGCTGCGCATTGTCGAAGACTTCGAACTCCGCTACGCCGCGTTTCGCGGATTGAATCTGACCTTCGAAGTCCGCGAGGGCATCATCAAGCACTCGCATGATTACAGCGCCAAAGACCATCCGGAACTCGCCGAGTATCTGCTCGATCGGCGGCCGCCGCTCGAAGCGCAGCTTATCGACCTCACCGACGAGATTGCCTACAGCACCGCCGACTTAGACGATGGTTACGAAGCGCGGTTGCTCGCCGTCGAGCAGATCGCGGACAGCGTGGATCTGTTCGCGCGGCACTATCGCGAGGCAAGAAACAGTTATCCGAACGCCGCCGAGAAACTGGTCTTTAACGAGGCGCTGAAAAGCATTTTTGACGGATTTGTCGGAGACCTTATTACGAACACGGCACAGCGTGTGCGAGCCGCGGGCGTGCACTCTTTGGAAGATGTCCGCAGCCACCGCGAGCGGATTGCCGCCTTCAGCCCGCCGGTTGAAGAGGAGCGCCGCCGGCTGAAGGAATTTCTCTACGAAAATCTCTACTACAGCCCCGCGCTGGCGGCCGAGAAAGAAGACGCCGAGCGCATCACCGGCGAGCTCTTCGCCCACTGGATGGAGGAGCCCGACGACCTTCCGCGCAACTACCGCGAAAAAGCCGCCGAAGAGCCGCTGCCGCGCGTCATCTGCGATTACATCGCGGGAATGACCGACCCGTTCATTTACCAGCAGTATGAGAAATATTGCGGGGAGTAGGGTCCTGAGGCGTCAGTGATATGTTGACTACGATCACATCTCATAAGGCCCGGGCTCGGGCATAATCTCTGGGAACTTTCTTCGGTCAGGTCGTGTCTTAAGGCTTGGGAACAGGAGATTCCATCGTGCGCTGCTCATTTGATCGTCTGTTCAAGTTGCTTGTCATGGCGCTCCTCGTGGTCATCATTTCAGCCGGTTGCGTGGCGCAGAATGCACAGACCCAGACGACAGAGAAAACCACGAAGGAAGATCCCGCAAGGCAGCACGCGCTGGAACTCTACAGCCAGGGCAAGTTTGTGGACGCGATGCCGCTTTTCGAGGCACTGGTTGCGGATCATCCTTCAGATGTCGTGGTGCGAGAGGCATGGGCGTGGTGTTTGTTTCAATATGCGGGAACGCTGCCCGACCCCCAGCAGCGCAAAAGAGTTCGCGCCCGCGCCCGGAAGGTGGCGGTCGAAGCGAAGGATCTTGGAGACAACAGCCAGTTGCTCCAGCTTATGCTCGAGCAGCCCGAGGATGGCGGTTCCGAAACGGCATTCTCCGATAGCAAGGAAGTGGACAGTGCGATGAAAGCGGCGGAGGCCGATTTTTCTCGCGGCGAATTGGACAAGGCGCGGGAAGGATACATGCGTGCCTTGCTGATGGATCCGAACAATTACGCCGCTGCTCTCTTCATCGGGGATGTCTATTTCAAGCAACATACTTATGGCAGCGCGGGGGAGTGGTTTGCCCGCGCCACACAGATCGATCCGAACCGCGAGACCGCCTACCGTTACTGGGGCGATGCGCTGGTCGCCATGGGCAAGGAAGATGAAGCGCGCTCGAAGTTCATAGACGGCATTGTCGCCGATCCTTACACTCGCCGTTCCTGGACGGGCCTGCAGAATTGGCTGCAAAGAAACAAGGTCGAACTGAACAACGTCAAACTGAAAGACCGAAGTTCGGTGACGGTCAAAGACGGCAAGAACATCAACCTCACGCTCGACAGTTCTCTCGCAAAAGACGATCCAGACGCACAAGCGTGGATGTCGTATGGTCTTGATCGTGCGGCATGGCACACCGAGGAATCCGAAAAGGAGTCTCCCAAAATTTCGCGGGATCGCCGCACCCTGCAGGAAGAGGCGCATGCTCTCAACTTCATGATCACCGTTCTAAAGGAGCAGAAAGACTACGAAAAGAGGCTGGCGAAACTAGATCCGTCGCTGCAAGCACTCATCAAAATTCAAAAAGCGGGCTTCCTTGACCCCTTTGTGCTGCTCAATCGTGCCGACGCTGGAATCGCACAGGACTACCCAGCCTATCGTGCGGCCAATCGCGACAAGATCCGGAGTTATCTCGACGACTTCATGGTTCCGAAGACGCCGTCTCCGGCCAAGTGATCAAATCGCAGCTAAAGGAAATCACTTGTTCCAGGTCACCCGGTAAATCACGCCCGCGGAGTCATCGCTCAAGTACATCGATCCGTCGCCGCCGAATACAATCCCCACCGGACGCCCCATCCAGCGGCCTTTTTGCTTCTCGGCTGGGGCCAGCCATCCGGTGATGAAATCTTCCGCGCCGCCTTGCGGCTGGCCTTTGTCGTCGAGTTTCACGCGTACCACTTTGTATCCAGTCGGAACGCTGCGATTCCACGATCCATGAAAAGCTACGAAGATGTTGTTCTGATATTCGGCAGGGAACTGTGACCCTTCATAGAACGCGAGCCCCAGCGGAGCGGAGTGCGCTTGCATCTGCACCTTGGGCTCGATCACACTCTGGCAGCGATTGTCCCGGGGCTTGGTGAAGTTGGAATCGGGCACGCGGTCGCCATAACAATAGGGCCAGCCGGCATCCCCGCCATCTTTCCCCAGATCGTAGATCGTTTCCGGTGGCAGATCGTCGCCCAGCCAGTCGCGTCCGTTGACCGTGACCCAGACCGTGTCGGTCTTCGGATTCACGGCCAGCCCCACCGCATTGCGCAGGCCTTTCGCGAAGATTTTCTGGCCGCTGCCATCGGGATTGAACTCCATCACGGTAGCGCGCCGCGGATCTTTTTCGATGCAGACGTTGCAACTTGATCCGGCGGAGACGTACATCTTGCCGCCGTGAAATAAAACGGTGCGGGTCGAATGGCCACCACCGGTCGGCAGATCGGCGAGTTTTTGCGGATTGGACGCACGCAGATTCGCCTCGTCCCAGTCATAGCGGCGAACTTTGTCGTTCTCGGCGACGTACAGCTTTCCTTCGTAGAACGCGAGTCCGTGCGGCTCGTTCAGCCCGCTGAGAACGGTTGCCACCCGTTCGGCTTTGCCCGCGTGTTTGGAGTCGGGAAGCGCTACCACCTTGCCCTCACCCGATTCGCTGACCAGCAGCACGCCGCCCGGGGTGAAGATCATCATGCGCGCGTCGTCGACTTCTTCGGCAAAAGCTGAAATGTGGAATCCTGACGGCGCCTTCAGTCGCGTGAGATCGAAACGAGTTTTCTCGGCGTTAGCAAAGTCGCCGTGAGCGAAGAAGGCCAGCAGAAGGGGAAGCAGAGCCAACGATGGTCGTCGCATATCTAGTCGTCGCATAGTCTAGTGGATGATCCTCACGGTGAGGTTTGCACATTTTTTTCGACAGTACTGCTTTGCTGATCCTGGGAAAGGAAACCTTCTGCACGCATTTTTTATACCGGTTCCCGCCAAAATTACCGGCAGGCGCAGTGCGAGCCAGAAGGACGGTAGGATACAATATCTATGAAAAGAAAGCACTTGCAACCAACGCCCATCCCCTGGGCATTTGGCACGCAAACTGTTTATAGAAACGCAGGCCAGTGATTCTGGTCGGCCCTTGAGGCAAGTTTTTAAGGCAGGCTTTTTGAGGCAAAACGGGCGTCGGCGCTTGCCTCCCGAATTTACGAGATCTGTCATGGAAACGACGCAATTAGAACTGGCGCCGGTAGGCGCTTTGGAGTGGCTCTCCCATTCCCACTTGGAGGAAGTATAAAATGAAAAACCGCACCATTTTCACGCTGCTGCTGGCCGTAGTCGTAATCGTAGCTGTGCCAGTTTTCGCGCAAGATAATTCCGCATCCCAGACTCAGCCCGCGACCCAGTCCACATCGATGCAGCCCGCAGCCCCGCCGGCCACCAAGGCCGACAGCGCCACCGGCAAAGACCCGTTGCAACCGGAGACTCGCGAAGGCTTCTGGGGCCGCATGAATCCGTTCGCGCGCAAGAAATACGTCGCGCGGCAGACGCAGCCGATTCGCGACCGTATCAACGAACTCGATGAGCTGACTGCTTCCAACACGCGGGCGATCAAGGATACCGATGCGCGCGCGCAGCAGGGAATTCAGCTCGCTTCGGCCAAAGCCAACGAAGCCGATCAACATGCCATCGACGCCGGCAACAAGGCGCAGGCCGCACAGCAGACCGCACAACAGGCGCACACCCGTCTCAACACGGTCGAGCAGGTGGTGACGAATATCGATCAGTACCAGCCCACGACCCAAACCGAAATCCTTTTCAAACCAGGACAGACGGTGCTGAGCCAGAACGCCAAGACCGCTCTCGACGAAATGGCCACTCCGCTGAAGAACCAGCGCGGCTACGTCGTCGAAGTTCAAGGCTTCTCCTCCGGTCATGGACAGGCGGCGATCTCGACTTCGCAGAAGATGGCCGAGTCGGTGGTCCGCTATCTGGCGCTGAACCACGACATTCCGATCTACCGGATTTACCTCGTCGGCATGGGCAATGCGCCGACGCCGGCCTCGGCCAGCGATGCGAAGCCGAAGCGCATCACCGGCGGCCGCGTTGAAATCAGCCTCCTGAAGAACAATCTGGAGCAGCTGGCTTCGACCGGCACGACCCCAGCGAATCAAGATCAACCGTTGCAGAAGTAGCAGTACCCTTCCCCGAAAAAAGCCTCCCGTGAAAATGGGAGGCTTTTTTTGTGCGCTTGAGGCTTGATCACAGACTAAGTCTGTGCTGCGAGCTACGAGCCGCGAGCTTCGAGCGAACGGGTTGCCCGTAGCTCAAAGCTCAAGGCTCGCAGCCCGCTTACTCCAGGATCGTGCTATCCTCCCACTCGTCATGGAAACTCTGTCCTGCGTCCGCACGCCTTCGCCGGTCGGCCCACTGTTTCTTGCCGCTTCCACGAAGGGTCTGGTGCGACTCGAATTCGAAGGCCGCATGCAGAAAATGAATCCCGGTAGGATTCAGTTGCATGAGTCCAAGCAAGCCCTCGCGCCCTATCTCCGCGAACTCAACCAGTATTTTGCGGGTGAGCGCCGCGAGTTCTCCTTCCCGCTCGATCTTCGTGGAACCGAGTTCCAACTGGCGTGCTGGCACGCGCTGCTTGAGATTCCATACGGCGAAACTCGCAGCTACCGCAACATCGCTCAAGCGATTGGCCACCCGCGCGCCTGCCGTGCCGTCGGCATGTCGAACAACCGGAATCCGGTCGCCATCGTTGTCCCCTGCCACCGCGTGATCGCATCAAGCGGCTCATTGTGCGGCTATGGCGGCGGTCTCGATATCAAGCGCAAGTTGCTCGATCTTGAGCAAGGGAGTGTTCGCCCTTGCCTTCCGCTTGGGATCGGCGCATAATCCGCCCAATTGTGGGAGGGGTCTCCCATGCTGCCGCGCATCGAGTACTCCGTTACCGTTCCGGTTCCGGTCGATGCGGCGTTTCAGGCCTTTCAGGACCTCGGACGCCTGCTGCATCGCGGGATCTACAACGAGGCTTCGTGGGTCGAGGGCAAGCCCTGGCAGGTCGGTAGCAGGCTGCGCTATGTCATCGTTCAACCCGTCTCTACCACTGTTTCTGCCGTCGTAACCTCCATCAGTCCACACCGCACGATAAGCCTGATCAACCACGCTCTGGGCGTTACGACCGAACAGAACGTCACCTTCGGGCCTGACCCCAAGGGCGGAACACGTGTCCGCATGACTATGGACTTTGTGGGCAAGTCGACGGAGTTATCCGAAAGCGCCGTCCGTGATGCGATCACTTTTGTCACCAAGGACGCGCTCGATAGCGTGGTCGCACTCTGCCGACGGCGCTCCTCATCGGGCACGGGTAAGTGATCTCCCGCCGCGTTCTACAGGAGACGGAGCAAGGTTCGTCTCTACAGCGGGTATCACCAACCGGACGTGAGCGCTGACGTTCGGCGGGATTCCTGTACACTAGCCGCCATGCTCGGCGGCCTCTTCCTGCCGCTGAAGCCTACTTCATCGTAAACGCTGTCGTGAGCGCGCTACGCCAATCCGCGACATCCACCGTCCGCAAGGCGAGTTTCTTCTATTTCGTCTTCGTGATGTTTTCCTACACCACCGGGGGTCCCTTCGGACTCGAATCGATGGTCACCACCAGCGGCCCGGGGATGACTCTGCTCTATCTCCTGCTCATCCCGCTATTCTGGTGCATCCCGGTATCTCTGGTCTCCGCCGAACTCACCACCGCTATGCCGGTCGAAGGCGGATTCTATCGCTGGAGCCGCGCCGCCTTCGGAGACTTCTGGGGATTCCTCGCCGGATGGTGGAACTGGTCGGCCTCATTCCTGCTTGGCGGCTCCTACGCCGTGCTGTTCACCGACTACCTGGCTTTCTACTTCCCGCAGATTGTCGGATGGAAACACTGGCTCGCTTCCTTCGCTCTGATCGCCATCATTACCTGGATCAACATTCGCGGCATTCAAATGGTGGGGAGAGTCGCCACGGTTTTTGAAGTCTTCATTTTTGTTCCCATCATCGCCATGGTCGTGCTGGGGCTGGCGAAGTGGCATCACAATCCGTTTGTGCCGTTGGTTCCACCGCACCAGCCTTTTTCCAAAGTATTCGGAGTGGGCCTCGCTCTGGGCCTTTGGCTGTACTCCGGATACGAGCAACTGTCCACCGTGGCCGGAGAAGTCGAGAACCCGCAGCGCAGCTATCCACGGGCGCTCGCGCTGGTGGTTCCGCTTTCGATCGCTATTTATTTCCTGCCGACATTTGCCGCCCTAGCCACGCTCGGAGACTGGCAACAGTGGAAGGATGGATACTTCTCCACTGCCGCTCTGTTGATCGGCGGTCCCTGGCTTGGCAGCCTGATGACGATCGCCGCCATGGTCTGTAACGTCGCGCTCCTCAACAGCACCGTGCTCACCACCACGCGTATGCCATTCGCGCTCGCCGAAGACGGATACCTGCCGCCATTCCTCAGTGGACGGCATCCGCGTTACGGGACGCCCTGGATCGCGATTGTCATTTCCGCCGCAATCTACGCATCGCTCGCGCTGCACTCGCTCGGCGACTTGATCAGCATCTATGTCTGGCTGCGCGCCGCCACTACCGTGCTGACCGTCCTCTCCGCCTGGGGGCTGCGCCGCAAGCGCCCCGATCTGCCGCGAGCCTTCCGCATCCCCGGCGGCAATCTTGGACTGATCTACGTGATCGCCATGCCGCTCGCCATGGCCTATGTCGTCCTGCGATACAGCGATCCTATCGCCATGCGCTGGGGGCCGTGGGCACTGGCCGCCGGGCCGGTTGTCTATTTTGTGGCGAAGTGGTTCGCCAAGCGCGCCGCGCAGAAGGCGGCGGCCAGGGTAGGATAGGTTCGGATCGAGGATCATGTGCCCGTCACCATCCGCGAACTAAGTCGAAAAATTCACGACCGCGAAATCTCTCCCGTTGAACTTACCGGCGATTGCCTCGCGCGCATCGAAAAGCTCAACCCGACTCTCAACGCCTTCATAGCCGTCACGCCCGAATCCGCGCTTGACGAGGCTCGCCGCGCCGAACAGGAAATATCTCGCGGAAACTATCGCGGCCCGCTTCACGGCATCCCCATCGGACTCAAGGATATTTTCGATACCGCCGGGGTAAGCACCACCGCCGCCAGCGCTCTGTTCAGCACTCCGCCAAACGATCGCATTCCCGATGAAGACGCCGAAGTCGTGCGCCGCCTGCGCGCTGCGGGAGCAATCATTCTAGGCAAGCAAAATCTGCACGAATTCGCCTACGGCGGCAGTTCGATGATCAGCTTCTTCGGCGAGATTCATAACCCATGGGACACCACGCGAGTGACGGGTGGATCTTCGGGAGGCTCCGCTGCCAGCGTGGCCGCTGGTCTTGGCTTCGCCGCCGTCGGCACCGACACCGCCGGTTCCATCCGCCTTCCCGCCGCTTACTGCGGAGTCGTCGGACTCAAGCCGACCTACGGCCGCGTGAGCGCACGCGGCGTCGTCCCATTGTCGTGGTCCTACGATCACATCGGACCACTCGCAAACTCGGTCTATGACGCAGCGCTGATGCTCCAGGTGCTCGCGGGCTATGACCCAGCCGATCCCGCCAGCATTGACGCGCCCGTTCGCGACTTCGCCGCCGCTCTGGATCAGCCCCCGGCCAAACTGCGCATCGGCATTCCACGGGCATTTTTCTTCGATGATCTTTACCCCGAGGTTGCCGAGGCCATCGAGAAAGCGATCGGAGTTTTTCGCCTGCTCCATGCCGAGATTCGCGAGGTCAAACTCGAAGTCTCCACCGACCGCACGCTCGCGAGCGCCGAGGCCTATGCCTATCACGAGCCATTCATCGTTCGCTCACCGCAGCTCTATCAGCCCGCCACGCTGGCGCGCATTCAATCGGGAGCCAACATCTCCGCCTCCGACGCTCTACGAGCCAGCCGCGACCTCCAGGCCAACCGTCACGCCATCCGAAGAGTATTCGCTGAAGTGGACGTGCTGCTCACGCCCACAGTTCCTGTCCCGCCGCCTGTGATCGCCCATCTGCGCGAGCATCCGGAAGACCTGCGTCCGCAAGAGCTGATCATGCTGCGCAATACGCGCCCGTATAACGTGTGGGGAATTCCCGCGATTTCCCTTTCCTGCGGATTTACCAAAGACGGCCTGCCCATCGGCCTGCAATTGGCCGCCGCTCCCTGGCGGGAGGACGTGGCGCTGCAAGCTGCCCATGCCTACGAGCAAGCGACGGAGTGGCACAAGAAGAGGCCACAGCAAGCACGGACCACGTAGGGACGGACGCATTCGTCCGTCCCTACGTGGTCATTTCCACCGGCTGCCGTCGCCGATCACGCGAATTCTCTTCATCTTCCGTCCCACACGCAGCACCAGATCCTGATCAATGGGTACCATCACGACCATTTCTCGCTTCATGTCGATGTTCTCGCCGTCGACGCTAACTAAGCTGACAGCGCCCTGTTTCTGCTTTCCAGCGGCCTCCGTGTTCGAGGTTGCAAGGCCAGCCAGACGAATCAGTTTGTCTATCCGAATCACTTCCCAATTCGGCCGCTCGATTCCTCCAATGACACGGAATGCACCGCCTCCGCTTCCGAGGGGAATTACATCCGCCAGAGGGATCTCAACGAACTCGAGATCTTGCGGTATTTCTAGCTTTCCTTCCTTTATGTTCCTTCTGGACAGCGTCGCGAGCTCCCAACTCCTGGCGGCCTTTTGTGCTTCGGGCTCAGAATGGAAGTCACGCACGATCATCTGCGCCAGATCTTTTTTCGAAACCATCGGATTATCGCCATGTTCGATTAAAAGTCTGCGGTTCTCAATCCACTGCAAAGATACATCTGTCAGCAGCTCGTAATATCTCCACATCATCTCGTCGGAAATCGACATTACTTTGCCGTACATCTCTAGCGGCGGTTCGTGGATTCCAATCGCGTTGCCCAGCGACTTTGACATCTTGTTCACGCCGTCGAGGCCTTCGAGGATCGGCGTGGTCAGCACCACCTGCGACTCCTGACCGTAAGCTCGCTGCAACTCGCGGCCCACTAGCAGATTGAATTTCTGGTCAGTGCCGCCGAGTTCCACGTCGGCTTCGAGCGCGACCGAGTCATATCCCTGCGCCAGCGGATACAACAGTTCGTGCATGGCAATCGGCTTTTCGTCATGGAAGCGTTTGTGGAAGTCCTCGCGCTCCAGCATCTTCGAGACCGTGTATTTCGCGGTCAAACGGATGAAATCGTCGGCGGAGAACTTTGAGAACCAGCGGCTGTTGAAGTCCACCACGGTTTTTTCCGGGCTAAGAATTTTGAAGACCTGCGCTTTGTAGGTCTCCGCGTTCTCCACGATCTGCTCGCGCGTCAGTGGAGGCCGAGTCGCCGAACGCCCCGTCGGATCGCCAATCATCCCGGTGAAATCTCCAATGAGGAAGATGACCGTGTGCCCGAGATCCTGAAAATGTTTGAGCTTGCGCAGCACGACCGTGTGGCCGAGGTGCAAGTCGGGAGCCGTCGGGTCCATGCCCAGCTTCACGCGGAGCGGGTTGCCCGAGGCGAGTGAGCGTTCTAGTTTCGAACGCAGTTCGGATTCCTTGACGATCTCCGCTGCGCCCTTCTTGAGGTATGCCAGTTGTTCGTCAACCGGTGGAAAATTAGTCATGTCGTAGTGATTATAGCCACCTAACCGCGGGCTGCGAGCTTCGAGCCGCGAGCTAAAAGTCAAAAGCTACGGCGACACTGGTCAGGGTCGTAAACTGCTCGAAGCCCGCAGCTCGTAGCCCGAAGCTATCTACCGCCGATAAAAGCTCAGCGCCGCGTCTCCCTGCACCAGCTTTCGATAGCGCCGCAGCTCGCCAAACGCCTCTCCTGGATCGAATCTCTTTTCGTGTTCCGCGATGACTACACTGCGATCGCGCAACAAATTCGATTCCGCCAACGCCGCCAGCGTTTTCGCGTACTCGTCTTGCAACGAGTATGGAGGATCGAGAAACGCGAAATCGGCAGTGCTCCCCGCCGCCTCCAATTGCCGCAAGGCTTTCCCAGCGTCGAGTCTCACGATCTGGAATCCGCGCGCAATCCCGAGCGACTTCAAGTTCGCGGCAATCAACTCCGCCGCTGCTTTGGCCGACTCGGCGAAGTGCACCATGCGTGCGCCGCGACTCAGTGCCTCGATGCCCACCGCGCCTGTGCCCGCATACAAATCGAGCCACGTCGACTCCGCCAGCGCAGACGGATCGCCCGCGCATAGCACGTTGAACAGGGTCTCGCGCAGACGGTCCGCCGTCGGACGAATTTCGAGTCCGGGTAACGACCGCAACGTCCGCCGCCGGTATTGTCCAGCAATCACTCTCATAAAGTCGCGCCCACTGAATTCGTCTCCATGGATGCGTGATCTTCGGCCCCACGGGTTTTAAAGCCGGAAGATCAAATGCCCCGCCGGTCCAGCCCTTCGGTTTGGCCCTTTTCGCATCTCCTGGACGTCAATCGGTGTCTAAATAGATAGAATACTGGTAAGCATGTCGATGCGCAGTTGGTCCATCCCGGTCGGACGTCTCTTCGGAATCGAAATCCGCATTCATCTGACGTTTGTGTTTCTGCTGGTGTTCGTGTGGAGCACCGAAGCCGCTGCGCAGAATGCCAGCGCCGCCCTGCGTGGACTCGCCCTGGTCGGCATCGTCTTCGGCAGCGTGGTCCTGCACGAATTAGGGCACGCTCTGGTGGCCCAAGGCTCGGGCGTTCCGGCGAAGGCCATTATCCTGCTGCCGATCGGCGGCGTCACCATCCTCGATGAAGCGCACGCCCTTCCCGACGCAATCGACGGCTGGAAGCGCGACATACGAATCGCGGTTGCCGGACCGCTGGTGAATCTCTTCATCGCCGGTCTATCCGCACTCGTTTTGATCACGGCGATACCGGGTTTCTCGCTGACCGCGAGGCCGCTCCTGCATTCGAGCGCGCTCTTGCGCAGCATCGTCTGGGCGAACCTCTACCTCGGCTTGTTCAACATGTTGCCGGCGTATCCCATGGACGGCGGGCGCGTTTTGCGCGCTTTCTTTGCACGCCGCGTCGACATGGTTCAAGCCACGCAGCGCGCCGTCCGCATCGGCCACGTCTTCTCCATCCTTTTCATGATGGTCGGAATTCTGATGAGCAACTGGTGGCTGGTGATGATCGGATTTTTCCTTTTTGTGGGCGCGCAACTCGAAGAGCGTTCGGCGGTATTTCAATCCGTGCTGCAAAGCGTCCGCCTGGAAGAAATCATGCTCACCGATTTCGCCACCCTGTCGCCCGCCGACACTTTGGAAGACGCGCTGGAGAAAGCCGTGCACACGCTACAGGACGATTTTCCAGTGGTACGCGGCAGCGACATGGTTGGCGTCGTCTCCAGGCAGAAAATTCTCGAAGCACTGCGCGCCGACGGCAACGGATACGTGCAGGCGGTGATGAACCGCATCTTCGAAGTGGCCGCCAAGCAGGAGTCGCTCGCTTCCGCCTTCCGCAAACTTTCCGCCCGCAACCTCAGCATCATTCCGGTGGTCGACGAACAGCATCTGGTCGGAATCGTCACCCTGCAGAACCTGATGCACTCTATGTCGCTGCTGGCCGAAAGCCGCAAACTGCGGAGAGAAGTGCTCGACTCCTAGAGCCTTTCCACCTTCGAAGGCTTGTCATCCACTTCAAAGGCTTGTCATCCCGAGCGAAGCGAGGGATCTGCAGTTTTCGCCTTCGCGTAGACTTCCTGCGCCGCGCGCACCGCGCATCCAAACTCCACCGCTCTGCCCGCGGCTTCGGCGATTACATGTTCGAGGGCGGCAAGCACTCCCACCGTGTCCAGATAATCGTAGTAACCAATGTGAGCGATGCGGAAAAGTTGTCCTTTCATCTCCGCCTGTCCGTTGGCCACGACCGCGCCAAACTGCTCGCGGAAGAGTCTGCAAATGGCGGTGGAATCGGCGCCGGCCGGCGCAGTGACGGCAGTCAGCGCGGCGGCCGGACAACTCGGCGCAAATAGTTTCAATCCCAGCGCCTGAACGCCGGCGCGCGTCATGGCCGCGCACAACTCGGCGTTTGCAATCAGGGCGTCGCGCCCCGCCGCGAGGTTTCCGTCGCCCATTTGACGCACATAATCGAGCGCTGCGGCCAGTCCGGCAAACAGAGAGGTCGCTGGCGTGTAGGCCGTCTCCGCCCTGGCCGCCGATTTTCTTTCCTTGCGCAGATCGAAGTAATACCGAGGAGACTTTGCCCGCTCCATGCGCTGCCACGCCCGCTCGCTGATGGCGCCATACGCCAAGCCCGGCGGGATCATCAGCGCTTTCTGCGAGCCGCCAATGATGATGTCGATTCCCCACGCGTCCACATCGAGACGGGTTGTGCCTAATCCAGTGATCGCGTCAACGACGAGCAAGGTGTCCGGTAGCGCGCGTACCAGCTTCGCGACCGACTCGACGTCGTGCCGCGCACCCGTGGAACTTTCGGTCGCCTGCACATAGACGCAGTGGATCTCGGGCGTCAGCTTGCGACTTACCTCATCGAGCGAGATGGTCTCGCCGTAGGGGGCGGTCACCGTGTCGACTTCGCAGCCAAACGCCTTGGCCAGCGCGGTCCAGCGTTCTCCGAACTTGCCGCCGGTTAACACCAGCACACGGTCGCCGGGAGAAGTCAGGTTCGAGACGGAGGCTTCCATGAACCCGGTGCCGGACGAGGAGAGCACGAGAACGTCATTCTTGGTGCCGATGAATTCCTTCACGTCGGCGAGCACGCGCGTGAACAGAGCGCGGAAATCGGCGGTGCGATGATGCGCGCCGTAGGAGGCCATCGCGATTTGCGCGGTGGGAAGAAGAGGCGTCGGTCCGGGAGTGAAGAGCCTGTTTTTCTTGAGCATGAGAACAACCAGAATATGCGATGAGAAGAAATTCGGGAAGGCGAATGCAAAAGTCAAAAGTCAGAAGTCAGATTGCAGAAGTAAGAGCAAAGGCTCCCGATGCCGACAGGGATGGGGTCACTTCTGCAATCTGACTTCTCACTTCTGCATTCTGACCTCTAACCTCGTTCTATAATCCTCCCATGCCCCTCATCGATCAGATCCAGAAAGACATTGTCGCGGCCATGAAGGGCCGCGAAGAGCAGCGACTCTCCACCCTGCGCATGGTCAAGACCGCGCTCAAGAACAAGGAAATCGAGAAGATGGCGCCGCTCGACGACAAGGAATCGCAGCAGGTGCTCTCCACGCTGATCAAGCAGCGCAAAGACTCGGTCGAGCAGTTTACCAAAGGCGGACGCCAGGAGATGGCCGACAAGGAAGCCGCCGAGATCAAGCTGATCGAAACCTACTTGCCCAAAGCCGCCGGAGAAGAAGAAATCGTGGCCGGAGTCCGGGCCGCGATCGCCGAGATGACGCCCGCTCCCGCCATGAAAGACATGGGAACAGTGATGAAGGCCGCGATGGCGCGCTTCGCTGCGGCGGGCATGCGGGTGGATGGGAAGGTGGTCAGCGAGGCGGTCAAGAAAGAGTTGAGCAAGTAAATACTGGGCAGGTAAATGAAGACTGGCGCCATCTACATCATCACGCAGGATTCGCGCTACCGGGGGTTGCTCCTGAATTCTGCCGCGAGCCTGAAGCGTGTGATGCCGGATTTGCCGATCACCGTGTTCAGCCAGTTCCCGCTGGAGAGTTCCGATTTCGAGAGAGTCATCCGCGTAGAGGCATCACAGGACGGCTTCTACGACAAGACGCTGTTTTTCCAGCAGACTCCCTACGAGCGGACATTGTTTATCGACGCCGATACCTACATCGTCGAGCCCGTTCCTGAACTATTTACGATGCTGGATCAGTTTGATTTTGCCGCAACCCATGAAGAATATCTGAACACAGATTGGTGGAATCGCTATCCCCGCCCCGATATTCCGCCCAGCTTTCCAGAATTCAATACCGGCATTCTGGCGTATAAGCGATCGCCGCAAATGGACAGTGTCTTGAAGGATTGGTCGGAGCTCTATCGGTCGTTCCTTGAAGACCACCCCGGCCAGGAAATAAACGATCAGCCCTTTTTTCGAGCGGCCGTTTACAGCAACCAAGCGCGCATTGCCACGCTTACCAGGGAGTACAACTGCAAATTTCGGGGTGAGGGATACTTGAATGGACGCGTGAAGATACTCCATGGCCATGTCGATCTTCAACTGGAAGAAGCCTTCGTGCGCAAGGCGCTGGGGGTTTTGAATGCCAGCTCCAAGCCGCGGGTTTACATTGCGGGGACGGTTTACGAACAAAAACTGGTTGGCCGTATTTTGGATCGCCGGAAACCAGGCTTGGTCGGACGTTTTCCGCTGCTCCCGGAACCAGTCATCGTGGCCGGCGCGAAACGCCTTCGGCAAATGCTGAAAGAACGCGGGGCGCGAAGGATGCTTCTGAAGTTAATCGGGCGTGGACGGAACGGTGGGTCCGGCGATTAGCGAAGGCCAGATTGAATCACCATCTGCCGCTCCGGTATGCACTCTTCGGAGGCAGCCGCTCTCCGATCAATACGCGTCCTTCCGGTGACGAAAGGAATGCAGCACGACTTCGTTTTCAAGAATGTCGTAGCGGAGGCGGTAGTCTCTCCAACGCACGCGCCATTGTCCTTCGCCGGGCTTCAATCCGGCGAGCTTCTTGATCTTGTGCCGTCCGCTGTGGTTGTGGGGATCGCTGCTGAGAATCTCAATCAGTTCTTCGAGGGCGCGAACTAGGACAGAGTCCTTCTTGCTGATAGCTCGGAATTCCCGCTCGAATGCGGGAGTGGTGAGGACTCGAAACAGTCCAGCCATGACGTTGCAGTGCTTTCGCTATTACTTCTTCTTGCGTTTGCTACTCGAAGTTTTCAGTTCAGCCAGGAATTGGTGAGCGCTGCGCGCGGCTCCTCGGCGGTACTCCGCCGTGCTCGTTTGGACTTGCTCCTTTACCGAGCGGTTCTGCATTTCCAGGTAGTCCTCAAGATCGTCTACGTGCATGAGGCCCACGACGGGGATGCCATCCTTCTCCAAGATGAAGAATTCGCGGTTCACGTGCACGCGGCGCACCACTTGGCCGAGATTTACGCGCGCTTTGGTGAGAGGAAGGCGGCTGACGATAGTTTTCATACGGTGATTAATGTTAATCAATATTGATTAATTTGGCAACTACTTGCTTTGCTGCCATTCCCGATACGCTTCACTCTTCCCAATCCCGCGCTCTTTGGCCACTTTCTTCAGCGCGGTTTTTTCGTCTGCCTTTTCTTCGGTCATGATCTCGCGCACACGCTGGGCTATGCTTACGGTCTCGGATGTGGCCGGCGCCGCATCCTCTTCCGCTTTTGCGATCAGGAGAGTGATTTCGCCTTTGACGTCTCCTCGGGCGTTGAGCTGTTCGAGAATCTCCCGTGCTCGGCCACGCAGGAACTCTTCGTGTATCTTCGTTACTTCGCGGGCTACGACTACGTGCCGGGCTTCTCCCAGAACCTCGCAAACGTCGGAAAGCGTCTCCAGCAGACGGTGGGGAGCTTCGTAGAACACCTGCGTTCTTGGAGAGTCTTTTATGCTTTCGAGCAGCTTGCGGCGCTGCCCGGACTTGGCCGGCAGGAAGCCGCTGAAGCGGAAGGAATCGGTCGGCAGGCCGCTCGCGACCAGTGCCGCCAGGAATGCCGACGCTCCGGGAATGGGTACGACCGGCACGTGATGCCGAATGGCTAGCGCGATCAGGCGGAATCCGGGGTCGGAGATGCCGGGCATGCCGGCGTCGGTGACGAGCGCGATCTTGGCGCCGCCTTCGAGATCGACAACCAACTCGGCGGCTTTGGTCATCTCGTTGTGCTCGTGATAGCTGACGGTGCGCGTGTGGATGCCATAATGGCTGAGGAGTTTCAGGGTCTGCCGCGTGTCCTCGCAGGCGATCAGGTCGACTTCCTTGAGCACGCGCAGGGCACGCAGGGTGATGTCTTCGAGGTTGCCGATGGGCGTGGCGACCAGATAGAGCGATGGACCGCCGATCGCGGTGCCTCGCTCGGAGCTGTCGCCGTTCTGGGAGACTTCGTGCATGAGGGGAGTCTAGCAAGAAACTCTTCACCACGGAGACGCAGAGGCACGGAGGAAGTCACGGAGAATGTTCTTTGATCTCCTTCGTGTCTCCGTGCTCCCGTGGCAGGTTCTTGCCGGCGACGCCCGAACCACGTCCGGCAACTTCTCGCTTCGCCTTTTATTCGCTTCGTGCTAAACTGACCAAAACTGATGTGACAGCCAACACTTCACGCTCCAGCCCGCGGGTGTAGGCTACGGGGGATTCGCACCCGGGATTCCAGATTCATAAACAGGAGCAGCCATTATGGCCGAAGAGCGGAACAATGAGCGCAGCAAGAACGAAGAGCGTAATAACGAGCGGGTCAAAGCAATCGATCTCGCCTTCGCACAGATTGAAAAGCAGTTTGGCAAAGGTTCCATCATGCGGCTGGGGTCGAAGGAAGCCATCGTCCCGATCGCGGTGATTTCTACGGGCGCGATTTCGTTCGATGCCGCGCTGGGCGTGGGTGGAGTTCCGCGCGGGCGGGTCGTTGAGATTTTCGGCCCGGAGTCTTCCGGCAAAACCACCATAGCCTTGCAGGTGATTGCCGAGGCGCAAAAGGCTGGAGGCATGGCGGCGTTCGTCGATGCCGAGCATGCGCTCGATCCGGGCTATGCCAAGAAGCTGGGCGTGGACGTGGACAACCTGCTGGT
>Ga0182030_10001421_pt1 | contig 49351 bp, 47 predicted proteins | sample 812S3MmetaG_FD_121299 | JGI IMG/M metagenome (GOLD analysis project Ga0182030, IMG submission 121299) | Permafrost microbial communities from Stordalen Mire, Sweden - 812S3M metaG (Illumina Assembly) | ecosystem: Environmental > Terrestrial > Soil > Wetlands > Permafrost | place: Sweden... | reverse complement strand
GTGCCGAAAATAGGCGAAACCTGAGGAAAGGGCGGTCTGGGCGCGACGATGGCCGGTCGCCCGTAACCGTTTGATATTGTAGGGAAAGTGTAGAAAACGCTAGGGGAGTTTTGGTTGCGGGGGAAGGATTTGAACCTTCGACCTTTGGGTTATGAGCCCAACGAGCTACCAGACTGCTCCACCCCGCACTCACATCGTAGCGCATGGCGCGCATTCGGTCAAATTTCCGTTACTCCAACGCTACAATAGAGGTGTGCCTCGTTTTCTCTTCCCCGCGGTGTTAGCGCTGGCCGCTCTCTTGCCCGCTCAAACCGCGCTGTTTCCCCTTAAGGACGTGCGGGCCGGCATGCACGGCACCGGCCGCACCGTCTTCAACGGCGCGCGCATTGAGGAATTTCAGGTTGAGATCCTCGGCGTGCTCGATAACATGGGGCCCAAGGAATCCATTATCCTGGCCCGCTTATCGGGAGGCCCGCTCGCCGAAACCGGCGTCATGCAGGGCATGAGCGGCAGTCCCGTTTACATCGATGGCAAACTGCTTGGCGCGGTCGCGCTCGGCTTTCCTTATTCCAAGGAGCCCATCGCCGGAATTCGCCCCATCGAGGACATGATTCGCCCGGCTGCCACGCGCGCCGCCGGTGGCCGCCGCTCTCCCGTCGCGCTGGCCGATGCGGATTTCACGCACGGTTTTTCCAGGCCCGAACCGGCCGCCATCTCCGGCGCGAAGATGGCCGATATCGCGACGCCCCTTTCCTTCGGCGGTTTCACGCGGGCCACTTTGGAGGCCTTCGCGCCGCAGCTCCGCGCTCTGGGTCTCGAACCCCGCCAGGGCATGAGTTCCAGCGGCCAGCTCGATTCCGCCTTGGGCAATGCCGCCGATCTCAAACCCGGCGCCATGATCAGCGTGGAGCTTCTCTCGGGCGATTACAACGTGGGCGCGGATGGCACTCTCACTTATATCGATGGCAACCATGTCTACGCGTTTGGTCATCGCTTCCTGGATCTGGGCGTCACCTCCATGCCCTTCGCGCTTTCCGACGTGATCGCCCTCATCCCGAACTTCAATTCGTCTTTCAAGCTCTCGGCGCCCCGCCAGTGGATGGGCGCCATGAACCTGGATGGCAACACCGCCGTCTCCGGTGAAATCGGCAAGCGCGCCGCCCTGGTGCCGGTTTCGCTATCCGTCACGCGCGGTTCCACTCCCATCGAAACTTACCGCATGCAGATGGTGGATGATCCGCTGCTCTCTCCGCTCCTCACCCAGATGGCCGTCTTCTCCGCCATCGATGCCACCGAACGCACGGTGGGCGCCGCCACTATTCGCGTGACTGGAGAGATTCAGTTCCAGAACGGATCCGCCCCGGTTCGCCTCCGCAACATGATCTCCACCGACAACGGTTCCGCCATGCAAGCCTCCATCACCACCGCTTTTCCCGTGGCTTACGTAATGCAGGGCGGCTTCGATTCGCTGCGCTTGAAGAGCATCGACTTCCACATCGAAGCCTTGGACCAGAAGAAGGAGCTGACCATCGACGGCGTCTCCTTATCCAGCCGCGAAGTGCGCGCCGGGGAGAAGGTGCGGCTCAACGTTTCGCTGCTTGGCGAAAACGGCGCGGAGACCGTTCGCCAGTTGGAATACCAGGTGCCCATCGGCGCCGAACCGGGAGTTCTCTACTTTACCGTTTCCGACGCCAATACCGCCAACCTGGCCGATTTCCGCCAGATGTTGGGCGCCACTCCGCGCAGCGCGGAGCAGTTGGTTGCCGGCGTCAACAATATGCATCCCAACAACCGCGCCTATGTCCGCGTGTGGCGCACCGATCCGGCCTACCAGTTGGAAGGCGTGGATCTGCCCGATCCGCCGCCCTCCGCCGCGCTCATCCTGGCGGGTAGCCAGGCCAGCTTCGCCGGCATCTCGCAAACCCGCAATTCCAAAATCGCCGAAATGGCGATCGACGCGGGCGATGTGATGATCTCCGGCTCCAAGACCATTCAGGTGGAGATCAAAGAATGAGGCCGTCCTTGCGCCCCTTAACCCGCTTCGCCATTGCTCTGACCGCGATCACCACGGCCTTCGCGCTAGTGCTGCTGGCCAGCGGCACCCAATCCTGGGACATGAATTCCTACGCCGATTTTCTGCGCGGCCGCTTTGACGGCACCTCGCTCAGCCGCGATGGCCGCCTGTCTCTGGCGCCGCGGATGGACACGCTCTTTAGCTCCGGTCAACCCGTAATCTGGGCCGCCGCGCAAGCGCCCGATGGAACGCTGTACGCCGCCACCGGCCACCGCGGCCGCGTCTTTGCAATCGACGCCGCCGGCAAATCCTCGCTGCTCTGGACTGCTGTGGAGCCCGAGGTCTTCGCCATCGCCGTCGATTCGAAAGGCGCGGTCTATGCCGGCACGTCGCCCGATGGCAAGGTCTATCGCATCGTCAACGGCCACGCTGAAGAGTATTTCGCGCCCGGCGCCCGCTATATCTGGTCGCTGGCTGCCGCGCCCGATGGTACGCTCTACGTCGGCACCGGCGATGAAGGCAAGGTCTTTCGCGTGGATGCCGAGGGCAAAGGCGAACTCTATTATGAGACCGGTCAGCAGCACATCACCGGCCTGGCTTTGGATTCCCAAGACCGCCTGCTGGCCGGCTCCGCGCCGAACGGAATTCTCTACCGCATCACAGCGAAGGATCAGGCCTTCGTGCTCTATGATTCCTCGCTGCCTGAAATCCGCTCCATCGTTCCCATGCCCGATGGCACGGTGTATGCCGCCGCCATGGGCGGCTCCATCGCCAAGCGCGCGCAAAGCGCCGCGCAGGCTCTGCCCGGGCTGTCGAGCGGCCTTCCCGTGGTATCTACCACCATCACCGTAGAGGCGCAGGCCGGGCCCGGCGGGGAACTCAAGCCGCCCGAATCCAAACCGCCGCAGCCCGCCCCAGCCGTTCAGGGCAGCACCCAGCCCGCACCCATTGCGGAAGTGCCCGGCGTCGATAAGTCCGCCGTTTATCGAATCAATCCCGATAACACCGTGGAGACGCTGTGGAGTTCCAAAGACGAAAATGTCTACGATGTGTTGCCGCTCGAAAAGCAGATTCTCTTTTCCACCGATCAAAACGGCCGCATCTACGGCGTGGGGCCGGACCTCCGCATTACGCTGGTAACGGAGACGAAGGATGGCGAAACCACTCGCCTGCTGGCTTCCGCACACTCCATCCTGGCCGCTACCGGCAATACTGGCCGCATATTCCGCATGGGAGAACAGCCCGGCGCCACCGGTTCCTATGAAGCGCCCGTACACGATTCCGGCACCGCTTCACGCTGGGGAAGTTTGAGTTGGCGTGCCGAGTTACCGGCCGGATGTTCGCTCGCTTTCCGCACCCGCGCCGGCAACTCCGCCAAGCCCGACCGCACCTGGAGCGAATGGTCTGCGCCGCTTGCGCAATCCGCCGGCTCGCGCATCTCGAGTCCCAACGCGCGCTACATTCAGTGGAAAGTCGAAATGGCGGGAGCCGCCGGCTCCACTCCCGTGCTCGATAGCGTTACGCTGGCTTACCTGCCGCAGAATTCGCCGCCGGTGGTCCGGAGCATCAACGTCACCACTCAGTCCGGAACGGCCGCCGCCTCGAAGAGCGCCGCTTCGTCTGCATCCGCCGCCGCGTATAGTGTCACCGTCAGCGATACCCCCGATCCTTCCGCCACCTCCGCAGGCACGCCCACGCAAACCCTGGCGCACACTTCTTCCCAACAGATCACGATCACCTGGCAGGCCGACGATCCCGATGGCGATCGCCTTCTCTATAACGTCTATTTCCGCGCCGACGACCAGGTCCAGTGGATGCCGCTGCGCGCCAACCTGCGCGATAATTCGCTGACCCTGGACGGCGACGTCCTGGCTGATGGCAAGTATTATTTCCGCGTGGTGGCTTCCGACCGTCAGGATAATCCGGCCGCGGCTGCGCGCGAGGCCCAGTTGACCAGCGCTCCCGTGCTCATCGACAACACGCCGCCCGTCATCACCATGGGAGCGGTCCGCTATGCCGCGCCCACCGCGCATGTGGAATGGGAAGCCGCCGATGCCGCCTCCGCGCTGCGCCGCTGCGAGTATTCACTGGACGCCGGCGAGTGGATTCCCGTGGAATCCGCCGATGGCGTCATCGATTCCCAGCGCGAAAAATTTCTGCTCGATCTCAAGGCGCTCGCCCCTGGTGAGCACCTGCTGGTGGTCCGTGCGGCCGATAGCGCCAACAATACCGGTCTGGCCAAGATCATTCTGAAGTGAATCCGAGCCGCGACCGGTAGGGAGCGCTCCCCGGGCTGAAGCACTAAACCGTGTGGGTCAAGACACCGTCCGCTGATTCTCGAGCCCGCGTTGTGCCACACTACCCCTTGTGCGGTTTACTCTGCGAATCTTTGCCTGGCTGATCCGGCGAAGCCTCTTCGCCGCCATCGACGACGACTGCTTCGGCACGGCCAAAGGGGCTGCCTACTCGGCGCTGCTCTCCTTTTTCCCGGTCCTGGCTTCCTCCGCCGCCATCCTGGTCCAGACCCGCGCGGAGTTTGTCTCGAAGACCATTGAGAACGCCCTGGCCCCCATCATTTCCGACATCGTTCCGCCGGGTTCGGAGGATCTGGTTCTGCAACAGTTCCGCATCGTCGGCGCACGGCCGCTTTCCGTGCTGGTCGTGGCCGGACTAGTCTCCTTGTGGGCCGCTTCCGGCGCCATCAAGAGCCTCATCGAAGGTTTTCAGGCCGCCTATCGCATCCCCCGCAGTCGCGGTTTTTTCCGCTTGAGCGTCGTCTCCATCGGCATGGTGTTGCTCTCCGCCGTGCCCCTGATTTTCGCTTCGTTTCTGGTGCTGTTTGGAAGCCAGGTGGAAACCACCGTGCTCCACTGGATGAATGTCGACCCGCTTCTCACCCCGCTCGCCTGGGTGGCCCGTCTGGTAAGCCGCCTCGCCCGCTACGCCCTGGCCCTCACGACTTCGGGACTGGTCGGCTGTGTGCTTTATTACATCGGCCCCTATCGCAAGCAGCAGTGGCGTTATGTCTGGCCCGGCGCCATGTTCGCCAGCGTTCTGTGGGTAGCGGCGACGTCCGGTTTCGCCTGGTACGTGCGCCACCTCGCCAATTACAACGTGATGTACGGTTCAGTGGGCGCCGGCATCGCGCTGCTGGTCTGGATGTATATCGTTTCCGCCATCTCTCTGATCGGCTGCGAATTCAACGCGGAATATGAACGCGCCTCTGCTGGTATCGCCGCGCATCCGCTACAATCGCAATAGTGAAGATTCCAGTCGTTCTCCTTTTGGTTGCGACGCTGGCCCGGGCCGATGTACCGATGACGCTGGTCTCCGAAGATGAGGCCGAGCCGATTCACAGCGCCATCGTGCGCAAAGAGGCCTGGACGCTCGATCCAGTACGCCGTTTGCGCGCCGACGCCGACAAACGCATGAAGGAAGGTCCCTGGACCGTCACTTCCGATCGTCCCACCAGCGGCAATTTGGACCCGCACGATTACTACAGCGAAGGCCCTTATTACTGGCCCAACCCCGATAATCCTTCCGGTCCCTACATTCGCAAAGACGGCCAGCCCAATCCCGCCCGCTTCTCCGCCAACCGCAACGCCCTGCAGTCCATGTCCGACGCCGTTCTGTCGCTCGGCACCGCTGCCTTCCTGCTCGGCAATCCCGCCTACGGCCAGCGTGCCGCCGGGGATATCCGCGCCTGGTTCCTCAATCCCAAGACGCGCATGAATCCCAGCCTGGAGTTTGCCCAGGCCGTCCCCGGTCTGAATAACGGACAGGGCGCCGGCGTGATTGATGGCCGCCCCTTCATCCGCGCCATCCAGGGCATGGAATTTCTTGCGCAGACTTCGTATTGGACCACCGCCGACCAGATCGGAGTCCGCAAGTGGTTTGAGGAATACCTGCACTGGCTCACCACCAGCAAGAACGCCACCGACGAGAAAAAAAGTGGCAACAACCACGCCTCCTGGTGGACTGCCCAAGTGGCCGCCGTGGCCAGTTTTGTGGGAGACGCCAAAACGCAGCAGATGGCCTTCGTCTTCTATCGCGACCACATTTTTCCGCACCAGATTCTCTCCAACGGCAGTGCGCCGCGCGAAGAAGTTCGTCCCCGTTCGCTCGCGCTCTCCGAGTTCAATCTGGAGGCTTTCACTCTGGTGTGCCGCATGGCCCAAGTGCACGGCGCCGCCGGAACGTCCGACCTTTGGAACATTCGCGTGCGCAACGGCGCCACTCTCGGCACCGCAATCGATTATCTTTCTCCCTACTTGGTGGATCCCAAGAAGTGGAGCAAGGATCAGCCTGCGGAAATTCAAACTGACTCCACCGCGTTTCTGGCCTTCGCCGGGATGGGCTTAAAGAAGCCCGAATACCTCGATCTATTCCGCAAGCTGGAACGTCCCGAAGGCGCCTGGATCAGCCTGGTTGATCTGATGGCCAGCCGCTTCGAAGCCGCCGCTCATCAGACCCGCCACTGAGCACTTTCGAAATTCTTCTCACCGCAGAGACGCGGAGACGCAGAAAAAACAACCGGGATGGATCTCGAGTTCTTTCTCCGCTTCTCCGTGCCTTCCGCGTTGCAAAGACGCTCCGTCAAGCAGGAAACTCTGGATTCCTCGAAATATCCCTCACTCTTCTTCTGCTCTGCGTCTCAGCGTCTCTGCGGTGAAAGAACGCGTTGAAAAACACGCTCAGCCGCACCAGGTGCGATAATCTGCTTCTGTGAACACCATCATCGAACCATTCCGCATCAAGAGCGTGGAGCCGCTCCGCCACACCACGCCCGCGGAACGCGAAGGCTTTCTCAAGGAAGCCGGGTATAACCTCTTCCTGATCGAAGCCCGCCACATCTTAATCGATCTTCTTACCGATTCCGGCACCAGCGCCATGTCCACGGAGCAGTGGGCCGCCATCATGCGAGGCGATGAATCCTATGCCGGCAGCGAGAGCTTCTTCCGCCTCAAACGCGCCGCCGACGATCTCACCGGTTTCCGCCACATGATCCCCACTCACCAGGGCCGCGCCGCCGAGCGCATTCTTTTCACCGTGATGTGCCGCCCCGGCCACGTGGTACCGTCCAACACGCACTTCGACACCACCCGCGCCAACATCGAATTCACCGGCGCGCGCGCCGTCGATCTTCCCCTGCCCGAAGCCGCCGATACGCAGGCCCGCCTCGATTTCAAAGGCAACATGGACGTGGCCGCTCTCGAATCCCTGATCGCGCGCGAAGGCGCCGCTAAGATCCCGCTGGTGATGCTCACCATCACCAACAATTCCGGTGGGGGACAGCCCGTCTCCATGGCCAACATTGAGGCGGTGCGCGCCATCACCGCGCGCCACGCCATTCCGTTCTATCTGGATGCCTGCCGCTTTGCCGAAAACGCCTGGTTCATCCGCCTGCGCGAGCCCGGCTATGCCGATTGGTCCCCCAAACGCATCGCGCAAAAGATGTTTTCCCTGGCCGACGGCTGCACATTCTCCGCCAAGAAAGACGCCTTCGCCAACATCGGCGGTCTGCTCTCCACCAATGACGACCGCGTCTCCCGGCTCGAAACCAACCTCCTCATCCTCACCGAAGGCTTTCCCACTTACGGCGGTCTGGCGGGCCGCGATCTGGACGCCATCGCCGTGGGTCTCGAAGAAGTTCTCGATCCCGACTACCTGGAATACCGCATCGTGTCCACCGGCTATCTGGGCCGCCACATCGCCGACGCCGGCGTCCCGATTGTCGAACCGCCCGGCGGCCATGCCATTTATATCGACGCTGCCCGCATGCTGCCGCACATTCCGCCGCACCAGTTTCCCGGCCAGGCCCTGGCAGTGGAACTGTACCGTCACGCCGGCATTCGTTCCGTGGAAATCGGCTCCGTGATGTTCGGCGCCGCGGCGCAGCATGAGCTGCTCCGGCTGGCCATTCCACGCCGCGTCTATACCCAGAGCCATATCGATTACGTGGTGGAAGCCATTCTTGAAGTCAACGCCCGCAAGGGCGATATCCGCGGCATGGAGATCCTGGAGGAACCGCCGTCCCTGCGCCATTTCAGCGCGCGCTTCAGACCGCTATAATTGAAAGTCCCCGATGCCTGTCGATTGGTCTCCGCTCTGGCTGAGTTTGAAAGTCGCGTTCTGCGCTACCGCCATCTCTCTGGTGCCCGGGCTCTGGCTGGCCTGGGTGCTGGCGCGCCGTAGTTTTCCGGGCCGGGAAATCATTCAGGCCGTTGCCACTTTTCCCTATGCGCTGCCCCCGTTGATCGCCGGGACGTATTGCATTATGACGCTGGCGCACAGCGAGTATGCGTTCACCTGGCACGTCGGAATGCTGGCGGGCGCTGTCAGCGTCTTCCCCCTCATGGTGCGCGGCTCGCGGCGCGCGTTCCAGACCCGCAATCTCAATTACGAAAATGCCGCGCGGAGCCTGGGCGCCTCCGAATGGCGCGTCTTCTGGTTCATTGCGCTGCCCTGCGCCCATCAGCCGATTCTTTCCGCCGCCTCCATCGCCTTCGCGCGCGTCCTCACCGAATTCGCCGCCGTGGTCCTGATTGCCTTCGCCCTCACCACCGGCATTGCGCCGTTTCCCGTGGCTCTGGTGTCCGTCATCGTCATCATTGCCCTGGCCGCCGTCTATATCTCCAACCGGCTGGAACACGAAGGACACCAGCACTCATGACCCACGTTCGCATTGTCCGCCGTGTTGGGCCGCGGTTCTCGCTCGATGTCGATTTCGATATCGGTCCCGGCACCACCGCCATCTACGGCTGCTACGGCGCCGGCAAGACCGTGCTTCTCGAGACCATCGCCGGCTTCGCCCAGCCGGATTCCGGCCGCATCCTGCTTAACGACGCCATACTGTTCGATGCTGAATCCCACGTGCAGTTGCCACCCCACCTGCGCCACTGCGGGTTCGTGTCACAGGCACCTTCGCTTTTTCCGCACATGACCGTGCGCCAGAATCTGGCCTTCGCGGCCCACCGCTGGCCGCGCCTGGAGCGTCACCGGCGCGTCGCTGAGGTGCTCGACAAATTCAATCTCACGGCCGCCGCTTCCACCTGGCCGCGCGGTCTGGATACACCGGCGAAGCTGCGCTGCTCAGTAGCCCGCGCTCTGGTCGCCGAACCCCGCCTGCTGCTGCTCGATGAATCCGACATCGGCGTCTCGCTCCTCCGCCAGATCCGCGAAGCTACCAAAGCTCCTATCCTGCTGGCAACCGCCGACCTCGACCTCTGCTGCGCCGCCGACCAACTGCTCCTGCTGGACGCCGGGCGCATCTTGCAGCGCGGCGCTCCACGCGACGTCCTGGACCGCCCGGCATCTCTCGAAGCAGCGCGTCTGCTCGGCGTCCCCAATCTGTTCCAGGCCACCATCGCCGCGCTCGATCCCGTTCGCAACAGCAGCCGCCTGGAGTTCGATCACTTCACGCTGACTGGTCCGTACGTCCCCGGCCATCTCAAAGGAGACCGCGTCTGGGTGGCCGCGGCCGCCGAATCCCTGCGGCTTCAGTCCGGCTCGGCGCAATCGCCCAACACCGTTACGGTGGGACTGGTCCGCGCGACCGACCGCACCCACAACGTCCTGCTCGAATTCTCCGCCGGCATTTTCGTCGCCGTTTCTCACGAAGAGTTTGCCGGCCGCCAGGAAAGTGAAGAGTGGCGCGTGGAATTCCCGCCCGAAGCCCTGCGCGTCTTCTAACTCTTGTGGCGCAGGCCCTCCTGCGAGGCTCGGGGTGGGGCAGGTTGTTTAACCCGCGGACCGATTTTCAATCGGTCCACCGGGCGAAGTCCGGCATCCCTTGGTCACAAGCAGCACTTTCGCCTTTCGTGGCGCACGCCCTCCTGCGTACCGCGCCGGTACTACACTGAGAAAGTGGCCCGGCCTTCTCCTGGGCGCCCATCCGCCTGATTACCTGTGCTCCGCTACTACATTAGCGACCGTCATGCAGCCGGCGGCGCCGCTGCTCTGCTGGACCGGATTTCCCGCGCGCTGCAGAACGGCGTCGATTTCATTCAGATCCGTGAAAAGGATCTGCCCGTTCGCGATCTTTGCTATTTGGTGCGCCACGCGCTGGCCTTGCCCAACCCGCGCCGCACGCGCATTCTGGTGAACGCCCGCGCCGACGTCGCGCTGGCCTGCGGCGCTCACGGCGTGCATTTGCCCGCCGGCTCCCCGCCGCCGCGAGCTCTGCGGGCCATCGCGCCGCCTGGTTTTGTGATCGGCGTCTCCACTCACTCACTCGACGACCTGCGTATAGGCGAACAGGAGTCCGCCGACTTCGCCGTCTTTGGTCCGGTGTTTCTTACGCCATCGAAAGCCGGATACGGCCCCCCGCAAGGTCTCGACCGCCTACGCGAAGCCGTGCACTCGGTAACGATCCCAGTCCTGGCGTTAGGCGGCATCACCCCCGTGCGCATCCCCGATTGTCTATCCGCCGGAGCTGCCGGCATCGCCGGTATCTCCATGTTCCAATAGCCAGCGGGACCGCCCTCCTGGCCTGTCGAAGCCGGGCAGCGCCCGGGTGGCCTTCGCGCCCCGCACGCCCATCCTCGTCTTTTTCTCCGCTTCTCCGCGCCTCCGCGTTCAAGTCCTCTTTCCGGCTTTGAGGCCGCCCCTCAAACCAGCTTCAGCGCCTTCACCCTGTCCCTCAACTGCGCGGCCTTCTCGAACTCGAACCTCCTCGCCGCCTCGCGCATCCGCTCTTCCAACTCGCCAATGAAGTGCGCCCGCTGTTCCGGTGTCAGGCCTTCCACTTCCTCGTCGCTTTCGAGCGGCACCGTCACGTAGTCGCCTTCCGCCACGGCTACCAGGCTCATATCGAGCGGCCGCACGATGGATTGCGGAGTGATCCCGTTGAGCTCGTTGTATTCCGTCTGCACCTGCCGCCGCCGGTTGGTTTCGTCCAGCGCTCTCTTCATGCTGTCCGTCATCACGTCGGCATACAGAATCGCGTGTCCCTCCACGTGGCGCGCGGCTCGTCCCATGGTCTGAATCAGCGCCCCGGAGGATCGCAGAAAGCCTTCCTTGTCGGCGTCCAGAATGGCCACCAGCGAGACTTCCGGCAAGTCCAGACCTTCGCGCAGCAGGTTGATGCCGATCAGTACGTCGAATTCGCCGCGCCGCAAATCGCGCAAAATCCGGATTCGCTCCAGAGTGTCTATTTCCGAATGCAGATACCGGCAGCGCACTCCCACTTCGGAATAATATTCCGCCAGGTCCTCCGCCATCCGTTTGGTGAGCGTGGTCACGAGCACGCGCTGGTTGGCTTCCACGCGCTTGCGGATCTGGCCTAGCAGGTCATCCACCTGCCCCTTCACCGGCCGGATCTCCACCGTGGGGTCCACTAATCCCGTAGGCCGGATAATCTGTTCCACCACCACTCCCGCCGATTTGGTCAATTCGTACGGCCCGGGCGTTGCCGAAACGTAAACCAGCTGGTTGACGCGATGTTCGAACTCTTCGAACGTCAAGGGCCGGTTGTCGAGCGCGCTCGGCAGCCGGAAGCCGTGCGCCACCAGCATCTCCTTGCGCGAACGGTCGCCGTGATACATGCCGTGCAACTGCGGCACCGTCTGATGGCTCTCGTCCAGGAAGATCAGCGAATCGTTCGGCAGGTAATCGAGCAGCGTGGGCGGCGCTTCTCCCGGCAGGCGCCCCGAAAAGTGCCGCGAGTAATTCTCAATCCCGTGGCAGTAGCCGATCTCCTTCATCATCTCCAGGTCGAACATGGTGCGCTGGTAGAGCCTCTGCGCTTCGATGAGTTTCCCTTGCTTCTCCAGTTCCTTGTGCCACCAGTCCAGCTCCGTGCGGATGCTCTGCATGGCGGCGAACCGCGTTTCGTCGCTCATCACGTAATGCGTTTTGGGATAGATGGGCAGCCGCTGATAGGTCTGCTTCACCTGGCCCAGCAGCGGATCGATCTGCGAAAGGCTTTCAATCTCGTCGCCCCACAGCTCAATGCGGTACGCGTTGTCGTCGTAGGTGGGATACAGCTCAATCACGTCTCCGCGCACGCGGAACGTGCCGCGCCGGAAATCGGTGTCGTTGCGGTCGTAGAGGATGTCCACCAGCCGGGACACGATTTCGTTGCGCGAAATCTTCTTCCCCTTTTCCAGCATCAGCAGCATGCCGTAATAAGCTTCCGGAGAGCCCAGGCCATAAATACAGCTCACGCTGGCCACAATCACGCAATCGCGCCTCTCGAACAAAGATTTGGTGGCCGCCAGCCGCAGCTTATCCAACTCATCATTCACGGTGGCTTCTTTTTCAATATAGACGTCGCTCGAAGCAATATAGGCTTCAGGCTGATAGTAATCGTAGTAGCTGACGAAATACTCCACCGCATTATCCGGGTAGAAGCTCTTGAATTCGTGATAAAGCTGCGCGGCCAGAGTCTTGTTGTGCGCCAGAATCAGCGCCGGCCTTCCCATCGCCTCAATCACTTTAGCCATGGTGAACGTCTTGCCGGATCCCGTCACGCCCAGCAGCACCTGGTGCTGTTCCCCTTCGCGCACGCCCCGCGTCAATTCGGCAATCGCATTTTCCTGGTCGCCGCGCGGCCGGTAGTTGACCGCCAATCGAAAGCCCATGCTTTCAGATTGGCACAAGTGGAGCACGGAAGCTGTGGCGCCACGCATGAGTCCGCGATTTCAAACAGATGGAATACGAGGCTTACCTGGCGGGCGGATGGGCTACAAATCGGTAGCCGACCCCGCGTACGGTCAGCAAATGGCGCGGACGCGTGGGGTCGTCTTCGATGTAGCGGCGCAGGCGCACGATGAAGTTGTCGATGGCGCGCGTGTCGGTGTCCACGTGCAGGCCCCAGACTTCTTCGAGCATGGTCTTGCGGGAGACGGGCCGGCCCTCATGCCGGATCAGGTATCGAAGCAGGTTGGCTTCCATCAGAGTGAGCGGAAAAACCTGCTCGCGGACGCGCAGCTCTAATAGATCGAACTGCACCGATTTATCGCCAAACGTGAACGTGTCGTCGGCGGCAGGCGGCGCGGCGGGATGGTTGAGCGAAACCTGCAGCCACTCGCGGCGACGCAACAGGCCGCGGATGCGGGCGATCAGGATGGCGAGTTCGAAGGGCTTGGTCAGATAATCGTCGGCCCCGGCGGAAAAACCGCGCAGGATGTCTTCGGGATGGCCGCGCGCGGTGAGCATCAAGGTGGGAACGAATTGGCCGGACTGGCGCAGCCGGGTCATCACCTCGAAGCCGTCGATACCGGGCAGCATGATATCGAGGGCGACTACGTCGAAGGCCGCGGGTGAAGCTTCGAGCAGCGCGAGCGCGGCTTCGCCGGTATCGACCAACTGCACTTCCCAGCCTTCCGCTTCCAGATTGAAGCGCAGGCCGTCGGCCAGGTGCTGTTCGTCTTCCACCACCAGAATGCGCGTCATTTGGCAACCGGAAGTTGTAGCACGAAGGTGCTGCCGTGGCCCGGTCCCTCGCTTTCCGCCCAGGCGCGGCCGCCGTGGCGCTTGGCAACGGAACGGACGATGAAGAGCCCCAGGCCGGTGCCTTTGACCCGCGCGGCGAGCTGGCCGGGCACGCGGTGGAAGCGTTTGAAGATGCGCTTCAGCTCGGTCTTGGGGATGCCGGGGCCTTCGTCTTTGACGCGCACCAGCACGTGTCCGTCGAGTATTTCGGTCTCGACGGTAACTTTAGCGCCGCTGCCGGAGAACTTCACGGCGTTGTCAATCAGATTCAGAATGGCGGCGCGGATTTCATCGGCGTCCACCAGAACGGGCGCGGGTTGGTGCGGTTGAAAGACCAGAGAATCGGCGGGCATGGCCTGCATGGTGCGGACGCGGGCCAGGCATTCCTCGATGACCTCGGCGAGATCCAGGCGGGCGAGATTGGGTTTGGGACTGGCGGCGCCCATGCGTCCGGTGCGCAGCACCTGCTCAATGGTGGCCAGCAGGCGGTCGCTATCGGCCAGCATGATCTTATAGAATTCCTGGCGTTTGGTCTCATCCACGTTGCGCGATTGCAGGGTCTGGAGGTATAGCCGGATGGATGCAACCGGAGTTTTCAATTCGTGGGTGACGGCATTGATGAAGGCGTCGTGCTGCTCGTTGCGGCGGATCTCACGCACGATGGAGATGGTGTTGATGACCACGCCGAAGATGATGATGGAGACCAGCAGGATGCCGAGCGCGAGGAGGATGCCGGTTCGCCAGTTGAGTAGCACCCAACCGACATAGAGGACCAGGATCACGGTGACGAGGCAGACGCCGAACGCGATATAAAACGCGATGGATTTGCGGCGGCCGGGGATCACCATGTATTCAGCTTATGACGGATGGGAGCGGTGCGGGGCGGTTCGGCTGACCGGCTGTTTATAGGAGGCTGCGCTATTCTATGAATCAGGAGTCGGCTATGGCAATTCTCGATTGGTCGCAATGTCCCGCCGTGGAGAGTATCCCTGGCAAAGTCAGCGGCGCATGGGTTTTTCGCGAGAGCCGGATGCCCGTTCAACTCGTCTTTGAAAATCTGGAAGACGGCATGACCATTGACGAGATCACGGAACAATACGACGTCACGCATGAGCAGGTGAGAGCCGTGATCGAGTTCGCGGCCCGTAGCCTCGATACGGTTACTCTCTAATCGTGCTGATCCTGTTTGATAACAATGTTCCGCGAGGACTTGCCCGAACGCTGAACGCTCACACGGTTGTCGAAGCGCGTGCCCGCGGCTGGCACATGTTCAAGAACGGTGACTTGCTCCAGGCCGCCGAGGATGCGGCTTTCGATGTGATCGTAACGAGCGACAAGGGCATCAAGTACCAGCAGAATCTAAAAAGCAGGAAAATCGCGCTGGTTGTTCTCAGTCAGGGTCGCTGGCGTCTGGTGCGCCAGAGGCTGGAAGCTATCGCCGCCGCCGTAAATGCCGCGACGCCAGGCAGCTACACTGAAGTGAAATTACCGATAGCCTGAAGCACGCCCCAACCGACACCAGCGATCAGGAACTGAAACTTGCGGTCTACGCCGCTACTTCCTGCTCGGCTTCGTGCTCGGTGCCGACTGACGCTACGCGGATCTGATTGGCGATTCCTAGGGCTTTCAGCAGCTTGATCTGCAGCCAGGAGGGATCGAATTCATACCAGGCCAGGCCGTGACGCGCGGACGTGGGATGCGCGTGGTGGTTGTTGTGCCAGCCTTCCCCGAAGCTGATCAGCGCCACCCACCAGTTATTGCGGGAATCGTCGCGGGTGTTGAAGCGGCGCGCGCCCCACATGTGCGTGGCCGAATTCACCAGCCAGGTGGCATGCAGCCCGAAAACGATGCGGAAGCAACCAGCCCACAGGAACACGGGAAGTCCGCCAACGGCCAGCAGCACGACAGCCAGCACCACGTTGGGGAGCCAGTGGTAATTGTTGAGCCAGGTGTAGAACGGATCTTTCGCCAGGTCCGGTGCGTATTTGGCCATGGCGCGGGTGTTGTTGTGCTTGGTCTCGCCGACCAGAATCCAGCCGACATGAGACCAGAACGCGCCATCGCGGGGAGAATGCGGGTCGCCGTGTTGATCGGACCGCTGATGGTGAATGCGATGGACGGCCGTCCAGAAGATGGGTCCGCCTTCCAAAGTCAGCGCGCCGCAGAGCGCAAAAAAGTGTTCCATCCAGAGAGGAACATGGTAGGAGCGGTGGGTGTGCAGGCGGTGATAACCCATGCTGATACCAAGCCCGGTGGCAACCCAATAAAGAAAGGCAGCGATGGCGAGCGCCTTCCAGCTAAAGAAGAAAAATGCGGCCACCGCGCCAATGTGGAGCAGCGTCAGGACCACGATTGTGAGCCAGTTTAGACCTTCGCGGTCATAGAGATAGATGGGTTGATCAGTCACGGATAGTCACCTGGGAGAGTGCACCTTTACGATAACAGGTGAATTAGGGTCCACATTGTAAGAATTGTGTAATTCCAAACAGCCGGCTTACTCACGCAATTCGACAATGGTGGCACCCGCGCCGCCTTCCTGCTGCGGCGCGGGGTAGAACTTCGCGACGTGCGGGTGGTGGCTGAGGAGATCGGCGATGATCCTCTTCAGGACGCCCATGCCGTGGCCATGCACGATGCGGACACGGCTGGCGGTGGCCATCACGGCGTGGTCGAGGAACTCATCCACGGCGTCGCGGGCCTCTTCGGCATGCCGGCCGATGACGTTGATTTCCTGGTGGGCGGGCGTCAGTTCGGGAGCTGGCTTAAATGTGACGCCTTGCGGCAGGCGGCCGGCAGTGGCGCCTCCGGTTTCGGGCAGCACTTCGAGGACATCATCCTCGGAAACCTGCATTTTGAGAAAGCCCGCCTCCACTTCGATGCGGCCGTTCCCCAGCTTGCGCCGCACGCGGGCGGGTTCCCGGACGTCGCGCAGGCGGACGCGTACGCCTTCTTCGAGACGGAGCGGGACGATGCGGTCCTGGCGGGAATCATCGCGGGTGGAAAGCACGGTGGTCTGGAAATCCTCGCGGAGTTCGCGCTTGGCCTTGGAGACACGGCGCTGGGCCTCCTGCTCGGCTTTGCGGCGGTCCAAACCCTGAGCGATTTTGCCGATGGCCTCCTGCGCCTGATCTTCGAAGCGAGCCAGAGCCTGGTCGGTGCGCCGCTCCAGTTCCTTGAGCTTGGCGCCCTCGCGCTTTTCCCATTCGGCGGCCAGCTCTTTTTCGCGCTTGTCGAGAGCCGCGATTTTCTGGCGGAGGGTTTCTTCGGTGGCGCGCGCCTCTTCGATGCGTAGATGCAGTTCAGACAGGAAGCGCGTGACGTCGCGTTCACGGTCGCTCATGGAGAGACGCGCGCGGCGCATAATGTCTTCGGGTATGCCGAGCCGCGTGGCAATCTCCAAGCCGGCCGACTTGCCCGGCAGCCCGAGTTGCAGGTGATAGGTGGGTTCAAACGTCTGCTCGTCAAAGCCCATGCAACCATTGACGACGCCTTCAGTGGACGCGCCGTAGATCTTGAGGGCCATCAGGTGCGTGGAGACCAGGGTGAAGGCGCCGGCGGCGCGGAAGTGCTCGACGATGGCGACCCCTAGCGCGCCGCCCTCTTCCGGGTCTGTGGCGGCGCCCAGTTCGTCGAGCAGCACCAGCGAATCGGGCGTGACATCGAGGGCCATCTCACGGATGTTCGAGATGTGCGCGGAAAACGTGCTGAGGTTTTCCTGGATGGATTGGTAGTCGCCGATATCGGCCAGCACCTGGGTGAAAAGAGGAAATTCGGCATCGGCCGCGGGGACCGGCAGGGCGGATTGCGCCATCAGGCTCAGCAGGCCGACAGTCTTGAGGGTGACGGTCTTACCGCCGGTATTGGGGCCGCTGATGAGCAGCGTGCGGCGCTCCGCGGTAAGTTCCAGGCTGATGGGGACGACGGCTTTGCGGCGGCGCCGCAGCACGTCTTCAAGCAGCGGATGGCGAGCATCTTTGAGCAGTAATTTGTCGCCGAAGCGCGGCACCACGCAATTGAAATCCACGGCGAAACGGCCTTTGGCGAAAATCAACTCGAGTTCCGCCATGGTGACCAGGGTGCGCCCGATGGACTCGCTGTGGCCGCGCAGGCGGTTGGACATTTCGAGCAGGATGCGGCCCACTTCGCGGGCTTCTTCTTCGGAAAGGCGGACCAGTTCGTTATTCAGGTCGATGGTTTCGAGCGGTTCGACGAAGAGGGTGTGGCCGCTGGAACTGGTTCCGTGGATGACGCCATCCAGCTTGCGGCGCTGGCCGGCGATCAACGGGACGACGAAACGCTCATTGCGGATGGTGACGAATTCTTCCTGCAGCACGCCGTCGTCGCGGTGGGCTTTGAGAAAGCGTTCGAGCGACTCCTGGATGGATTTCTTCTGGCGCTCCATATCGCGGCGCAGGCGGTTGAGCGCCACGCTGGCATTGTCGGCCACGCTGCCGTCGGGGAGGATTTTGCCGTCCAGTTCGCGCAGCAGGCCGCGAAAATCGCCAATGGTTTGAGCGCGGCGGCCGAGGCGCGGAAAACGTTCGGCGGCGGCGGTGAGCACGCTCTTGGCGTCAGCGGCGCGGTCGAGCAGGGCGAAGACGTCGTAGATTTCCCTGGGGTCGAGGCTGGCGCCCTCAATGCGCAGTTTCTGGACGGCGGCCTGTGTATCGGGGAGGCCGCTGAAATCCACGCGGATGGCGGCGCCGCGCGCGGCGGGTTGCGGGCGCGTGGCCAGGCGCAGATAGCCCACGGCCTCGGCGGCTTCGGCGAGGTCTTCGTTGAGATGTTCGAGATTGGCGCGCGGGGCCAGTTTCTCCAGCTCACGAAGGCCCTGGGGGCTGGAGATGTAGCGCTCCAGCAGCTTGCGGAGGGATTCGAATTCCAGAACGGCGGCGGCTCTCATCGGAAGTTTCCCCGTTCGCGAAAGCCCTTTTCGATGACGCCCAAGGTGCCTTCGGTAATTTGCAAAGCGGGCAGGTCGCGGCGTTTGACCCATTCCACGCGGCAGACGTCGTCGCCGGCGCGCAAGACGCCGCCAGTGACGCGGCAGATATAGTCGATGAGGACGTAGTGATACTCGGGAGCGCCTTGGGCGTCGGGCATGATCCGTTCAAAGACTTCCAGAATGCCGAGCGGCTGGACCTCGAGGCCGGTCTCTTCGCGGACCTCGCGGCGCACGCCGTCAGCCAGGCGCTCTCCGGTTTCGAGCGCGCCGCCGGGCAGCGACCACCATCCTTTGAGCGGTTGCTTGCCACGCTGGGCCATCAGGATGCGGTCGCGTTGCAGCATGATGGCGCCGACGCCGACGATGGGGCGCTTGGGATAACGACGATTATCGGTGGGAGGCATGGAGGGCCGTCTCCTGCAAGAACTGCCAGGTGGGACAGACGATCGGTTTTTGTCGTCTGTCGGGCTGGCGTGCTTTGTTGCGCGATGACAGGCCACAAAAGGCGATGGCCTGTCCCACTGGCACGGCAGGCACCCAAATATCGGGACCGGGCAGCACCTTAGTTTTCTCCCTTGGGTTCCAGGCGGATGCGGAAAAGTTGGGCGCGCGCCGTGACGTAGAGCGACTTGCCATCGGCCTCGCCGAACGCCAGGCTGGAGGGTCGCTCAAACAGGGGAATGGTGTGGATGGGACGGCCGTCGGCGCCGAAGATCGCGATGCCTTTCGAAATCGCTACATACAGGTCGCCCTTCTCGTTCACGCGGATGCCGTACGGAACGCCGTCCAGCCGGGGAATCAGCACGCGCTCATTGGAAGTGTCGCCGCTGCCGGCCACGTCGTAAGCGCGCACATTGCGGTCGTCCGTATTGGCCACATAAAGTGTGCGGCCGTTCGGGGAAAGCGCGATTCCGTTCGGCCGCCCGGCGGGTTTCGCAACCAGCCGGATTTCGCCTTTCGGCGCGACGTGATAGACGCCGTAGAAATCCAGCTCGCGATGGTCGGATTGCTCGCCGAACGCCGGGTCAGTGAAATAAATGTGATCGGACTTGCCGATGACCAAATCAATCGGGGCATTCAGGCGCTTGCCCTGAAAGCGTTCCGCCACCACGTCCACATGCCCGGTCTTATCCGTGCGGGTCACGCGGCGGGAATGGGTTTCGCAGGTGTAGAGACGGCCTTGTGAGTCAAAGGCGTTGCCGCTGGGACCATTGGCCTGATCGCGGAAGATCTCCATTTCTCCGCCGGGCTTGAATTTATACAGCTTATCGGCGGGCGTGTCGCTGAAAATCAGATAGCCGTCCTTGGACCACGCAGCGCCTGCCGTGAAGGTGAAGCCTTTGCCGACGATCAGGATGGAACTCGCGGGGGAATCCTGGCCGCAAGCCCATACGGCGAGAGCACCAGCCAGACAGAGCCTGAGTGCGCGGACCATTTAGCCGTGCCGCTTGATTTCGATCTGGTTGTCCACTTTCTTGACGCCCTTGACCTTCTTGGCGATCTTGGTGGCCTTATCCTTTTGCAGTTGCGACTCCACGACGCCGGCCAGGGTGACCACGCCGTCCTTGACTTCAACCTTCAGAGCTCCGCCCTTGACGTCGATATCGCTCGCCAGAGCGACGCGAACCTTGTCGTAGATGGCGTCGTCGGAAACGCCCTTATCCGCTGCCAGGCAGAGGCCGGCCAACAGAAAAAACACCAACAGCGGAGCGCAAATTTTAGGAATCATCCTTACCGGTCATTGTACGCCAGTCGAGCGCATTGAGGAAGGCTGCCTGCTCGCGCCAGCCGGGCTGGACGCGCACGTGCAGATCCAGATAGACCTTGACGCCGAACAGCCGCTCCATTTCGTGGCGCGCCAGGGTTCCGATGTTCTTGAGCATGGCGCCCTTGGCGCCAATCACAATCCCCTTCTGGCCCGGCCGCTCCACACGGATGGTGGCGAAGATGCGGGTCAGCCTGGTGGTTTCCTCCCATTGGTCCACCGTCACGGCGACGGAGTGGGGCACTTCCTGGCGCGTGGCGGCCAGCACCTTCTCGCGAATCAGTTCCGCGGCCAGAAAGCGCTCCGGCTGGTCGGTGACATAATCTTCGGGAAAGTAAGCCGGCCCTTCCGGCAGGCGGTCCAGGATTACCTTGCGCAATTCAGCCAGCCCCTTGCGCCGCAAAGCGGAGACGGGAACATAGGCGGCGAATTCGTGGCCGGACTTGTACTGCTCAATCAGAGGCAGCATCAGCGCCTTGTCCTTGAGCAGGTCCACCTTGTTGAGCACCAGCACCACGGGCGTACCGGTCTTGAGGACCATGTCGGCGGCCCGCTGGTCCTGGACGCCATAGGGTTCGGTGACATCCACCAGAAGAAGGATCAGGTCGCGCTCCTCCAGGGAGTTGCGCACGGTGTCCATGAGGCGCTTGTTGAGCTGCGAATCGGCGCGATGAATGCCGGGAGTATCGACGAACACGATCTGCGCGCCCGCGAGCGTAAGCACGCCCTGAATGGCCGTGCGGGTGGTCTGCGGCTTGTCGGCGACGATGGCCACTTTCTGTCCCACCAGGGCATTCAACAACGTGGATTTCCCGGCGTTGGGACGCCCGACCAGCGACACGAATCCCGACTTGAAATGATCTGTCATAGAGCTACCGTTTCGGATTTGCCAATGCGAACCTGTTCTACCCGTTGATCGTCGCTGGCCAGCACTTCAATGCGCACGCCATCGCGATCGACCGATTCACCGGGCTTGGGAACCCGCCCCAACCACTCCGTGACCAGGCCGCCGACGGTGGTGGATTCGATGTCCTCTTCGCGATGGAAAGACTCCAGCAGATGGCCCAGGCGGTCCACTTCAAAGCTGCCGGACACCACGTAGCGGCCGTTGCCCTCTTCGGTGACGTCGCTCGATGGCTCGTGTTCATCGCGGATTTCTCCAATGATGACTTCGAGCAGGTCTTCCATGGTGGCGAGGCCCGCGGTATTGCCGTATTCATCCACCACAATCACCATGTGGGTGTTTTCCTGCTGCATCTGCCGCATCAGGTTGTGCACGGGTTTGCTTTCCGGGACAAACTTCAAAGGCCGAAGCAGTTCCCGGACGGAGCGGCCGGCGCGCTCCTCCTCCTTGAGTTCAAACATGTCTCGGACGTGAACGAAGCCGATGACCTGGTCGATGTTCTGTTCGAAGGCCGGGACGCGTGAGAATTGCTCGGTGAGGACCAGTTGCCGCAGTTGCTCCAGGGTGGAATCGGCCGATATCGCTACGATGTTAGGGCGGGGAGTCATCACTTCCCGCACCACCTTGTCGCCGAACTCCACTACCGATTGAATCAGCTTGCGGTCCTGTTCTTCGATCAGGCCTTCTTCCGCGCCGGCGGAAATCAGAGCGTCGATGTTCTCAGCGGGTGTGGGCTCTTCTTCCTGTTTGCCGGCGCCGTCGGTGAGATCGATCAACGACTGGAAGAAGTCAAGTACGGCGACCAGGGGCCGCGCGGGCCAGGCGATCGCACGCAGAACGGGCGCGAGGGGCATCACCCAGCGCGCCGAAGTCCGGCGGTAGAGCAATTGCGGAACGGCATAGGAGGCGGCCATCATGGTGAGCCAGGCGGTGAGCGCGGCCTGCCAGAAAGAGCCGGCCTGCCAGGCCAGAAACAGCACCCCCAGCATCACCAGCAAGGTGTGTTTGATGACCGAGAAGATGGCTGCGCCATCCTCAGTCTCAAAGCCCAGGCGGTCTTCCAGCGTTTCCTTGAAGAATTTGACGGATGGCAAGTCGCGCGGCCGCAGCCGCATGCTCTCAAGGTAGAGTAGCTGCACGAAGGTCACCAGCGCGAGCACCGGGATTGCCGCCAGGGTGGCGAGGGCCAGGGCCATCATCATGACCGCACCCGCTCAATCAATCCGCCGGCCAGTCCCAGGCGGGTGCGCCACCGTCTTTCGGCGCGCGCCATGCGTCCGTTGTCGATTTCGTGATCGAGCCCCATCAGGTGCAGGACGCCGTGCAGCATCAGGACGGAGACTTCCTGTTCCACGGCGTGGCCGAACTGGCGGGCCTGCGTCCGCGCACGCTGCAGAGAGATGGCGATATCGCCGAGCGACGCGGGCCCCGCGCCGGCGAAGGACAGGACATCGGTGGGATAATCCTTGCCGCGAAATTGCCGATTTAAGCGGCGCATTTGGGCGTCGCCGGTAATCAGGCAATCGAAGGGCTTGCCTTTGGTGACCTGGGCCTGGAGTTTACGCGCGAAGCGAGCCACCACGGCACGGCGGAAATCCGGTGGCACACGCCGGAATGTAACCGTACTGGGCTCGGATGACGGCATCGGACGGCTCAAGCCTGGGGGGCCGAGTCCTCGGCGGGCACATCCGGTTCGGCCAGTTTCAAAGTGAGTTGGCGGGCGGCGCCGACGGCCTCGTTGTAGCGCTCGTAGGCTTTGACGATGCGCTGGACCAGGGTATGGCGCACCACGTCCTTTTCGTCGAACTGGACGAAACTGATGCCTTCCACGCCGCGGAGCACTTCCACCGCATGCATCAATCCGCTCATACGGCCGGTAGGCAGGTCGATCTGGGTGACGTCACCATTCACCACCATCTTGGAGTTGAAGCCCTGGCGGGTGATCACCATTTTCATCTGTTCCTGGGTGCTGTTCTGCGCTTCGTCCAGGATGATGAAGCTGTCATTCAAAGTGCGCCCGCGCATAAATGCGATGGGCGCCACTTCGATGACGTTGCGTTCCAGGAGTTTTTCGACGCGTTCGCTATCCAGCATGTCGTGGAGCGCATCGTAGAGCGGACGCAGGTAGGGGTCCACTTTTTCCTGCAACGTGCCCGGCAGAAAGCCCAGGCGTTCGCCGGCTTCGACGGCCGGACGGGTGAGGATGATGCGCGAGACTTGTTTATTTATGAGTGCGGAGATGGCCATGGCGACCGCCAAATAGGTCTTGCCGGTGCCGGCGGGGCCAATGCCGAATACCAGATCGTTGCGTTCAATGGCTTCCAGGTAGCGCCGCTGATTGACGGTTTTCGGCGCCAGGATTTTCTTGCCGAAGTTGCGCTGTTTACCGCTTGCCACCAGCGCCCGCAGCGTCACGTCCGGATCTGAAGTGACCACGCGCAGGTAGCTGTTGAGATCGCCGTTATTGAATACGATGCCTTCGCGCAGCAGGGTGTTGTAATCCTCCAGGATGCTCTCGGCGCGATTTACGGACGCGGCTTCGCCTTCAATTTCAAGATTGTTGTCCACCAGTTGGGTATGAACGCCCAAGCCGGCTTCGATCAAGCGGATGTTTTCGTCGCGAGTGCCAAATAGGCTCTCCACGCCTCGGCTGATACGCACGCTGGTCTTCATGATGTGGGTGCTGGATACCTCCGGGAAATTACGAGACAGGAAACTACGTTCCGATGGAAGCGGTTCGATCGTTCGACAACCCGCTTCCGCGGGTAGCTGAAAACCATCTGCCACTATTATACCAGCGCTGTAAAGGCTACAGGACTTCCGCCGAAGATTTGAACCTTACGGGTTATGCCGCTACCCATCAGTTTGCTCGCGGGGCGCGACGATTTTCCCGGCGCACAAGCCCCGGTTGGGGGAAAAAGATCACAGATGGAATGGCTGACCACCGGCTGCAATCACACAACTGGCGGCTGCCGCGGGGAAAGGCCGTTGACTTTCGCGCGGTGTTCTGGTGTACACTAAAACTGACGTTATTTCGCTTGTCCTTTACTCGCCCCATACCGCATCGTCAGGCCGCGCCGCAATTGTCTCGTCCCTTCCGCCGCTCCAAACTAATCGCATAAACATGTATCCCAGAAACTTTCCTCCCCGCAGGCAGAATCGCAGAGAGAACGTGAATGAGTCCATCCGCGCGCGCGAAGTGCGTGCGGTGTTTCCGGACGGCACGTCGGAAATCATGCCCACGGCGCAAGCGCTGCGCAAGGCCCAGGAGCTAGGGCTCGACCTGGTGCTGATTGCCCCGACGGCGGTTCCGCCCGTCGCCAAGGCCATCGATTACGGCCACTACCAGTACGAGCAAAAGAAGAAGCAGCACGACGCCAAGAAGAAGCAGCATGTGGTCCAGGTGAAGGAACTGAAGTTCCGGCCCAACACGGACGACCACGACTACGACTTCAAAATGAACCACGCCATCCGTTTTCTGGCGGAGGGAAACCGGGTCAAGGCGGTGGTGCAGTTCCGCGGACGGGAGATTGCGCACGCGGATCTGGGAAAGAAACTGCTGATCCGGTTTGCGGGCGATCTGTCGGCGCACGGAACGGTGGAAGGCCAGCCCCGCATGGAAGGCCGCAACGCGCATATTCTGATCAGCCCGAGCAAAACCGCTCCCAAGCCGGCCGGCGAAAAGCCGCCGAAGCCGCCGGCGGCGCCGTCGCCATCGCCCCAACCCCACTCGTAGAGCGGGCCGGCGGTAACGTGCCAGTACCCGCCGGTCTGGCCGCGCGGAGGCCTCCAATGCTAAGATGCGAGGAGTCTTTCCAGTCCACATCCTGTTATGTATAACGCCTTCTTCGGCTTTACCCAGAATCCGTTTAACATGAGCCCGGACCCTTCGTTTCTGTTCCGCAGTTCGCAGCACGAAGAGGCCCTGGCCAACCTGATCTATGGCGTGCAGAGCCGGAAAGGCTTCATCGTTCTTACGGGCGAGGTGGGTACGGGCAAGACCACCATGCTGGAATGCCTGCGGGATTTCCTGAATGCCCAACAGATTGCGTTCGCCTCGCTGTTCAACTCACGGCTTTCGGTAGACCAGTTTTTCGAGCTTCTCTCCTACGATTTGGAGCTGCGCTGCGACCGCCATTCCAAGACCGAAGTGCTTCTTTCCCTGAACAACATGCTGCTGGAGCGCGCCTCGGTGGGCCGTACCACGGTGCTGATTGTGGATGAGGCTCATAACCTGGACTGGGACGTTCTGGAAGAAATCCGCCTGCTGGGCAACCTGGAGAATCGCCGCGGAAAGCTGCTCCAGATTATCATTGCCGGGCAGCCGGAGCTGGACCGGAAACTGGAAGCCCCGGAGTTTCGGCAATTGAAACAACGGGTTGCGCTGCGCTGCCAGCTGACCGGGCTGGACGGCGCCGACGCCCTCGCCTATATGAATTCCCGCATGGTGCGTGCCGGGCTAAGAGATCAAACTGTGATTTCTACGCAACTTATGGAGGAAATTCAATTTCGTTCCCAGGGAATTCCGCGACTGATTAATGCCATTTGTGACAATCTGTTACTGACTTGTTTCGCGCTGGAAACCCGGGTTGCCACCATGGAAATGCTCGACGAAATCTCCGCCGATTTGCGCCTCGAATACCCCGCGGAACGGCCTTTGACCACGCAACCCTAATTCACCGCGGGCTTCGCCCACGGGTCCCGCATTCGTTATCGAACAGACTAATCCCCTTTGTAATTAGTGCTTCTAGCAGCCGTATAGGGTGTTTACCCTATACAGCCATCCCCCTTTGCCCCTCATAGTACTAAATAGGTCAGTCCTGTCGACAGATGTCGGTTGACGAGGCCCGGCAGTCTGCGGGAGAGCGTTGGGGTTTTGCTTTCCTGAGAGCGGCGCGACTGCGAAGTGGATCCAGCTTTCGCTCACGGCGCCGAAAAACATATTTGAATAGGAGCGTTTTAGAAATGAGAATTTTCCCGACAAACAAATTCGTGCGAGTTGCGATTCTTTCTTTATCCGCGGCAGCCTTCGCCGTTTCCGTTTCGCACGGTCCGACGATGCCGCCGGCTCCGTGGGACGGTCTGGCGGTGACGCACGGTCCGACGATGCCGCCGGCTCCGTGGGACGGTCTGGCGGTGACGCATGGTCCGACGATGCCGCCGGCTCCGTGGGACGGTCTGGCGGTGACGCACGGTCCGACGATGCCGCCGGCTCCGTGGGACGGTCTGGCGGTGGCGCATGGTCCGACCATGCCGCCGGCTCCGTGGGACGGTCTGGCGGTGGCGCACGGTCCGACCATGCCGCCGGCTCCGTGGGACGGTCTGGCTTAAGAAGAGTAGTCACAACGGTTCGCATCTAATCTGCCGGTCTGCGTCGATTCGCGGACTCACAGCCATAGTTCCGTCATAAAATGGGTGGGGCATGACTGCTGAGTTCGCAATCCAAGTATGCGGCTGGCTCTTCGGAGTTCCCCTCGAATTCCTGCTGGTGGCCGCACTGCTGCGCGGCGAATTCAAGCGCTTCCCTTTTCTGTTTGCGTACGCGACCGTAGGGCTGCTCACCACGCTGGTCGAAATCCCGGCCAAAATCAATGCGGTAATGTATCCGGCGGACAAATTGCTGGTCCGGCATTTTGCCACCATCTACTGGATCAACGAGGTAATTCTCCAGGCATTCATGCTGGCGGTGGTGGTCAGCCTGATGGACCGCGCGGCCACGCATTTGCGCTCCCGCCGGTTGGCGCGCGCCGTCCTGGTGCTGGGAGCGCTGCTCTTTGCGGGCACTTCTTTCGCCGTGCATCACACCCCGGGGATGCATATTCTGGGTCTCTGGATGACCGACTGGACGCGCGACATGAATTTTGGCTCGGCGATTCTGGATCTGTTGCTTTGGATGATGCTGCTCTCGTCGGGGCGTGGAGACCGGCGGCTGCTGTTAATCAGCGGCGCTTTGGGCTTGCAGTTTACCGGCGAGGCGATCGGCGGAGCCGTGCGCAGCCTTTCGATTGCGCAAACGGTGAACAGCCTGCAACTGGCGGGATCGATCATCGCCATGCTCGCGGACAATGCTTGCCTTTACATCTGGTGGCGGACGTTCAGGCCGGCGCCGGCCGTCGGAGGGCAGGCTGCACAGGCGCCGGGCGAAGGAGTCGGGTGAAGGCAGATTCCGCGGAGCGGGGAGCGCACTCTCAAAGGCCGGCGCAGCCGGGTTGTCCCACAACGAGAGCACTTCTTTAGGGCAGCAGCAGGACCTTTAATGCGCCGCGGGTGGCGGCGGCTCCGAAGGCTCGCGGCGCTTCGGCGAGAGGGAATTGGGCCGTGACCATTTCTTCCAGGCGGATCAGCGGACTGGACAACAGCGGCAATGCCGCTTCAAAACGGCCGCATCGCGAACCGACCAGCGTGATCTCATTCACGATGAGGGGAGCGCTGTCGATCGCAACGGTCCCATGGACCGTCGATTTTAGAATCACTGTGCCGCGAGGTTGCGCCATGGCTGCGGCGGCGCGCAGGCCATCCGCGCTCCCGGTGGCATCCACTACCCAGCGGTATTTGGCAACCGGCAGCGGCGCGTCGACTGGCTGGATGTAAACCCCGGCGCCGGCGGCGATGCGCAGCTTCGTTTGATGACGGCCAAACTGGTGGACCTGATACCCCTGGGCGTTCAAGACCATCGCAATGAGCAGGCCCAATTTGCCATCGCCCAGCACGGCGACTGTGTCGCCGCGCGGAATGTCAACCTGGTCGAGGATTTCGCAGGCCGCCGCGAGAGGTTCGGTGAAGACGGCCCGCTCCGTGGGGATTTCGTCGGGCACGAGGTGGAGGTTGGGTTCGGGCAGGGTGAAGAATTCCTGGAAGGCTCCGGGCTGGTTGACGATGCCGAGGACGGTGCGGTGCGGGCAGTGGCGGCCCAGGCCCTGGCGGCACCATTCGCATTGGCGGCAGGCCAGGTTGATTTCGCCGGCGACACGGCGTCCGCGCAGCGCCGGCGTTTCGCAATCGACGACTTCGGCGACGAACTCATGCCCCGGGGTGCCGGCGAACCCGTAGTATCCCCGCTGCAGTTCGAGATCCGTATTGCAGATGCCCGCACACAACAGACGCAGGAGTGCGGAGCCCGGTGGAGGGTGTGGAACCGGGACATTCCGAAGCGTGACCACGCCGGCTTCCAGATGAACGGCGAGCATTCCCCTATGATACCGGTAGCCTGCCCCGATCAGAGGCCAGGAGAATCTGAATCCGGGGCCGGTGCCATAAACTATCTAAATAAGGTTTCTTATTGCTCATTCTAGGCATGTTATCTAGTCATATACCCACATATAGGGGTAATGGTTAACCCGCATTATTTAGTCAGACGACTCCTGTATTTACCATTGAATAGGATTAGGAGTTCTGGTACATCTAGACTATGTCTGTCAAGAAGCCCACCAGTATCCCCCTGCCGCGGCCTCATTCGCAAAGCGTTCGTAAGGAACTGGAGTTGTTGCACGCCCGCCGGATCGCAGTGGCCACGCTGATTGAGTCGCTGGAGGATTACCACCGTTTTCGCGCGAGACGCTATCCGCTACAAGGCCTGAAGACGGCTTGAGGGCGATTATTACTTGAGCGCGGACTGAATCCTGGCGGCGAGATCGGGCTCCGATAACGCGCCGGGGTGGTAGAGGCGCACAAGCCCAGTCTGGTCGATGAGAACCAGCGTGGGAGTTGTGCTGCAGCCATACGTCACGAAGTTTGCGGCCGAGAGCGGCGCTGCCACATCGGCCAACTCCGAATAGAATTGCCGCCGCACCTGCTCGATGTAGATTTTCTCGTTGGCGGGGTCTGCGCCGGTTCCTCCGGCAACATATCCGTAGTAGCGAGTGGGTGCGACGATAACCAAACCTTGCGGCTGAAAAGTTCTGCGAAGCCGGGCAAGGATGGCGGCCTCGGCTTTGCAATCGACACACCAGTGGGCCCAAAAGAAAAGCAGCACGGGGCGGCCGCGGAGCGATGCCAGGGAGACGGGATGAGCGGCGCCCACCCAATCGCCGAATTCGAGTGGTGGCGCGGGCTTGCCTTCGAGGCTCAGAAGGTTCACATTCTTGCGAATGCGCTCGGTGATGGAAGTGGAGCCGAACCGCTGGAGCTGAGCGCGAAGGAACTCGACGGCGTCGGGCCGTTCGCCGCGCGCGGCGAGCACCTGAGCATGAACTTCGATGCACGCGCCCAGAGCGATGGGCAGCGCGGGCTCGGCATCGAGGGGGCGGCTCTTGAGAAGCTGGTCGGCGACGGTGCGGGTTTCGATGGCGTAGGAATCGGCGCGGTCGTACTCTTTGGCGTCGAGTGAGCCGCGGGCCAGCCAGGAAAGGGCGACAGCCAGTTCCGGCGTGGCGCCCTGCTGCTTTTGATAAGCGCGAACCTCGCGATCGGCGGCAGCGAAATCGTGAGCCGCGATCAGAGAGCGGACGTCGTTGACCAGGGAAGCGAAAAGGAAAAGAGCCGGCAGCATAGGGTTCGTCAGGCCAACTGGTGAAGAGTTCCGGCGCGGCAGGCGAACACGCCGCCTGAAAGGCGACGGCAGCCAGGATTCACTGCCCCACTCAGACAGGGGTGACCGGCGTTCGGCGACATTCTTTTCTAGAGCAGCGAATTGACGTACTGGGTCAGCTTCGGGTCGGTCCAATCCGCCGGGTCGGCAATTTTGTACAGCACTTTTCCCTTGGCATCGATGATGTAAGTTTCCGGATACATAAACGTGCCGTAGTCTTCGTGAATCTTCTGGTCGCGCACCGTGAGGAAAGTGGGCGAGTACTTCTGCAGGAACGTGCGGTAGGCTTTGTCGTTCTGATCCACGCTGATGCCGAGCACCACCACACCTTTTGACGCGTACTGGTTGGCGAACTGGCTGAGCGACGGGGTTTCCTGAATGCATGGGCCGCACCAGGAGGCCCAGAAATTCAGGACCAGGAGTTTGCCTCCGAAATTAGGAACCGATACCGACCGGCCGGTGTCGGTGGTAAGGGTGAATTGGGGGGCCTGATCACCCGCAACGACGACGCGTTCGTGGATGGCCAGGTAAATCACGTAAACAAAAGCGACCAGGAGCACGCCGGCGGTGACTCCCAGAAGCCGATCGATTTTGACGCTTCTCATGGGGAAAACTATAATCTTATTGTATCTCCACTGGGCCCTATAGCGTCCAAGAGGGGTCCATTTGATCATGTTGATCACACGCAAAGTTGAGTTTTCGGCTTCGCACGTCTGCCGGCTGCCCCATTTGTCGGAGGAGGAAAACCGCGCTTTGTTTGGCCGGGCGTCCAATCCGAACGGCCACGGGCACAACTACGTGCTGGAAGTCAGTCTGCAGGGCGAACCTGATCCCGTGACCGGTATGGTGCTGGATCTTAAGGAGTTGAAAGAGATCCTGCTGCGCTATGTAGTGGAGCCATACGACCACCGGTTTCTGAATTACGAAGTGCCGCCGTTCGACCATGTGGTTCCCACCACGGAGAACCTGGCTCGCGATATCTGGCAGCGGCTGGAAGGGCCCTTGACCGGCAGCCGGCGCAGGCTGCACACAGTGAGGCTGTACGAAACGCCGGATCTTTACGTGGATTACAGTGGGGAGGCGCCTTGTTCCGCATAACGCGGCGGTACCAGTTCGCGGCTTCGCACCGCCTGCACGCGCCGCAATTGAGCGAGCGGGAAAACCAGGAGCTTTACGGAAAGTGCAATAATCCGTACGGCCACGGACACAACTACGAACTGAACGTGACGGCGCGGGGACCGCTGGACGAATCGGGCCGCGGAATCGACCCGGAGCAGTTGGACCGGTTGGTAAAACAACAAGTGCTGGACGCTTTCGATCATCGCAATCTGAACGTGGATGTAAATTCCTTCGAGAGGCTGGTGCCTACGTCGGAGAACCTGGCGGTGGAAATCTGCCGCCGATTGAAGCGGAGCTGGAGCGGCGTGTTTCCGGGCGAATGGCCGAAACTGGACGGCGTGCGAATCGGGGAGACGGCTCGCAACATCTTTGAAGTGAAGGCCCATGAAATCGAATAAAGCAATCGTAAAGGTGATTCATCCGCGGCAGGAGGAGCCCAACCTGGCTCCGCTGGTGAAGCAAATGCTGTCGATGCTGGTGGAAGATCCGCGGCGGGACGGGCTCGAGAAGACGCCGGAGCGCGTGGACAAGGCGCTGAAATTCCTGACCAGCGGTTACAAAGTTGACATCCACAAGCTGGTGAATGGCGCTTTGTACAACGTGAAGTACGATGAGATGGTGCTGGTGCGCGACATCGAATTCTTCAGCATGTGTGAACATCATCTGCTGCCGTTTTTTGGCAAGATGCACGTGGCGTATCTTCCCAAGACGAAGGTGATCGGCCTGAGCAAAATCCCGCGGATTGTGGACGCATTTGCCCGGCGGCTGCAGATTCAGGAGCGCTTGACGCAGGAAGTGGCCCAGACCATTCAGGAGATTATCGATCCGGTGGGAGTGGGAGTGATCTGCGAGGCCCGGCACTTCTGCATGATGATGCGCGGCGTGGAGAAGCAGCACTCCGGTGCGATGACCAGCGCCATGCTGGGCGCTTTCCGCGACCGCAAGAAGACGCGGGACGAGTTTCTGGCCCTGGTGAATCACCGGGGCAGCTCGCTGTAAGGCTTGGTGGGAATTCCTTGGGCCGCCGATAAACACCGATAAACACCGATAAAGCAAATCATTTCAATCCGTGTTTATCGGCGTTCATCGGCGGCCCCTGCTGTTTTTGCCGTCTTTTGAGCAACCCGCCACCCTGCCAACACAGCCTTAGGGGAAGTCCCTGTTCTCCGATGACAACGCTAACTCTAGGATTAACAGTACTTTATGTTCGAGGGAACTGCGGTGACAATATGAGGATCTGCTGTTCCACACGCAGTCCAGGAGTAGGAGCGGCAGGGACCATGAACGGCCGGGCTGGTTGCGGCCGGAGTGAGCGGGCCGTGATCGCGAGGTCACGAAAACAACGGGCAAGTGGTCAAGCGATCACAGACCAAAGACAATACATCAGGAGCGAACAATATGACGTTTTTACGAAATTTCTGGAAGGACGAACAGGGGCAGGATCTCATCGAGTATACCCTGCTCATGGCGTTCGTAGCGCTGGCTTCGGCGGCTCTCTTCCTGGGCGCCGGCGGCAGCATCAAGGGCATCTGGTCGACCACCAACAACCAGTTGGCGCAGGCCAACGGGCAGGCCAGCTAAACACAACCTTGGGGGCAGGCCGTCAAACCATGCCGGCCTGCTTCCGAATCGAGCCCTTGGCAAGGCGGCATTGCGCCTCGCGCGGCCGGCCGCTCTCCGACAAAGGCAATCCAATCCATTCAATTCAATAGCAGTTGCCAGGTGTGCCCGCTAAAGCTCGGCGGGCGCGGGGATGGGGCCAAGGAACACGGCGATACGTTCCAACAGGCGCCGCAGGACAATGGGTTTGGTTTCGTAGGCCTGGCAGCCGGCGGCGACCGCTTGGGCAACGTGCTCCGCGGAGGTGTGAGCGGTAAGCACGATGACCGGTATCTTAAAGGTACGTGGGTCGCTTTTGAGGGCCGCGATGGCGCCAAAGCCATCGAGCACTGGCATATCGAGATCCATCAGGATGAGATCGGGGTGGTGCTGGCGCGCGGCCAGCACCGCTTCGCGGCCGTCGGCCGCGGCCACCATGGCAAAACCTCGCCTCTCCAAACGCCGTACCAACATCTCGCGGCTGAATTCGTCATCTTCGGCGAGCAATAACTTATGCATGGTGAGGAGGTCTGGTGCTCTGTTGTTTTCATCCTGGCTTACAGAATGCTTATCGGCCCGGCTGAGGATTTCGAGCGGTGCTGGCGGCGGATAGGCGCGCGGACGCAACCGCCCACGCCACCCTATCCTAATGAACCTGAGCTTACTGGACGATCTTTCCAATGGCGCTGCGCGGGGTGGGTTTGCCGCGGTTGCTCTTCGGGTCTACCTTGGTCCGGCCGGCGGGATGATTGGACGGCGTGGTAACGGCGGCTGGCGCCGACGGAACCAGGGAGGAACTCCCGGTTGACGTGGAGATGGGGATCAGCGATTGGGAATTGTACGCGTCCGGCCCGTAAATGTATAAGTAGTTGTCCCCGGCGGTAAGGCCCGAGGGGATCGTGATATCCATCTGGTAGAGCCCGGAGAGGTTCGGCGCCAGGCCGGCATAGACTACCGTGGCCAGCACGGCAGTGCCGGGCGACGTCCCGATATAGGCGGTATAGGTGCCGACGGAGTCACTGACAATACCCGCGGCGCCATCGGCGATGGGCGTGGTGACGGCGCCCAGACCGGTGACGTAGACGGCGACAGTTTCCCCGATGACGGCGGGACTGGCGGCGTTGACGATGGCCCCAGTGGCATTGTGTTCCGTGGCGCCATAGCCGAGACCATTGGCGTTCTGGGTGAAGACACCGGCGGCGGAGGAGTTCACAAAGACCGGCACTGCGTTTGAAAGAGATCCTTGGTTAGTTACCTGAATCATGGCGATGGGGCCGGTGACGCCATAGGGCACAACCACCGAGATCTGCGTGGGGCTCACATAATAGATGGGCGCGGGCAGGCCGCCGATACTCACCTGCACCTGGTCCAGAGTTGTGGGGAAGGGAATTCCCGAGACGACGGTATCGGCCGAGAGATTGGCGCTGTTATAAATAGTCAGCAATTCACCGGGTGCGATTCCCGCGGTGAAGGGCGCCCAACTGGCGGCGTTGACGATGCCCTGAGGATTGACGAAGACACTCGTGCCAGCAATGGCGGCGATGGAAGCCTGCGTCGGCGCCTGCAGCGCCACGCTGAGTCCAAGATACGGTCCAATGCCGGAGCCGATCCGGATGGCTCCGCCGGCGCCGACGGCGTACCGCGACGTACCGGTGGAATAGGTGTAAGTGGAGGTCAGCTTCACGGTATCGGTATAGGTGGAATCCTGCGCGGCCGGCGAGCCGAAGAGATCTTCCAGGCGCTGGTGCCCGAGGATGGCTCCGCTGCTGGTGGCGGCCAGGGATCCGAAGTAGGTGTCAAGATCGCCGCCGACTTCGTCGATGCCCGCCTGGTAGAAGAGGCCGGAGAAAGTGGGAGTCCCGGAGGCCACTTTCACTCCCACGATCATGTCCCAGGGGTTATATCCGGTGTAGGGTGAGCCACCGAAGACGAAGTTGCCGTCCTTCGAAAAATAGAGATACTTCTGGCCCTGGATGAGCGTTCCGTTGGTGGGAAATGTGATGACGGCGGCGCCATTGCTGAAGAGGCACGTGGGGAAACTCGCGGACTGGGTATAAGGCGTAGCCGAAGTGCCGACATATCCGGTGACGATGGTGCTGCTGAGGTGGCAGGCGCCATCGGCGGTCAAACTGAACATCATGCTCAGCATTCCCCCGGGCTGTCCGGTCTCGACGCCGACCAGATCCAAATCGGAAAAGACGTAGGTGCCGCTGAACGTGGAGGCGGTGGGCAAGGGGCTGGCCAGCGGCGCTGCGATCAATAAATCGTTATATGCGCCGGAGCTGTTATCGGTGCTGCTGCCCACAAAAATGCCATTCTGCGAGACCAGTCCATAAATGGAATCACCCGTGTAGGGATTCGACATGAAGCCGTAGCCGGAGGCGGAAATGGAATAGGTGCCCGTGGTGGAGAGGGTGCCGGCACCACTCGACGTGTCGTTGTAAACCCACTGGTTTTGGGTCAGGCTGTAGTGGCCATTGCCATCAAACGTGATGTTTCCATAAAGCGAGACGGCTTCGCTCAAATCTCCATATTGGTCTCCGAGGACGTAAATTACCTGGCGGAAATAATACGTCCCGCTGAGCTTGCTGTTGCCACTGGTGTCCCAGGTCTGTGCCTGAACGGCGCAGGCAATCGCCAATAACAAAAAGAGTCTCCGAAGGTTTCGCATTTTTCTCTGTCTGTCTAACCCCTACATAGATGTTATGGTTGCGGAGCCGGAAAAGTTTCGAAAATTTGCGGCGGCCGGGTCGCGAAGAGTAATCTGAATCATGCTCAAGACGGCAGGAATTCTCTTCGTCGCCGCGTGCGCCCTGGCGGCCCAGGAAGGCGGCATTTCGGCGGAACGGATCCGCGAGTACGACCGCTTTCTCTCACTGGACCTGCTCGAAGGCCGTGGCGTGGGCGTGCGCGGCGGCGATCTGGCGACAGAGTACATCGCTTCACAGTTCGCGCTCGCCGGCGCGAAACCGGCGGGCGATGGCGGAACCTATTTCCAGAAAGTGCCGCTGGTGGGCGTGGAAACGCAGCCCGACGCCACCCTGAACGCATCCGTGTGGGGCAAACTGGTGGAGTTCAAGTGGCTGGACGATTTTGTGGGAGTCAGCCAGACGCAGCAGCCCAACACCCGCTTCGAAGGCGATGCCATCTTCGTGGGCCACGGAATCTCCGCCCCCGAATTCAAGTGGGACGATTTCAAAGGCGTGGACGTGACGGGGAAAGTGCTGATCCTATTTACCAACGAGCCGACCTCGACCGATCCGAAGTTCTTCGACGGGCGCGCCCTGACGTACTACGGCCGGTGGGTTTACAAGTTTGAAGAAGCGCAGCGGCGCGGTGCGCGCGGTGTAATCATCATCCACACCACGCCGACGGCGGGTTACGGCTGGGACGTGGTGCGAAGTTCGTGGGGCCGCGAAATGCCCTTCGTCAAACTGGCGCAGGGAGTGCGCGGACTTTCGCTGGCAGGGTGGCTGACTCGCGAAGCCGGCGAAAAGATGCTGGCGCTGGCGGGAAAGACTGTGGATGAGCTGCTGGCGGCGTCCGAGAAGCCGGATTTCAAGCCGATTCCCCTGGACATTCAGATTCGCGGCCATCTGCCGGCGAAGGTGCGGGAGATTGCAACACGCAATGTGGCGGCGATTGTGCCCGGCAGCGACCCGGTATTGAAGAATGAAGTGGTGGTTTATTCCGCTCATTGGGACCACTTGGGCATTGCCACGCCGGTGAATGGAGATTCAATTTACAACGGGGCAATCGATAACGCCAGCGGGTGCGCCATTCTGCTGGAACTGGCGCGGGCGTGGGCCTCGCAGCCGCAAAAGCCCAAGCGCTCCGCTCTGTTTCTGGCGGTGACGGCGGAAGAAGGCGGACTCAGGGGATCGGAATATTACGTGGGGCATCCGCTGTACCCGGCGGCCAAGACGGCCATCGACCTGAATTACGACGCGCTGTACCCTTGGGGCAAGGCGAAGGATGTGGTGCTGACGGGGGCGGAGCGGACCAGCGTGTGGCCGCTGGCGCAGCAGATTGCGCAGCGGTTGAACCTGACCATTTCGCCGGATGCGCAGCCGGAGCAGGGCCATTATTTCCGGTCGGATCATTTTTCCTTTGCCCATGGCGGGATTCCCGCCTTCTCGATTGGGCATGCGACGGAGTTCGCGGGCAAGCCGGAAGGGTATGGCGCGCGGATGTGGGAGGATTACAACACCAACCACTACCATCACCCGTCGGATGAATTTCAGGCGGATTGGGATTTCACGGCGCTGCAACAGGCGGCGGAGTTCGGATTCCTGCTCGGGCGGGATGTGGCCAATCAGGATAAGTTGCCGGATTGGCGGGCGGGTGACGCGTTTCACCGGCAGTAGGGCGGAGCGGACGTGAGCGCTGGCGGACCGGCTTGGTGACCAGCGGTGCGCACCGGAACTAACTGGACAAGAGTCCAGCATGGTCACCCCATTGATTTGCTGACGCTGGCTCCACGGGCTGGTGGGTGTGGGACGGATCGCCCTAGTGAGGCAAGGTTTTGCGCTGTGAATTGAGTTACTATGCCATAGGGGCACAGTGTGCGCGCCCGGCACGGGATTGACCAGTGCAAGCTTAAGAATTAGAATGAGTTCAGGCGATTCAACCTGTCCATAGGAAAGCAGTGAGCCGTATGAGCGTGACCCGTCTTTCGATTTCCTGCCTGGCTTTTTCGCTACTGGTCTGTCTGTTTGCGGCCCAGCAGCAAGACGTTAAGACCCAACAGGACGATAAGAAAACTCAGGACGATAAGAGCAAGAAGAGCGCTAAGAAGGCCGCGGATCAGCCTGAAACCAATGCGCGTCCGATGACCGACAAGGAACGCAAGGCTAAGCAGAATGCCCTGCGTAAAGAGTTGGCGACGCCGTACCGGAAATGGCTGAACGAGGACGTCACTTACATCATCACGGATGAGGAGCGCTCGGCATTCCTGCGGTTGCAGACGGACGACGAACGGGAACAGTTTATCGAACAGTTCTGGCTGCGCCGCGACCCTTCACCCGACACCATCGAAAACGAATTTCGCGAAGAGCACTACCGGCGCATTGCGTACGCCAATGAACACTATGCGTCGGGCATCCCGGGGTGGAAGACGGATCGGGGCCGGATCTACATTACTTATGGGCCGCCGGACGAAATTGAAGACCATTCCTCAGGCGGCACGTATATGCGGCCGGATGCTGAAGGCGGCGGCTCGACATCGACATTTCCTTTCCAGCAATGGCGGTACCGGTATATCGACGGCATCGGCAACAACGTGATTATCGAATTTGTGGATCCGACCATGTCGGGCGAATTCCACATGACGATGGACCCGTCGGAAAAGGACGCGCTGCTTTACGTTCCGAACGCCGGGTTGACGATTATGGAACAGATGGGGCTGAGCGATAAGACGGCCCGCTTCAATAACACGGACGGCACGCATCTGGCGGCGCCGCTGGGCGGATCGCCGGAGAGCATGAATGAATTCAGCCGGCTGGAGCAGTTCTACAAATTGCAGAAGCCGCCGTCCATCAAGTTCACGGATTTGGAATCGCAGGTGAATTCGCGCATCGTGTTTAATATTTTGCCGTTTAAGCTGCGCGTGGATTATTTCCCGATAACAGACGCGTCAGTGATGACGTACGTAACGCTACAGTTCGCGCACAAGGACCTGCAACTGAAGACCAAGGACGATGTGCAAGAGGCCGAGGTCCACATGTTCGGGGAATTCAAGACGATTACGGGACGGATCATCGCGCCATTTGAAGAGACACTGAAGGTGCCTGGTGGACCGAGGCAATACCAGGGCGACTGGGTCGCCGGTTCGTCCATTGGGCAGAAAGCGATTCCGCTGCCGCCGGGCACCTACCGGCTGGATGTGGTGGTGAAAGATGTGGTGGGCGGCAACATCAATAATGAGGAAAAGCTGATCACGGTTCCCAAGTTGGACGCCGACCGGCTGTCGAGCAGCACTCTGGTGTTGGCGGACAAGATCGAGAAGGTACCGATGCGGGAGATTGGGACGGGCCAGTTTGTGATTGGCAGTTCCTTTGTGCGTCCGCGCCTGGGGGACGTCTTCAAGCAAAGCGAGACTCTGGGCATCTACATGAAGTTATACAACTTTGGCGCCGATGAAGTGACGCACAAACCGGTTGGCGAAGTGCATTACGAAGTATTCCGGGCGGGCACATCGGAGCCGCTGATCAGTACGACCGACGATGTAGGGCAGATTAAAGACGCGTCGGCCAGCCAGGTGACCATCGAAAAGAAGCTGCGGTTGGAGCAGTTCGCGCCGGGGCGTTATACCATCCGGTTGCGGGTGACAGACAAAAACCGTAACCAGACCCTCACACAGTCGGCAGAATTTACGGTAACCTAACTACTGGCGGATTGGACCGCTAAGTCACAGGCGTCGATGTTGACAACGAAGACGCACAGGACGTTGAGCACGATCGCATGGGGCATAGCCTGCCTGGCCGGCCCGATGCTTGCGCCAGCGGCCGAACCTGTGAAATTTGCCGGCGCGATCAGCGGGGTGGTGCGCAATTCCCTGGGTGTGCCGCAAATGGGCGCGGTGGTGCTGCTGTACAACCGGCAGGACCGCACCGTGGATAAGGCGTTGTCGGATTCCGCCGGGCAATTCCATTTCGCGGCGCTGACACCGGACCTCTATTCGGTGAAGGTTTCGATCGCCACCTTGATTCCGGCGCTGAAGAAGAACATCCTGGTGCAGCCCGGCATGCAGAGTGTGCTCTCCGTGAACCTGAACAGCCTGTTCAGCACCATACAGCTTTCCTATCCGCGCCTCGAAAACGGCAGTCTGCTGACGGACGACTGGAAGTGGGCGCTGCGGACCAGTTCGGCGACGCGCGCGGTGCAGCGGTTCCTGGGTACGGCCCAGACGCAGCAGATCGGGCACGCTACTGTGTTCACCGATACGCGCGGCATTGTGCAGGTTTCGGCGGGAGAAGGCTCCGGGGCTACGGGCGTTTCGAACCAGGCGGACCTGGGCACGGCGTTTGCCCTGGCCACTTCGCTCTATGGCAGCAATAATTTTCAGGTGGCCGGGAATGTGGGATATGGATCGCAGACCGGCGTGCCGAGCGCGGCGTTCCGGACCAGTTATAGCCGCGAGATGATGGGCAACAAGCCGGAAGTTTCGCTGACCATGCGGCAGCTCTTTTTGCCGGGCCGGTTCGCGGCGGCGCTTTCCGGAACAGAGGCTTCGCTTCCCCTGCTGCGCACCATGTCGGCGAGCTTCGACGACCATACCGAGCTCAGCGACGACGTGACGCTGCGCTACGGAATCACCTTCAACAGCGTGGCGTTTCTGGACAAGATGAACTATGCCAGCCCGTATGCGCGGCTGACGTGGAAAATGGGCAGTGGATCGCAGTTGGAGTTGACCTTCACTGCGGGAGACGCGCGGCCGGACCTGGAAGCGGGGCCAAGCGCCGAGGACGCCGATCTGCAGCGCGACCTGAATTCGCTGGGCCTGTTTCCGCGTATGTCGATGCTCAATGGGCGGCCGCGGGTGCAGCGCGGGCAGGAATACGAAGTCACCTATTCGAAGAAGGCCGGCTCACGGACGTACAGCGTGACGGCGTATCACGAGTCGATATCGGACGCGGCGCTGACGCTGGTGGCGCCCGGCGGGTTGTACGGCGGCCCCGACATTCTGCCGGACGTTTTCTCCAACAGCTCGATATTCAACGCGGGAAATTTCCAGAGCACCGGCTATACGGCCGCCGTGACGCAGAATCTGGGCCAGTATCTGGCGGCCAGCGTGATGTATGGCAGCGTGGGCGTGCTGACCGCGGGCAACCGGGAACTGGTGACGAACGATCCGGACGAGCTGCGGGAAATGATTCGCGCGGGCCACCGGCAGGCAGCCACCACACGCCTGTCGGGCACGCTGCCGCACGTGGGGACGCGCGTGGTGGTGAGTTACCAGTGGGCTCCGGACCATCGGTGGGCGATGCCGGGCAACGTGTACAGCACGCAGTCCAATCAACCGGCGCCGGGTCTGAATATTTTAGTGCGCCAACCGCTGCCGGGATTTGCGCGGCGCGTGGAGGCCACGGCCGACCTGCGCAATATGCTGGCGCAAGGCTATCTGCCGCTGGGGATGGTGAGCGGCCAGCAGGTGATGCTGGTGGAAACTCCGCGCAGCCTGCGCGGCGGACTGGCGTTCGTTTTTTAGCCCTTCCTTGCGCATCGATTCCCACGTTATCTATTCGTCGGCGCATCCGCCGGAACACCTGCAAGCCGTCCTGGCGCGCAACCGCTTCGACGGCGCCATTCTGGTGGGCGAAGTTCCGCCGGCGGCCGAACAGACGCACATTGTGGGCTGGGTGGCGCCGTGGCAGAAACTGGCGGAGCATAGGGGGCACGAAAAATTGCGCGGGGTGTGGTCGCGGCTGGAAGCGGGAGTTCCCGCGGGGCTGGAGGAGCTGGCGCGGAGCGGGCTTACGCTCGATCTGGAAATGCGGCCGGAACAACTCGCGCTGGTCGGGCCCATGGCGGAACAGGCGCCTGGCGTGCGGATGGCCATCGATCACCTGGCGCGGCCACGGTTCGCCGAGGGTTTGACCACGGAGTGGGTTCAGGGCATGGAAGCGGCGGCGCGATTTCCGAGTGTCTTTTGCAAAGTGAGCGGGCTGCTGAGCGAACCACGCGCGGCGTGGAAGAGCACGCTGTGGCGCGACTTCGTGCAGGTGGCGCTAGGGGTATTTGGTCCGGACCGCGTGATGTTCGGCAGCGAATGGCCCGAATGTCTGCCCGCCGCGACGTGGAAGGAGACACTAGCTGCGTTCACGCAGGGGATTGGGGCGCAGAGCATGGAAGTGCGGGAGAAGCTGCTGGGTGGAACGGCGGCGAGATTTTATGGGGTGTGAGGGGGCCGATAGTGGGAAGTTGCTGTGGGACCGGCCAGGAGGCCGGTCCCACAGGGCCGCTCATTAATATTTCGGGACGCTGGGATCGACTTTGTCAGACCACGCCAGAATGCCGCCGACTACGTTGCGGACGTGCTGGAAGCCGGCTTGGCGGAGTACGGCGCAGGCCTTGGCGCTGCGCATGCCGGAGCGGCAGTGGATGACAATGTCGGCGGCGGGATCGAACTCGCCCACGTGCTGCGGGAATTCGCCGAGCGGGATCAGCTTGGCTCCCGGGATGTTGCAGATCTTGTATTCGTGCGGCTCACGGACGTCGATCAAGACGAAGTTGTCTCCGCGATCGATTTTGGCTTTCAGCTCGACAACGTCGATTTCCTGTTCGTTCACCTTGGTCTCCTCAGCGGGCGGGGCTGTTCCGGGTTGGGGGACGCCGCAGAATTGATGATAATCGATCAGCTTGGTGATTGTCGGGTGCGTGCCGCAAACCGGGCACTCGGGATTCTTGCGCAGTTTCAACTCGCGGAAACGCATGCCCAGTGCATCGTAAAGCAGCAATCGGCCCACCAGCGGTTCGCCGATGCCAAGGATCAGCTTGACGGTTTCGGTGGCCTGGATCAGGCCGATCGTGCCGGGGAGAATGCCGAGCACCCCGCCTTCGGCGCAACTGGGGACCAGGCCCGGGGGTGGCGGCTCGGGATAGAGGCAGCGGTAGCACGGGCCGCCCTCATAGGCGAAAACCGTGGCTTGCCCTTCGAACCGGAATATGGACCCGTAGACGTTCGGCTTGCCAAGCAGTACGCAGGCGTCGTTCACCAGGTAGCGGGTGGGAAAGTTGTCGGTGCCGTCTACTACCAGGTCGTAGTCTTTGAGGATATCGAGGGCGTTCTCGCTGGTGAGCGCCACTTCGTGGCGGACAATCTCAATGTGCGGATTGATGGCCTTCATCTTCTCGGCGGCGGAATCGAGCTTCTTGCGGCCCACGTCGCTGGTGAAGTGGATGACTTGGCGCTGGAGGTTGGTGAAATCGACGGTGTCGAAATCGACGAGGCCGATTTTGCCGACGCCGGCGGCGGATAGGTAGAGAGCGAGCGGCGCGCCCAGACCGCCGGTTCCCACCAGCAGCACCTTGGCGGCTTTGAGTTTCCGCTGGCCGTCAATGCCGACTTCGGGAATGATCAGATGGCGGCTGTAGCGGAGAATTTCCTCATTGGAGAGCGCGGCTTCGGGCGGCGCGGCGACAGTGGAACCGCCGGCGATGGAGGGCACCAGTGAGATGGTGTCGGCGTCCTGGGTGGGCGTGGAATCCTTGCTCAGGTAGCGGATGTCTTCGTCGTTGAGATAGACGTTGACGAAGCTGCGCACTTTCCCTTCGTCGTTGAAAATCTGCTTGCGCAGCTCGGGGAATTGCGCGGTGAGCGCGCTGAGGACTTCGCCCACGGTAGCGCCGGCCACGGTAACGGAATCCTGTTTTCCGGTGAACTGCCGCAGGGGTGTGGGGATCAAAACTTTCGGCATATCAGTAAACTAACTCCTCTTTGGCCGCGTCGGTCTGGTCGAAGTTCGGCAGCCAGCTGTTGGCGTGGTGGAATTCGCCTTTTTGAACGGAAAGCACGACGAAGGAATACCAGGGACAGGAATTCTTCAAGTCGGTTTGCGAGAAATAGGCATCGCAATCAGGGTGCGAGTGGTAGATGCCGATCAGGTCCAGTTTGCGTTCGCGGGCGGCGCGGTCGGCTGCCGCCAGATCGCCGGGGCGCAGTTCATAGCGCGCGGCCTGGGCGCCGGCGAAGGCATTTTCCAGAGGCATGGCAGCTACTACACTCTTGGCATCGCCATCGATGGAGCCGAGCATGGCGCCGACACATTCATTCGGATAGGTGGCCTGGGCGTGTGCGACCATGGCGCTCCACGGTTCGGATTCGATGCGGATCATTCCTCGTCCCAGAAGTGTTCGCTTAAATACTTTTCAGCACTGTCGCAGAGCACGGTGACGATCATAGCCGGTTCACCGCGGGCAGACAATTCCCGCGCCAGAAGCGTGGCGGCGTGGACGTTGCAGCCCGAGGAAATCCCCACCAGTAAGCCCTCTTCCCGCGCCAGACGGCGGACCATGCGGTAAGCGTCTTCCGTCTCAATCCACAGATTCGAGTCGGCCAGATTCTCGTCATAGATGCCGGGGACGATGGCCGTGGGCATATGTTTCAGGCCTTCCAGGCCGTGGAAGCCGCTGGAAGGCTGCGCGGAAATGCACTGCACGCCGGGCACGTCGCGCTTCAAGCGCCGCGAGGTTCCCATAAAGGTGCCGGACGTTCCCATGGCAGCGACGAAGTGCGTGAGGCGGCCGCCGGTCTGCTTGATGATTTCAGCGCCCGTGTGTTCGAAATGGGCCTTCCAATTGGCCGGATTGTTGTACTGATCGGGGTAAAAGTAGCGGTCGGCATCGGCCAGATAGATTTCGCGGCAAAGCAGAATGGCGCCGTCGGAACTTTCGGCGGCGTCGCTGAAAACCATTTCCGCGCCGTAGGCCTTGAGAATGCGCTTGCGCTCATCGGAGGCGTTGGCGGGAAGCACCAGCTTCACTTTGTAGCCGCGATTGGCCCCGATCATGGCGTAAGCGATGCCGGTGTTGCCGCTGGTGGCGTCGAGAATCACGCGGGAGTGATTCAATTTGCCGGAGCGTTCCCCATCGAGCACCATGTTGAGAGCCGAGCGGTCCTTGACCGACCCGCCGGGGTTGAAGTACTCGGCCTTGCCGAAAATCTCGATGCCGGGAAACCGGCTGGAGATTTTGTCGAGTCGCAGCAACGGCGTGTTGCCGATGGTTGAGAGCAGCGGTTCCGCTTCATTGCGGGCTAAGTGCGGATTGGGAAGAATGGACGCCATGGCTACCTTTCTTTCGATTCATTACCCTGGCGCAAAGATGCAACCGTCGCATGCGTTTGACATCAAAGGGCTTGTTGATTCTCTGAGCTTGGACCATTGTACCATCACCCTAAACTCTGTCAACGAAGTAGGGAAGGCGGCGTGGCCCCGTGGGGACCAGTTTTGCGGATACAATACCCTCATTATGTTTTTCCGCCGCAACTGCTTTCGCGCCTTTTCAGGCCTTGCATGCGGGCTTCTGCTGCTTTCGGCGGCACTGGCCCAAACCGCCAAACGGCCGCTGAACCATAAGGATTATGACGGCTGGCACACCATTTTGGGCCAACACCTGTCGAACGACGGGAAATTTCTGGCTTATGGCGTCTTCCCGCAGGAAGGCGACGGTGAGGTGATCCTTCGCGATCTGATTACGGGCAAGAATACGCATCTGCCGGCGGGAGCGCGGCCGCAGCCGGTGGCGTCCGCCGCAGCGGAAGAAGGGCCGCCGCCCGAAGCGCGCGGCACCACCATCGCATTTTCGTCGGACAGCAAGTTTGTGGTCTTCTCGACGTTTGCGGCCAAGGCCGATACGGACAAGGCGCGCAAGGAAAAGAAGACGGCCGACCAAATGCCGAAAGACGGCATGGTGATCGTCAACCTGGCGACGGCGCAGGCGGCCACCATTGACCGCGTGCGGCGTTTTGCGATGCCCGAAAAAGGCGCGGGGTACGTGGTGTACCTGAAGGAGGCCGCGGAACGGGCTGCCGCTGCTCCGGCGCCGGATGCCGGCGGCGGGGATGGTTTCGCCGATCAGCAGCAGGGTGGCCGCGGTGGACGCGGCGGCGCCGGCGGTGGAGCGGGCCGCGGCGCAGCGGGTGCCCGCACTACGTATGGCACAGACCTGGTGCTGCGCACGCTGGCCGATGGCGTGGAACGAACGTTCAGCGACGTGCTGGAGTTCCACTTCACGGACGACGGCAAGCAGTTGATCTACAGCGTGTCGGCGAGTGACAACACCAGGAACGGCGTTTTTGTGGTGAAGCCGGGAGTGGCCGATGCGCCCACCGGTTTACTGACAGGCAAAGGCAAATTCTCCAAACTGACGTTCGACGAGAACCAGACGGAGATGGCGTTCCTGAGCGATCACGATGACGCGGACGCCAAGCAACCCAAATGGAAAATCTACCGGTGGGATCGGCAGTCGGCCACCGCGGCGGAACTGATTTCGAACCAGACGCCGGGGTTGAAGGCTGGAATGGAGATCAGCGACCACGGGAACTTGAGCTTCTCGCAAGACGGCAAGCGGCTTTACTTTGGCGTGGCGCAACCGGCAGCGCCGGCCCCGGATGAGGCGGCGGCCGATCCAACCCAGGAGAAAGCGGTGGTGGATCTCTGGAGCTACAAGGACGATTACCTGCAGCCAGTGCAGAAACTACGCGCGGCGCGCGACCGGGACCGGACTTTCGAAGCAGCTTACCTGATTGCCGAGCACAAGCTGGTACAACTGGCCGATGATGCTCTGGAGGCCGTGACCGTCTCGGAAAGCCCACAGTGGGTGATGGGCAACGACGACCGGGAATACCGCAAGATGCAGGATTACGACGAGCATTACACCGATACCTACCTGGTGGATGCCACGACGGGCGAACGCAAGCTGCTGGTGAAGAAGAACCACGGCAACACCAGTTGGTCTCCCAACGGCCGCTACATTCTGAACTTCGACGGCAAGGATTGGAGCACCATCTCCGTGCCCGATGGGAAGACCGTCAACCTGACCGGCGCGCTGGGCGTGAAATTCTTCAACGAAGACGCCGACACGCCGAGCCTGCCGGCCTCTTACGGGTCAGGAGGCTGGACGAAGGACGGAAAGTGGGTGCTGCTGTACGACCGGTACGACATCTGGAAAGTGGCGCCGGACGGAACAGGCGCGAAGAACATTACTGCCGGTTACGGCCGTGCGCACGACATACGCCTGCGCTACATCCGCACCGAAGCCGAGCCGCGCGAACGCTGGATTGACCCGGCGCGTCCGCTGCTGTTGCAGGGCGAGAATCTGAAGACGATGGACTCGGGCTTCTTCCGCGGGTCGCTCGACGGCGCGGAGCCCAAGCAGTTGATGATGGCGGCGAAATCTTTCGGCGCGCCGGTAAAAGCCAAAGACGCCGACGTGTATTTGATGACCGAACAGACCTTCAACGAATTTCCCGACCTGATGGTTACCGACAACAGCTTCAAGGAGCTGCGCAAAGTGTCGGACGCCAATCCGCAGAAGGCGCAGTTGCTGTGGGGCAGCGCGGAACTGGTGACGTTCCACAATTCCGATGGCGTGCCGCTGCAGGCGGCGCTCTACAAGCCGGAGAATTTCGACCCGAAGAAGAAATACCCGATGATGGTGTACATCTACGAGCGCCTGACGCAAAACGTGAACCACTTCGTCAACCCTGCGCCCGGAACTTCCATCAACATCAGCTACTACGTGAGCAACGGCTACCTGGTGTTGACGCCGGACATTGTTTACACCACCGGATATCCGGGGCAGAGCGCGCTCAAGTGCGTGCTGCCGGCCGTGCAGGCGGTGGTGGACCGCGGCGTTGTGGACGAAAACTCGATCGGCATTCAGGGACACAGTTGGGGCGGCTACCAGATCGCTTATATGGTGACGCAGACCAACCGGTTCAAAGCGGTGGAAGCCGGCGCGCCGGTGGCCGATATGGTGAGCGCGTATGACGGCATCCGCTGGGGCACGGGCATTACGCGGCAGTTCCAATATGAGCGCACACAAAGCCGCATTGGCGGATCGCTCTGGCAGTATCCGACGCGGTTCATCGAGAACTCGCCGATTTTTTGGGCGGACAAGGTGCAGACGCCCGTGCTGATTCTGCAGAACGACGGCGATACCGCCGTGCCGTGGTATCAGGGCCTGGAGTTCTTCCTGGCGCTGCGCCGGTTGGGCAAGGAAGTCTACCTGTTCAATTACAACGGCCAGCCGCACGGCTTGCAGGACCGCGCGGATCAGAAAGATTACGCCATCCGCATGCAGCAATACTTCGACCATTATCTGAAGGGTGCCCCGGCGCCGGATTGGATGGAAAAAGGCGTCCCGTTCCTGCAACGCGACAAGACCGAACTGAACACGCTACAAGGCGGAGGGAAATAGTGGGGCAGCCAACCCTGGCTGCCGCCGGCTTTTCAGCCGGCGTTTCTGCAGCGCCCAGGTCATTCCTGGTTTGAAAGACTACCGCAGACGCTTTGTATCTGGGCACGGCTTCAGGCAGGCTTGAGCCGTGCCCTGGAGTTTGGATATTCTCGCCTGCCTGAAGTGATGATTTGCTTTGTATCAGGGCACGGCTTCAGCCGTGCCGAATCGCGATCGGAATTGGGCTTTAGCCCCTGTTACGAAGCCCGCCGGCAGCGGCAGATCAGCGTGTCGCCGGTAAGTGCGACGCGCGGTATAGGGCGCGGAACCAGTCGTCGAGGGAGTATCCGATAGCGAAGCTCAGAAACAACAGGATGTTGTCGTCGGACAACCTCCTATTGAACAACCACACGACGCCTGCGACCGTTGCACATGCAACCAGATTATTGGCAATTTTGGAGGTGAGTGTGGTGTCCGCGGTTGCCAGGGAACGTTGGTAAGGCCGAAACACCGCGCCGGCGACGACCATGACCGCAGCGCAAGACGCAACCTGGAGCAGCGCATGCGCCCAATAGGGCATACGTAGATCGTATCATTCCGGACGGAGTGGTGGCGAAGAACAGGCGCGCGGGCGGGCACCGCCCACGCCACCAAAGATGGAGGAGCGGCGGCTATACTGGCACCAATGTCCTTCGCTGGTCTGCACGTCCTCGCCTTTGAAAGCCGCCGCTCCGCGGAAATCGCCGAACTGATCCGTAAACAGGGCGGCGAGCCGTTTGTCGCGCCATCCTTGCGCGAAATTCCTGTCGAGGTTGATGCGCAGGCGCAGCGCTTGCTGGCGGGTGAGTTCGACATGGTGATCCTGCTCACCGGAGTCGGCACGAGGCAATTGCACCGGCTGTGGGGCGAGGGATTTGTGGACGCATTGCGCCGCGTGACGATTGTCGCGCGCGGGCCGAAACCAGTGGCGGCGCTCCGCGAGATGGGGCTGGCGCCGGCCATCGTGGCGCCGGAACCGAACACCTGGCGGGAACTACTGCAGGCGACGGAGGGACGCCCCGAGCGGCGCATCGCGGTGCAGGAATACGGCCGGCCGAATCCGGAATTGTTGGCTGCTCTGCGCGCGCGCGGAGCGGAAGTGGCGGCGATTCGGGTGTATCGTTACGGTCTGCCGGAAGACACCGGTCCGCTGCGCGAAGCGGCGCGAGGCTTGGCGGCTGGGAAGTTTCAGGTGGCGCTATTCACGACAGCCGTACAGATTGTGCATCTGACGATGATCGCGCGCGAAGAAGGCCTAGAAGAGTCTGCGCTGGCGGGGCTGCGAAAGTGCTTTGTGGGGTCGATTGGGCCCACAACCTCGGAAGCGCTCGAAGAGTTTGATGTACGGGCGAGCTTTGAACCGTCTCATCCGAAGATGGGTGTTCTGGTGCTGGAAGCTGCGGCGAGAGTGTAACCCTGGCAAAGTAGCCCAGCAGCCAATTCCAAGAACGGGAATTGGTTTGCAGCAACAGCTCGTTGGTGGCGCGCAGGCTTTTGCGACGGTCTATGGCGAACCATCCGCCGCCCAACAGACTAGGATCGGCAAATATCCTCTACTTGTCTCCTGGCATGGGCGGTACCACTATGGGAGTTTTGTGTCCCCGAAACTCCCTGGTCTTTTAGCGAGTGTGCGGCGTCAATACGTTCCAAGCCGCAAGAGAGTCCATGTAGTCTCTCCAGTGCGCGATCTTCCGGTTTTTGATCTTAATGATCGAGCAAAACCGATTGTTGTACTTAACGCCTGTCGCGAGGATGGTTCCATGGACTTCATATTCGATGACGACGACACGGCCGTTGTCTGCCTTGTGGGTAATCAACTTATCGGCAGATTGAAGCTCGATGTTGTTGCCATAGCCTCTGAACTTGGTCATTAGATCGGCGCGCCCCTGGATGATGCGCGGCCAACCGGGGAAGTCGTAGAGGACCTCGTAGACGACGTCTTCAGTGACGATGTCGAAGAAGTGCTCGCCATCAACATGGTCGCCTAGCGCACCTCGAACCAAGTCAAAGTAAGGCCTAGAGGCCTGGTAGGCAGCGTATTTGGGATTTGGCATTCCGAACTCTCCATGCGCTTCGCAAGGTTGGCTATGTCAATATACTCT
>Ga0182030_10001420_pt1 | contig 49388 bp, 63 predicted proteins | sample 812S3MmetaG_FD_121299 | JGI IMG/M metagenome (GOLD analysis project Ga0182030, IMG submission 121299) | Permafrost microbial communities from Stordalen Mire, Sweden - 812S3M metaG (Illumina Assembly) | ecosystem: Environmental > Terrestrial > Soil > Wetlands > Permafrost | place: Sweden... | reverse complement strand
TACGCAAATTGCCGTCAGTGAACCGCATCCTACGCAAATTGCCGTCAGTGAACCGCATCCTACGCAAATTGCCGTCAGTGAACCGTTACCGTCTGAAGTCTTCAAGGTCGATCCGCCAGCGCCCATCAGCACCGCCGGCCCCGTACTAATGATCCCAAACCCCCCTGCTCCAGCACCAAACTCCATCACCACGACTGACATCATCGTTGATAAGACCGGTCTGCCCTGGGATTCGCGCATCCATTCCGCCGCCAAGAGCTTCAATGCAGACGGAACCTGGCGAGCTCGCCGCGGCCTCGCGGATGGCTACTCCAATCAGATTGAGCGCGAACTGCGTCAGGTGATGGCAATCCCTTCCCCTTTGGGCACTACGACTGCGAGTGGTGCTCCGGCTTCAACTCCATTCGTGGCATCTGCACCTATTGCGGTCGCATCATCTTCGGCGGGTAGCATCCCTCTTCCTCCAGCAACCGCATCTCCCGCCATTCAGCCGTACCTCGACCTGATGAACAAGGTGAGTAGCGCACTTGCTGGCGCTCGCATCACTCAGCCTCAGTTGCAGAAGGTCTGCGAAGCTGTCGGCCTGCCGAACTTTGTCTTACTCGGTACGCGACTGGACCTAGTTCCCACCGTGGCTCCGATGATCGACGGTATTCTGGCCGGCGCTGCGGTCTAGCGCCATGACCGAAGAACAGATGGAAGAGATCGTGATTGAGGAAATCCGGAAGGCTACCAGCGTTCGCAGCTTTCGGTTCCTCAGTCTCAACCAGCAACGGAAAGTGATCGATAAGGCCATAAGGAGAGCTCTAAGTGTTCAAGATACCGGATCGGATGCTCCCAAAGTCGTATCGTAGCCCCGTCGAAGTACGAGTAAATTTCGGAGGATTTTTCATGCTTTATTGGGTTTTAATTCTTAGATCGTGGAGGGGTGAGCGATGAGCCACACATTCCTAGCTCCATCTTCGGCAGCGACATGGAGCGTATGCTCACTCTCGCCTACGATGAGGGCCCGCTTTCCGCAAGAGCATGGGTCATCTGAGGCGGATGAGGGTACGGCGGCTCATTGGGTAGCCTGGGAGCTTGTCATGGGCCATGATGTGGCTCTACACGCTCAAGCTCCTAACGGTCTGCTGGTGACTGAGGAGATGCTTGAAGGAGCGGAGTTGGTCGCGGACACCCTCATTACTCGGAGGACTGTTCAAAAAGACTTAGTGATCGAGATGACCATCCTCATTGCTTCAATTCATGCCGATATGTGGGGGACTCCCGATCTTTGGTACTTCGACTTCCAACATTGCCGTCTAGAAATCTTTGACTACAAATTCGGTCACAGGTTTGTGGATGAATTTTGGAACAAGCAAGGTCTCTGTTACCTCTCAGGAATTGTTGACGTGATCTGTCAGAAATACGGATGGACCTATGGTCAACTTGAACCTGTGATGACAGTAGCTTTCACAGTCATCCAACCTCGATGCTTCTATCGCGGCTCATCTGTCCGGACCCATGAATTCAAACTCTCAGAATGCCGTCCTCGCTTCAACCATCTGGCCAATATGGCAGAAGCTGCAACCATCCACACTCCCACCGCAACCGTGAATGAGCATTGCGGAGATTGTCCCGGCCGCCATGCCTGCGATACTCTTCAACTCTCCGCATACACCGCTGCCGAGTACAGTTCCCGGCGCGGAATCGTAGAACTCACGCCGTCAGCGGCCGCGCTTGAACTCAAGATATTGAGCGCGGCTCTTGACCGCCTTACAGCTCGCGTCGAGGGGCTGAAGGAAGTCACCATTGCCAATCTCACCGCCGGCAAGCATGTGCCGTACTATCGAGCCGAACCTGGAATGGGTCGATCGACATGGAACATTCCAGCGCCCCAAGTCATCGCCATCGGTTCACTCAGTGGCATCAACTTGCAGAAGCCCGCAGAAGTTGTTACGCCAACGCAGGCGAAGAAACTCGGAGTGGATGAGCGTATCGTCGCTCAATTCAGCTTCACTCCGAAAACCGCAACCAGGCTCATCCCTGAAACCCAGACCGATGCCGCGAGGATCTTCGGTAGGAGCTAATTACACAATGGCAACTCGATACGTAATTGTACGTACGCAATCAGCAGGAGTCTTCGCTGGCAACCTCAAGTCAAGAGAGGGTCGGGAGGTTATATTGACCGACGCTCGCCGCCTCTGGTATTGGTCTGGCGCGGCCTCACTTTCCCAACTCGCCGTTAGCGGTACCTCGAAACCTAATGACTGCAAATTTCCCGTCGCTGTGCCGTCAGTGACTTTGCTCGAAGCGATTGAAATTCTCGATGTAACTCCAGAAGCGGAGATCTCAATCAAAGCTGTTCCTGTATGGAAAAGCTAGGCAGCGGCGACGGCGACGGCAGCGGCTACGGCGACGGCAGCGGCGACGGCAGCGGCAGCGGCTACGGCAGCTACGGCAGCGGCGAATGATTTTCAACCTATCCCAGTTATAAGGAGCTAATCACACAATGGCAGAACGCACGAGCATTACATCACCCGTAGGCCGTCTGGTCGCGGGCAGTCTCTACAAAGAAGTCACTACCGACTTTGATGGTAACCCTCTGAAATACAAAACCGGGACCAAGGTCGGGCAATCGCGAGTTGAGTTCTACTTCGGTCTCGCCATTCCCAAAACCAAAGCAAACTGGTGGGAAGAACCTTGGGGCCAACAGATTCTCAATGTCGGCTCAGTGGCGTTTCCCGGCAGCTATCAGCGCAAAGACTTCGCGTGGAAGATCACGGACGGCGACAGCATCGAACTCAACAAGCGCAACAAGCGGCCCTGCGATAACGAAGGATACAAGGGTCATTGGGTGCTCGGTTTGCGCGGCGGATATGCGCCGAAGGTATACAAGGCAGAGAATGGGGCTTTTGTTCAGGTGACGGAGCCAGATTTCGTCAAGCCCGGTTATTATGTCGAAGTCGCTTTCAATGTCGAAGGTAATGGCAATCAGAATAATCCCGGCGTCTATCTCAATCACTCGATGGTTTGCTTCCGCGCCTACGGTCCTGAGATCAACTTCGGTCCCGATGTGAATGATGCCGGCTTCGGGCAAAGCGCATTGCCGGCAGGAGCAAGTCTCGCCCCACCTCCGAGCGCCATCCCTATGCCTGCGTCGTCTGCCAGTGCACAGAATGCACCCATCCCTGTCCCTTCTGCCCCTGCCGTGCCCGCCGTTAGCTCCGGTCCCATACCGGTGCTGCCAAACCCTCAGTTCCTCCAGATGCCCGCGCCAGCCGTCGTAACTGGAGTGATCCAATCCAACCTCCCGAATGGTGCGAGTTTGAGCAACGCTGGTGCAATCCCGCCGCCTCCTGCACCTGCATCCCCTTCTAGTCCCTCCTACCGCATGAGGGATGCTGCAATGGGTACACGCGAGGAGTGGCTTGCTAAGGGCTGGACGGACGCTCAGATGATCCAGGGCGGTTACATGGTGCAGGAGTAGTCCAAACAAAGAGGGTGCCCATACCCTCTCATCACGGCGCTGCCTTTACTAAAAGCGATTTGCAGCGGAGAGGCGTACAAAGAGCGCCGTGATGAGAGGGTATGGTTCGGAGGAGATATGGCAGTCGCTTTAGTTTGCATCAAGAATTACGTGTTGGGGCACTGATGATACCCAATCCTCCTCAATCCAAGCCGGTAGCGTTCTACGATACGGAGTGCTACCGGAACTATTGGGTGCTGAAGATTCGAGTCCAGAATGGACCCATCTTCAGCTTCCGGCTTGGTCCTGGGCAGTCCTTCAGCGATGGGGACCGCCTACGCATATCCGATCTATTTGCGATGTTTCTGGTGGTCAGCTTCAATGGCATTTACTACGATGTGCCGATGATCTGCGCGGCTCTCGCTGGCTTCTCATGCGAGCAACTCAAGTGGCTGTCGGATGAGATCATTCAAAGCAAACGCAAGCCCTGGGAGTTGAATCTCCCAATTGAATGGCAACCTGCGGACCATATCGACATCATGCAAGTCTTGCCGGGTGAGGGAAGCCAGAAGCAATACGCAGGTCGCATCCACTGCAAGTGTATGCAGGACTTGCCATATGAACCTGATCGATGGTTATCGGATACGGAGATGGTCGAGCTCGATTCCTATTGCGAAAATGACCTTGATGTTCTGGAAGAGCTGTACAGAGCCCTCGAACCTCAACGTGTCATGCGCGATCATCTTACTGAGTGTTACGGAATCGACCTGCGCTCGAAGTCAGATGCTCAGATGGCAGAAGCCGTCATCAAGCTCCGATGCGAACATGCTCTCGGCCAACGGATCTATAAGCCGGAAATCGATTGGAATCTGAAGTTTCGTTATAATCCGCCGGCCTGGCTCGCCTTTCAGACTCCTCAGTTGCAGAATACTTTGGAGATCGTCAAGGATGCTATCTTTGGCCTCGGCGCGAATGGGATGGTCGAGATGCCCGCAGCACTCAAAGGGGTTGAAATTCCCCTGGGTCAAGCCATCTACCGCTTGGGTATCGGCGGCCTCCACAGCAGCGAGAAGTGCGTAAGCTATGTGGCTGATGACACCTATTGCCTGCGAGACAACGATGTAGCTAGCTACTATCCCAATCTGATCTTGTTAAGTGGTGAATTTCCGGCCGCTCTCGGGCCTGTGTTCCTTGACGTTCTCTGCAACATGAAGGATGAACGTATCGACGCTAAAGGATTGGAGCGAGAACTAAAGAAGCGCGGTGACACCTCCAGTTACGACTTCCAGATTGCCCACGTTGAGAATGAGGGGGGGAAGGTCATGATTAACGGAACCTTCGGTAAAACCGGAAGTCCATTTAGCATTCTCTTTGCGCCGAAGATGATGATTCAAACGACCATTACCGGGCAACTTGCGATGCTCATGATTATCGAGTGGCACGAACATTACAGTATCCGGGTCGTCAGTGCCAATACTGACGGCTTCGTCATTCGATGTCTACGAGATCAGGTCTACATCAGCGAATACCTGATTGACCTGTGGCAGAAGTTAACCGGGCTCGAAATGGAGACGACCGAGTACAAAGCCATCTATTCCAGAGATGTGAATAACTACTTTGCCGTCAAATCCAATGAAGTCAAGCGCAAGGGTGAGTACAGCAAAGCCGGTCTAATTGAGAAGAAAAATCCCGACGTTGAGATCTGTTCTGATGCCGTCGCCGACCTGTTGTTGCATGGAACTCCGATACTTTATACGCTCGCTAGTTGCCGCGATATTCGCAAGTTTGTCACTGTGCAGAAGGTGACTGGCGGCGGCGTGAAGATGTGGGGTGAAGGTCCGCAAGAAAAATTGGTGCGGGATATGATCCCGACGCTCGAAGCGAATGGGTGGATGAAGAGTGGTCGCAAGTGGAAGCGCCCAAACAAGCATCGGCCGGCTCATGGTGAAGGGTACATTCAGGGCGGATACTCAGAGGAATTTGGAACCGACGAATATAGTGCCAGTGAAGCCTATCAAGCTTGTTTCGAACCTCAGCGCGCCGAGTACCTCGGCAAAGTGATCCGATGGTACTATGGCGTCAACTCACCAGGCCCCATCGTCTACCAAGGTTCCGGGAACATGGTAGGACTGAGCTACGGCGCGCAACCGTGCATGACGCTACCTGATGACTTCCCCAATGATATTGACTACGGTTGGTATGCTCGAAAATGCGAATCTATCTTGAAGGAGATTGGATATGCTGCGAATTAGCGAATTGCTAAATGAGTACAGAGACGCCCTCGACTTCGACTCTGTTGATAAAGAATCCTTACTCGGGCTATTACGTGAGGAAATTCGACGAATCGAAAATAAACTCAGAGAAGCTGCCGATACTCAAGCTGATTTGGGTTTTATCCACAATACACCCGGATCTAAATTTGATTGGATTGAACGATGACAACATCTGACGAAATCGTACTAATCGCAATCTCAATAGTCGTCATTGGGACGAGTGCGTTGCTGGTATGGCTTTCACGCTACGGACGCCAGAAGCCCGACTACCCCGAGTGCATCGTATGCGGTATCCGGTCGCCCAGGGCGGTCATGGTAGACGTGGGCGGCGGATATGTCCATGCCATCGAAGACGACGATAACCCAAGCGATCCGAAACAGCCCCGATGCGAAGAGGAATGGATGGGGAGGATAGCGTGGTGATAACAGACGATGAGTGGATCAAGTACAAACCTCACGGAACCGGCTGGAAGTTAAACTCAGCTTGGACGAATACTGAGCAGACGCATCAGGAGCATGGCGTTATCTTCACAAGGCCGATCTCATGGGAACCGCGCTTCTCTGGATTCGATGATGTTGACGAATTTGACGAATGCGGCAAGTGCTTTGCGGATGGCCGCCTAAATGGGGAGACAAGCCGCGTTGAGTGCTCCCGATGCCATCGAATGAATATCGCATCGGGCCGAATGGATGAGATGGAAATCCGTACATTTACGTGCCAGCGGTGCTCCGACGAGCTAAAACGCTAGGTAATGTCGCGAAATCGATTGAAGTACAACCCGGCATGAACGTCGCCGCAATCTACTTCGGCGAGTAACGTCACGACGAAGTTCCATAGGAGAAGGTATGAAGGATTTACTGGGAGTTATCGCACTTTCCTTGTTATCGTTTGTCTCGGGCGCGGAGACGATCCGTATATGGGGCAATTTCCGCAGCACTCAGCCGTTAGACTTTGAAACCGCGCTCAGGCAGCCGGTAAACATGGAAACGCATACCGTGGTCATCGACTACGGGGATTGGGTCAAGATGGTGTATATCCGAAATGACCTAGAATGCGCCGCTATCTACAAGATGAAAAATCTCAGTGGGTACTATGTTGACATCTGGAGAGATGTACACGTGAGCCCATTATCCTTCAGCAGCCTCAAAGACGCTCAGCAGCATATAGCAGAAGGGAGCTGGTGCAAGCCATGATTACATACGCCGAAAGAAGCGCGAAAAACATTCGCGAACTCGTCCCTGTCCCAATGCTGGACCCCATAGAGGCGCGGCAGCAGTATTGCATGTTGTTCCTCGTCCAATACCGAGCCTGCTACAGTATCAACATGGTCACTGAGGATGCCTTCCTTGAGGCATACGACTTCTACGCCATGGCAGCCCGGTACGGCGCAGATATGGAGGCTCTGGACGAAGAAGCATACAAGATTCGCCGACAATGGTCCGAGAAGGGGGAGTGATGACGCGAGCGCAAGCACCTAAGCCTGGATGGTTAGAAGGATACCCCATCAATGGGAAAGTATGGTTCCGCGAGAGCACAAATGAGTGGGTACTTGAGCTTACCGGCACCATCAATGATTGCAATTTCACATACCGTCATACGGCACCTGCGAGCGAAAAGCCAGAGGATGTTCCAGGTCTTGGGAGACTGTACCAGGCGTTAAGAGGCTCTATCAGTGTGTGAATTGTCGATGCTAGTATTTAACGCTTGAGGATTATCGGTGGAAATCATAACAAAAACTTGCTCATGGCGGCGACTGGTTCGCGAATATCCAACCCTTACGTCAGCAAACGGATGCTCTTGGATTGATCGACGCAGTATCCAGGAGTGCATCGACAATTGCCATTTCGAGTCCGTTACGCGCGCTCAGGACAGCCACAGTAATCATGCCTCTCGGATAGCAAACCTGGTGCTCATGATTCGCTCCGGGGCGACCTTAGACCCTATTGTTATCATGATCGAACCTTGTGGGAAGACCTATATCTTAGACGGAAATCATCGGATGCGAGCTTATCAATTTGCGCGCCGATTGCAATCCATACCTTGGGTAATTCTTAAGAAATCCGCTAGGCAATAACCTCATTTAATCAACTGATTAATCCAGTACCCGGCCTCGCCCGCTTTAGCCCCAAAGTCCGCAATGCCAACGATGGTCTTCGCCGATTTCTTGATCCAGCATCCGTGCCCCGTACATGGCGGGGGATAGAGAATATCGTGATATTTCATTTTGGTGTCATGGGACATGAGGTCCACGTTCGATAGAGTGTTGTTCGCATGTTTCAGTGCGTTCATAATGTCCGGGTCGCTGATTAGACCATCCAGATGCGCCTCAACCGGCGTGAGACCACCCAAAGCGACCGTGGTAGCTCGCAGAGCGCCTGTCGCCTCATCTTCTATTCCCGATAGTTTGGTGGTCGCCTGCTGTGCTCCCATGGCGGTTTTATGCAGGTCTGAGAATATCGCAGCTTCCTGGGTATCGAGGGTAGCCAACTGCCTATCCTCATGCGCAACTGCCATATCCGCATGAACCTCAAGACTTTTGGTAGCGAGGAGGGCTTTATCAACTTCGGCCAGTGTGCCAGTTCCAGGCCGGTTGATCCAGTCCAGTGTTGCGCCAGCTTTGGCTGGGATGGAGCTGTATGCGGTCACTGTGCTCTTCAGCGCCTCGCCGATGGTCAAACCCTCATACGCAACAATGCCAAGGGCTACCGTGGCCGTAGCCGCGAGTAACACCTTGGCAATGTAGAGCGCGTTCATGGTTAGAAATTGATGCCAAGCGCCTTGAAGTCGGCAACAACGGTAGCCTCGCCAGCCTTCGCGTCTGCCACGACCTGCTTCACCAGAGCGAATGTAGTTTCGCTCATCGTTACGGCAGAGGGGATATTGCCAGTGCCAGCAGCAGCAGCAGCCGCTTCCGCCGCTTCAAGCGCTTTGACAGCGTCGTAAAAGACGGTAGCCGCTGCGGTAGCGGTAGGAGTGGAGAGTTTAGAGAAAATCTCTTGCAATTTGGTAGCGCCACTAAGAACGCTTACCAGAAACTTCTCGGCTGAACTGAAAATAGATGCTATGGACATTGGAGGCTCCTCGTTACTTGTTTGGATTGGGAAAGGTGGCGGACGCGACCGGCGCACCCGTAGGATTCGATTTCGGGAGCGGAGCATCGCCCTGATAAAGAGAGAGGGCCCACTTTGCAGCGCCAGTGATAGCGGTTAGCGCAAAGCAGGTGACCGGAAGCCACGTCCAGGCAGGGTGAGCCGTCAGCAAGGGCAGGAGAGAACCCCCCACTGCCGTGCATCCGCCGGCCAAGCCCGAGAGGATACCTTGCTGCGTACTCTTGCTGCTTAGGTCCACAGTTGGCCAAATGATTGCCATTATCCCAACACCTCCAAAGTCAGAATAGTGTCGGCGGAGAGGCCGGTTGCCTTCATGACGAAATCAAGGTAGCCGACAGAATCATTCTCAACCGGTGGCGCGAAACGGTCAATCACTTGTTGCAGGATAGCACCCAAATAGCCGTGGGTAAGCTGCCCGTTCTTGTCGAACTGCGCTGGCATGCTCAGCCATTTTCGCAGAGCATGCCATCCTGTTTCGTCATCGGGGAAGACTGCGAAACGGCCATGCGCAGCGATAGCTCCGAAGTGGACCGCTTCCGGCCCATAGATGAGATCGCCCGGGTTGTGGCATATCGTCGGGATGGCTCCCGGTACGCCAAAACCTTCCTGCTTCGCAATGGCTTCAATTACGGTCATTTTCCCCTCTCTCGTTCGTTCTGTTGGCCTTCGCGGAAGCTCTCTCGCTTCTCACCCTTGACGTACTTCACATTGAGGCCATCGAATGTAATGTCGAGCCGAATCAATTTCTTCAGGATAAACCCGCCAACTATCGTAGCAATCCAACCACCAGATCGCTCGACGTGCTCAAGCATGGGTTCAATCCACGGGTCAATCACGCTTGCTCACCGCGCTTCAACCGCTCAATCGCCCGGTCCACTTCCTTTTGCTTTTCGGCAGGAACCTGTTTCGGAGGAGCAATCGGGTCCGGTACGGGGTGCGGTTGGGGCATAATCTCACCTCATTGAAGCGGCTCAAAAGCGGTATTGTCATCATTATACGGCGAGTTCTTTGCATCCGGGTAGGTTTTCAATGAAGTGTGTTTCGAGCGCATATATTCCTGCACATCGATCATCTGCTTTTCCAGTGAATTGAGCCGGTCCTCAATGCGCTGAGTGTACTGCCCTACCCAAAGTGCGGCACCAAAAATAGAGATGCATATCGGAATCCATCCGGGAACCCATTCGAACCATCGCTTCACTGATTGAACCATGCCCATCCTTTCGGTATATCAACTTGTTCATACTCCGACTACTCACAAACGCTCAAGCTCCTAAAAATTCAAGTTGTGCGAATACATACGCTACGTTAGTTCCTGATTGTCCAGCGAGAACTGCCGTTTGGGGAATGCTCATCACAACATCAAGCTGATCCCCAGCAGCACAAACCAAGATGGTATCGAAAGGGTAAGCCATCGACCCATCCGATACTTGCGGATATTGTGCACATTGGCGAGCGAGCGCTCCATTTTTGTAAATCATGCTTCCGATTAGTTGTCCTGAAGGTGAGGGTAAATATGTGGTTCCTGTCAAGCGGTACTTACCTGCCCAAATTGCCTGAAAGACTTTGGCACTAGAATTCCACAAGGTGAAAGGGTCAAACTCGACCGTATCCCAAAGCACCTTAGAATTGCCGCTTGCGAGAGTTTGTTGAGTACTCGCGTAGACACTGGAAGATACGCTCGCCCCAGAACCGAAAGGGACCCAACCTGCACCGCCTGTATCAGGGTCCGTCGTATTGTTATCAACGACGGATAACCAAAATCCCGTTCCGGCAGCGTTGAGGAGCTGAGCGCCTTTAGGATAGCCCCCAATAGCCGCAGAGAATACCGAGTCGTACTGAAAGCTGGCCCCGACATTCGACCACACTACCGGAGCTGAAATCTGATTGAGCGCGCCGTTCATATCGAGACCGCTCATCACTACCCCGCCGTCGGTGAGTGGAGTCATGGTAGTCGGAGGGAATCCGTCATTGAAGGATGCCGCACCGGGCGTCACGCCGATTTGAGAGGGCACAGGCACCGTGCGTTTTCCCCCATACCCCCCTGATGCCGCAGCATTTACGGCGAAAGCTTCGACGATCTTGGCAGGTGCGTTAGTTAATTGCATTCAACTCTCCAAAGATCCCATTCCCCATTGTGGTGACCCAAGGTTGCCCCATTTCAGCAAAGCCTATCAAGGGGTATTCCTGCGCCTGTAATCCGGTAAATACACCCGAAGGACGAAGGAAGATGCCTGATTGTTCGAGTATAAGAGTTTGCTCGACGGTCAACGCAAATTCAAAATTATAGATCATCGTCATCCCGCCGGTATCGAGCACATAGGCGCGTGTTCCGGCTCCGAGCCAATTTTGCAAAAGCTGATTTAGAGCTTGAGAACTGGGGTAAATGATATTGCTGAGAGCTTTAAGCATTACCAGGGAACGGAAGGTATCCTCATCATTCAAATACGTTCCCAGAGATGTAATGAGGGACTGGGGAATTCCAACAATCCGGCTCCAGATAGCAAGCCCGAATAGATTGGCAGTGGCAACGTTGAAGATAGCATTGTAAAAACCGTCGATGTCTCGATAAGGATCGATGTTAGTATTCATCCCCTGCACAATCGCAAGGATACGCGGGCTGTTGCCGTATTGACTGACGATAGTTTGCTCAAGGTTCATCATACGTAAGTCACCATAATGTTTCCCGCGCTGATGCTCGGAGTCTGATCGATTCCAACCTGAGCTTGCTCGCCAGTGGGAGTCGAGGTCGTACCTACTTGAATACCGAGTAAAGTAACATAGGTTCCGATGGCAGAGACGACAGCATAGTATTGAGCCGCAATAATACTGCCTCCAATTCGAGCGCGCTGGTTCCCATTCAAACCTTGAAATTGATTGATAATGGCCGTTTGTACAAGAGCCGCCAATCCGCTCGGAAGATTGGCGGCATTTACAATTTGAACCGCGAAATAGATTGGCAAACCGACTGGGCGGATAAAACTAACGGAATATTGTGGCTGAGGGTAGCTATAAGTAGTATCAGATACAACTACCGTCGATACGGTACCCATTCCCGGAACCGGAGACTGCCCCACGGGATATGCAGCATAATCACAACCATCATCTTTTTTGCCCCATATAGCCGCCGCAACGGTGGCATCAACACCCCCAACTACAGCAACGTAAATGGAATGAGGCGCAAGCGGATAATTGCTTGGGTTGAGGGTTCCTCCAGGTAGGGGATTGCCCGATTGCGTAAGGCCACTTGGGTTGTCGATTACGTAGCAATCCAGAACGTTATCAATCTCAAAAACTGTTGCATAAATGGCTTGATTGGTACCCCGCCCGTTCAAGGCGACCGAATTCTGTCGGCGGAACTCAAAGTCAGCGCGACTCTCGACTACGTTACCGATAATGCCGTCTGAAGGATTGGTGATCGTATCCCAACCGTTGATTTGCTGATAGACAACGGTAAGTGTAGCAGCAGGGCAAGCGATAGCCCCTGTAGCTTGATTTTGCCATTGGCTTGTCACAGTACCGGACGATCCGATGGTGACACTGGTCAACAAGACGTAGCTATTGCCGCTTGTATCCTGAGCCAACGTGCCGGAAGGAATCGGAGTACCCGATATACCCCCTAGAGTGCAAGTGACCGCTGTAGCCTGCGCTGGCTTGCGTGTGAGGAAGTATATACGAGCTAAGGCGTCCTGAAAGCGGCCGCTGGCATATTGAGGATCAAATTGATTGGATAGGTAAAGAATCTGACTGTCTTTGTCCGCAATTACCGCAGCCTCGCTGCTCGCAATTTGCCCTTGCGGGGTTGTCAGACCAGACCCTAGAACTCCCCCGAAAGCCGAATTGATGTCAGCTTGCGTACCGGTAAGAATATCCGATTCTTGCGGTACAATGACTCCGGTATCGGCGAACTGAATTTGGGGAACGCTAGTCGCCATTAGAAAGTCACCGATGAAGAAACGTTATTGTCATCCACAATGTAAACCGTACCGGTCGTCGCACGATCTGTAAATCCCGAGATGACGGTTTGAACCGAACTCACCCCATCCACCCTCGCTTTAGCTTCACTGTTCATCATCTCGATTAACAGAGATGATGGTGGAAGTTTGCCTAGAACTTTCGTCCAATAAGGGATACCCTGGCTTGTGTCGTAATAGACCTCACCCTCGAAAGTTCGAATGGCACTCGCCACGTCTTGCGCAACGGCGAGCGGGGGCGTGTTCACTGCGATATTGCCGTTGGCATCAACGGTCAAGTCCCATGTGTCTACGTCCAAAGCTATCGTGCTGTAAGGTGGTGTGCTCATGGTATCGGCGGGGTGGTGGGCTCCGCAGGACTCCCGTAATCGTGAATGTGAGACACAAGACTGATGGCGCTATCCCCGGCTAAAACGTCAGTTTCTATCGTCATTGTACCGTCAGTTTGGTTGACTGCGCCTTGCAAATTTATGAGAGGGGCTTGAAGGGTAATGGCCGTAGGGGACAGGATGCTCACCCCCGCTGGACTGAATTGAATATATTGAGTTGGCGGGGCTTGGCTCAAGCCGAGACCGATGTACATGGCGTCGGAGAAGCTGTAGTAGCGGTCCGAACCCGGGTTGGCTTGAGCGCGCGTACTAATGACTTTGGAAATATCTCGACTGGCAAAAAGGCAGAAGCCGATGTCACCAGGCGCAGGGTCTAGGATGATGCCGTTCCCGCCAGAACTTTGCATTCGAAGATACGGGACATTAGAGATAGTGCCATGAGGGGTGCTATTACCAGCAGCATCGACTTGATTTACGAGCGGTTGGATGTTGACCGTACCAATTGGCGATACCCCACCAGCATTGGTGCATGAGACGACTTTAACGAGAGTTGCCGTCTGCATTTTTAGCGTCTGCTGTTCAATGACGAATTGCAGCTTGTTGAACTGCCCCCATACAGAGAACGGGCTTAATAGACCGGGCGCTATATTGCTCATCAGCTCGCTCCCAAAGCTAGATTTGTGGATGTGCCCCGAATATCCATCAACCAAGATCCATTCGGCTTATTGCTCTCAAGTTTGAGACCCATACTAGTGACAATCCAAGTTCCTTGCGCGCGCGGCGTCTCGGGGCTCTGAATTTGCACACTTCCTCCAAAGGTTACGGAGGGACTAAAGAGCATTTGAAATTTAACTCCCACGCCGTCAAAAGTCGGATAACCTTTAAGGCCCGTAGTTTTGGAAACAAGCGGGATTGACTTTGATCGAGCTTGATTGGGGGGAGTGATGGCGATTACGGTATTATCGACGTACATCCAAATTCCGGCCATTTTTGCAATTTCTTTTAGTTGCTCAAATCCAGTATTGGCATGATAAGGATTACTGATTGGAATGAACCCCACCCCGTTATTTTCAAGTGTGTACGTGGACTGAGTAGAATTTATAGTCGCGTTAATTTTTCCGATAACCGTCTGCATCAGATTTACGGCCCCCACTGAGCCCGAAAAGGCAGTCGGGGTTATCGGATTTACTTGGCTGAAGTATGCGGCCTGGGCTTGAATACTCAGATACACATCGGGCATGTTATCGTAATTAGCCCATGAATTGATGATGTTTCCGCTGAATACGAGTGTACTTTGTTTCCCGTCAATCGCAAAAACTTGAATCGTATTCGGAATGTATGCCAACGGATTCCACTGAATTGTAGTGGCGGAATTCATATCGCTCTGAGAAACTCCAAAGATCGAAGCCCTCAAGGTTCCCATCATTGCCCCGCCAGCCTTGTCTATATCGACAACCGCACGAAATCCCTGAAGAGTGATCGTATTTGCGGACGACGAGCCAAAACTCCCGGTCCCAAGGTTAATTACGAATTTGAGGTCTTTCGTGTTCAATTCGAATCCCTTTTCGTATTTTTTCAATGGCTCGATTGAGCTTATGCTGGGAGTAGGGTCCCATGTCTCTAAAGGTGAATCCTTCCCAAAAGTATAGCCTTAGCCTCTCCAGATCTTTTGAAGTAAGGCCGAAATGTCCCACTCGAAGCCAATTTTGTGCATCGATCGCTATCTCCCGATTCATCACCGGAGCTGCCAATTCCCCCTCTAAAGATACGAAATTCAACTGCTCATGCCGGCCTACCATTTTCCGCCCATAGTCGATCATCCGGCGCATAGCGACAATGCGGGCCAATCTGGATTTATCCCGACCAATAACGGCCATTACTCCAATCATCCAAAAGTCTTCCATATCGGCAGAGTTACCCAGTACTGGAGCAAACATGCGATATGCCTTCCATGCAAGCACTCGCAACGTGGGCCATGCGAGCGATTCTTCAGGACTCATGGCTTTTTGCACTCCAGCAACCCATGAGGGAACTGAATCATGATCGTGCGACTGCTACTGGAGCCGTGAGAATAGGCCACGGGGCGTCCAGGCGCTCCCGGTATCCACGAAACGAAGGTGAGGCCCTCTGCGCAGGGGGGATGCAAGGGCGGGGCTGTAGCGGCCGCTGTTAGGGGTTTGGGCTTGGAGCACCCCGAGCAGCACCAGATGGTGATGCCGATGCAAATGAGCATCCCTATGATCGTGAGAGTTTTTTTCATGGTAAGGCTCCTAATAGGTTACCCAATTGGTTCCGTTGCACATTACGGGAGCATATGTCGATCCGCCCCCGCTGTAGGTTCCCAGATAAGTCGGCGTTGTAGCATCGGACACGTAGAAACCAGGCACTATAGTCAGGGATGAAGTACAAGTCGGAAGCGGCAATGTACTCGCATTGAACAGCGTTCCCTTTCCGGTAGTGCTGCATTTGTAATTCTGGTTTATGGTGTTCTGGCATATCGCCGTCTGGTTTGGTAGAACGAGTCCATTCAATACAGACGAACTCACCTGTCCCGGAAAGACCGCGAGAGTGAGTACGTTGGTTGAGAGATTGTTGAAGAAAAAGGTATGGCCGAACCCCGGCGTCACCGTGGGGAAATTAGGATATTCAACATCCTGGGGAGGAATCGGGAGATAAAGCGTGTTCGCACCGAACGCCGAAGCAATGGTGACGGCTTCATCATCCCATCCAAGGAAGGATGTGCCGACCGTATAGGAACTGGACAAATATCGGAAAGATGCCCAATCTCTACGAGCATCATGATTCAATTTCGGAGGCCGGTTGAGACTTAGCGGAGCCATATATGCGTTCGTGATGTTCTTGTAACCAAGCGTATTCGGATGCAATGTGGTCGCCGTAACGATGTTTGAGGTTTCCGCAAGCGTGGCCTTGTAGAAGTTCCTGATCTTGGCTTGGAAAATGTTGGTAAATCCATAGATATTTTGCATCTCCCACAGCCATCCGGACATTTCGTCGTTATAGTAGTCTCCGGTTTGAGAATAGTTTTTTTTCTGCGATGATGTCGTACCCAGCAAATTATCATTTCCGGTGTAAGCTACCTCGCGCGTAAAGGCTATCGGTTGCCCCTGTATCGGAGGTCCGTATTGCAGCACAAAGGATTCCGTGCCGCTGCCGGATGCCTGAGTGCAATTGGCCTCAACCTGGGAAGATGACAGCCCGGTAGACAATGCGGTGAGAGGGGTGGAACTGTTCAGCGCGGTAGTGGTTGCAAACGACTGAGGATAAAAAGTCTGCCCTGCTACAAGCGTATTGGCGGCAGTGAAGGTGCATACGCTCCCAGTCGATGCCCAGCCTGTGCCAGTCGAATATGGCTGAGGACCATATCCAACGGGGCCAATCGAGATCACATCGGTGCCAAGCAATGTTGAACTGGCCTTGAATGTTACGGTATGGCTCCCTGCCGTAACGCCGCGAATGAAGATAACCCCTAGCGAATCCGTAGTACTCGCACCCGTCAGTATGGGAGTTTCTGCCATCGCCGAGACGTTGAAGGAATAATTGGTCCCATCCAATTGGTAACTAAAGTTAGCGTTCTGAGAGTTGGCTCCGGTCGCTGAATAATTGTAGATCCGATACCAAAAAACAATCGACTGCCCGGCAACCGCTGTTCCGGGAATCGTGGCCGTTGCGGTTGCTGATGCTGTAGATGTTTGGAGAAACAGAGGGCCTGCCGTTGAACTGAAGGTGGTATCGTTCGACCAATTTGTGCCGGTAAAGCCGGTTCCAGGGATGGCAAAGTTCGATAGATTGGAAGCCAACAGAGTGGCTTCAGCCTCCCAGCATCTCTTAGTGATGGCGAGGTACTGATATGGATTGCTGGGGCCACTGGAGTTAGACAAGTGATAATCGTTGATCGCGTCTCCAAATAGTTGCAAACCTACGCCGGTCGCCCCATTGTTGACATTCGGGAATACCTGAGTCCTCGCAATATCACAAGAGCTATAACCGCCTGCTGAATAATTGGTTAATGTCGGGCTTCCTACTGCGGCATTCAACTGGTAAGCATACCCGCCTAGGGTAGTGGAGCTGGGAACTGCCGTGCCGACGCCCACACCGTATGAGTCGTCGAACACCTTCTCATACGCCCATCCCGAAGTTGGCATGGTAAATCCATATCGAGCATTCACCCCGCTGTTGTAGGAGAGGGAGGGAGCTCCAGAATCGTATCCGTTGACGGCCACCCCTACATTGGAGGCATTATAAGTGAGCTGTTGATATTGCGTTCCTGCTGGGAGCGAACACGTCCCCGCTCCCACCTGCCCGGATGAGTTAGTGCCAATACACGGCGCGCTCACTATCGGTGTCGTACTCGCCCCCATCATCGGAGTTCCGCTCACGCCATTGGGGTTCCATCCGGCGCTATTAGTTGGAGTCCCTAAAGTTATTACATTGTTTGCTGCACTCGCTGTAGTTCCCAAATTAAACTGATAGCCGGACCCCGTAGATCCAGTGATGCTATACTGCTGCGTTCCCGTAGCCTGCGTACTAGCAAAGTTGCAGGCAAACAGAGGGCTGGAAATTCCTGCCGGTCTGCTGTGCCTGTAAAAACATTGGAAGAGCGGGATATTGGAGCTAGCCGATCCGTTCCACTCAGGAGCATAGAAAACGATAGCGTTCGAGCTTGCATCTGCCCCCGAAGTCGCCGCGCTCTGACCGAATAATTCCCAAGCATTAGCGCCGTACCCAACTTGGCGCACGACCCCAGCTTGAGATGTCGGATTTGTGGCGTAAGTGTCGATCCCTTGCGCATAGTTAGATGGAGCTACCAAGTCGGTGTCGTATCCGTTCGCCGGAAGTCCACCGCCATATTGAGTGACGATACCCGGAGTAAACATATCATATCCAGCAAAAGAGCCGTTCTTCGACAAAACCCACAATCCCGGCGCGAAGTCTGATCCTGCGCCGATGACTCCTAAGCCATTTCCAATCACACCTTGACCCAAAGAAGTCTGCTGTGGCATGTTTGCCTGAATATTGTTCGCATTCGCTAGAACCGTATTACCTACGCCAAAAGCTTGACTGTAATACTCGAATTGTTGCTTTAGATGATCCTGCCCACACCCAAACCCACCATTGAGATGTAGCGGAGGGGTGGTGTTTGCCGTACAGTTTGGTGCGATGACAGATTGGCCGTTAATCACTGTTGGAGTCGTCGAAGTGAAGTCCAGATTACCATCTAGCTTAGGAAGGAAGAACACGACAGGTAAACCGTCGTTCCGCGCTTCCTGATAAGCCTGATTTTCCAAAGTGTTATACGTCGAAATCCATCCTGCAATTACCGCATCCTGCGAGGTACCTTGAATCTGCTGCGGGATAATGCCGCTCATTGTGAGGTTTGGTCCAGTCGATCCTCGCAGAATGTTGTTTGGCGGTAATCCAATTCCATAAAAGCCAACTGTTCCTGCGCTTACGTGAGTAACCGTGATTGTCTGCGGTCCCGGAGTCAATCCATGAAAATGTGCTAGAGCGCCTTGGACCGGATAGGAAAACGAACCCTCGCCAATTACCACGTTGGAAATGTTAGTCTGCCCGGAGATGTCGTCTTGCAAAGTTCCATTAAGATTTGTCCCAACCGAGAACGCCCCGCCCCCAGTCGAATATTTGGCATACCAGAAATCGAGTATGCCGTTCTGCGGAATAGTCACCATATAGTAAGCGGTATCGCCAATGGTCGATGAAGTGAGCGGCGTAGTCCCGGAGATGAAGACATTTACCAGCGCGCCCGCTCCGGTTCCGGTAATGGCCGTCGTGGTGTAGGTTTGGAAAGGATAGGTAGATGCAGGACACCCTGAACCGTATCCTGTAATATGCGAACTTCCGATCCCGTTTGCCGTTGTTGAAGTACCGGATTCGGTGTTGGAACCGGGCGTTTGGGTGAACGATACGGTAAAGGTCTGTCCCAGCACACTAACGACCGACGCATTGGCAACCGAATTTAGAGCCGGCGTGACGGTGAAGCCGGAAAGAGAAATCAGCGTTCCAACTCGGGGAACTGTATAGAGATTCTGAACCGTCAACGTCAGCGAGGTTCCGCTAAGATTGCTCCATGCCGTAATAGGGACCACCAGATTCGACGTGGCACTGATCGTTAGAACAGGGCCCGTCCCGGAGGAGCAGTTGATTTGTAGTGTATCGCCAGCGTTGTATCCATATCCAGGGTAAGATAGGCCTTTTGCGATTGCAACCTGCTGTGGTGAAGTCCACGTGCCTGTCTGAGTAAAGACCGATGCTAGAGTTTTGTATGTGCTGCTGGTAGCTATCCAATCGATCATCGCTTCGAAGGTTTCGCGGAATTCAAGATGCCAATTAGCACACGTCCCGGCATTGATGCAGTTTTGCTCCTCCCTGGCGTTGTTAGTGCCATACTGCATGATATTGATGGTGTTACCATAATCAGGGACCGTAGGAAATACTCCGAATACAATATCTGTCCCGTCTGCAACGTTTGATCCCGACGTCCCGTAATTGGTATAGACGCCTCCGCTTAGGTCATTCGCTAATCCGAGGCATGTTCCATCGGGCGAGAGTCCGGGGTAAGACGGCAAGCCGAATTCGGCCATATTGGAATCGCCGAAACATGAGGTCCCTGTAGTCCCACTGACCGTTCCGCCCGCATTGAGAATATTACCCCCCGTCGTTTGTAGTATTGAGTCATTTTGGAGATGTCCGCCAACCTGAGCCGCGCCGAATACGCCCCCATTATTAAATTGGACCGATAGATTTGGGCTAGCTGGCGTTCCGCCGCCCCCGCTGCTGGGAACGAAGAAGGGTGTTCTCACATCATCAAAGGTCGTAATGCTCGATGCGCCTGTCACGATCTTAGCGATAGGAATATCGCTTGACACAAAGGCTGTTGTCTTCGTTGCGGGAGTGCAACTTGCGGAACTATTGAGATAGACATAGTTGGTTGAACTCGCAGGAAGGGTCAAGATACCGCCGGCATACTCGACAATAGTCCCACTGCAATTCGCCGTGCCGGGTCCAATTTGTAAGCTCAAACCAGTGACTGATGAGCAATTCGTCTCACCATTCCCGCAAGGGGCATATCCAGGAGCAGTGCCGTTGGTATATTTCGCATTGGCCGCAAAGATAGGGGCCTGCTGAGACTGAGGGTTTTGAGCCAATGCGGCGACACAACTGAACAGCCACAGAATGACGAATTTACGGATCATTTGAACTCCTATGCGTAGACAGAAACGAGTGCGATTAGGCCGGTATCGGAAGCATCGAGGTACACATTGGTCGCGTCGAATGCTGGCGTTTGCGCAATAATCTGACCGGCCGAAAGCATGAAAATGTTGATGCGACTCGGAGTCGCCAATAAACCATGAGGCGTACTGAAGACACCGGGGGCACTCGAAGTCACTGACAATATAGTAGCCGACTCCGTAATGTTTATGGAGGTGTTGGCCATTCGGAATACAGTTATCTTCGCAGTGACCCCTTCACCTGAAGCCGTAAAGTAGAGGTTGCTATCGTCAGCCGCGTCCGATTCCCACACCCAACCGAAGGATGTCGGAAGTATCTCAATCAGACTGGGAATATGACCGAGTCCGTGAGGTAGAGCAAACTGACTATAGGACGGAGCACTCAACGCAAGAGTGGCCGCCGGCGGTAGGACAACGGGACTAGCTTTAGTTACCTCAGCTATAGTCGGAAGCGTGTAGACGAGCACAGTGGCCCTCACGGCAGCGTCAGAGGCCACCAGGTAGATGTTGATACTATCTGCGAATGTGCTTTGACCCCATATAGCCCCTGAGGATGTAGGGACAATTTCCAGCACGGGGGGAACTGCCCCGAGACCGTGCGCTATAGTAAAGTTTCCTCCGGAGGATGAAGTGATTTGCAATATTTCGGCAAGTTGCAAGATACTCGGGATACCCACCGCTGCAAAGGCAGTTTCAAGCACTTCGGCGGCCGTCAGGTAAACCAGCACCCAACGGGAATTGAATCCGGTGTATTCGGGATCGTCAGTACCTTGAGTGTCGATGAAATAGAGATTTCCTTGGAAGCCATCGTAGGAATTGCAAGCATCGATCGGCACGGCATTTAGAGCTAAGCAACCGATGCACATGTCGGTTCCATTGGAATTCAGGTCTACGAAGATGCTGTCGTTGCGTAGATAGATATTGATCTGGCAATTCTGGCCCCCTAAGACGCAGAGGACTATCTGATTCGCTACTGCCTGAATTGGAATCGTCTGCGGCATATCACCTTAATTAAACAGTTGGGTTGTGATACTGTTCAAAGTCGAAGTGCCTGGAGTTGAGGGTTGCACAATACCGCTACTAGATGCAGATGAAGATGCTGCATTCTGAGGGTTAGTGATTGCACTCTGAGTAGTTGAATAGCTTACAGAAACCTCTCTGATCTCCCGAAGATGCAATTCAACGATGAGCATATTGGCCCCACTATCGGCGCGCCGAATGATGCTGTAATCGACGATTGTGTATTCGTAGTAATTGATCTCTGGAGTAGCAACACTGTAGAGCGCTGTGGACTGGCAAGCTGCGTCCAATTGCGTCAGGAAGCTTGTACGGTCAGCAAGACTGCCACTGAAGCAATAGCGTACCGTAGGCTCTCCGGGAAGCACGACTTTGTTGTAACTTGCGAATCCCCCGTCCTCGACCGGAAAGTCCGATACCCGCGTCTCACGCTTGAACTCGAAGGAATTAGTAGATAGAACTGGGCCTGATCCAAGTACTGCTGTAAGCAAAGCATTTCCGCCACTTGAAGTTGACCCGAGCTGATTGCCGTCTGAATCGAATATGCCCCATTGAGTCTGGCTCTGAATGGCGTTCAGAAGGACAGTTCCGACTTCCCCGATGCTGGCGAGCGCAATAGTAGATGACATTAGGGAACCATCCCGCTGTTAGCTTGCGAAACCAGAAGATAATCGAGTTCATTCGCAAAGTCATTGGCGATACCGGCAGCATCCGTTGCCTGCGAATGAATTGTAAGACTGGCTATGTTAATAGTGCGGCTATTGCTAACGCTTTGAGCCGCAGAACCACTACTAGGAGTGGCGGCATAATTAGAGGCCATCGGAATACCCGCAAGAGACTGGGCAAAGTTACCGCGCCTATTGGCTTCACCAATCACGTCTGCGGGCCGCTCATAACCTCGCGACACCGTAGAACCCGAACTATAGCCCGAGGTCTGTTGTTTCAGAATATTACCTACGTTTTTGTAATCCCCTTGAGTCAATTCATATTGCACGAAGGCGAGTTGTTGACCCTCTGTAGAATCGCGAATATCGACTCCGGACCATTTTTTGAAAGCAGCTTGTCTATCAGGATGCCATTGAGCAACACCTATCGCTTGTCCTTTATCTCCGACTGCCTTAGGATTACCTCCACTTTCAGCGATGAGGTTAGAGACAATACCAGCCGCTTGCACTTGCGACCATCCGCGCTTCATGTAATAAGCCATCGCACGATCTTTGAACTGACCGCCGGCACTAGGAGCTATCGGAGCAATGCCGGGTTTAACTGGATTCGGAACAAAATTAGCTTCATCGCGAGCGACCACATCCCAAACAGCTTTCATCTTTTCAATTGGAGATTTTGAGGGATCGGAAAGAACTCCCCCTAACTTCCCGAGTGCATGAATCTTTGACATTAACTGATCGAATAAATCAATTAAGCCTAAGACTCCTTCTTTTGCAGCATTGATTCCCGGTTCCCACTTGGACCAATCGATAAGGCTATCGCCGCCGCGCTTCCAAACCTGATAATCCTGCCACAGTAGCGCAATCCCAGCTCCCAAAGCTACCACTGCGGCGACTGTAAGAGTTATAGGGGATGCGGCTAATCCCACAGCTATCAGGCCCACTCCCATAACTTTAAGAAAATCGACGATGAACTCTTCGTTATTCTGGCACCAGTTACCAAACCTCTCCAATCCTTTGAAGATTGCCTCAATCCCAGGCAAAGCGTCCTGAAGTAGGCCGAGCCCAAAGAGTGTGAACTGTTGCTTCAGGCCAACAATACTATCCTGTAATCGAGTGGCTGCCGGTGTGAGTTTCGCGAGTTGATCTCCATAAGCCTTCTGTCGAGCGAGTGTAATTTCAAGCTCTTTGCGACCAGTTAGCAGAAGATTGATCGTACCTTCGTCAATGCCCATCATGGCAAACATATTGTGCATTGTGGGGCGGTCCTTGCCCTCCGCAAAGCTCGCCATATCTAGAAGCTCATCTGTCACCGTGCGGGCCTTCCCGCCCACCCCCACCATCGAAATACCCATCATGCTGAAGTAGGGAATTAGGCTAGATTCACCCGTTAGTTTCATTTGCGTCTGGGCTTTAGATAGCATCGTCAAGGTGCTTTGAAAACCCTGCGCCGAACCTCCGACGTGCTCTACGGCATTCCCCCATTGCGTGATGCCGGAAACACTGACAGCGAGATTCTTGGATAACCTATCAAGTTGAGCGTTTGTATCAATAAAGTCTTGCACGAAACCCTTGATGGCCATCGTTCCGCCAATGAGTGAAAGTAGCGTGACCAGGCCGGTATGCAAGCCCCCTACAGTTTTCTCAGTCTTCGACGCGCTCTTCTCAATCGAATCTAAATCTTGTTTGGCTTTAGACGCTCCTTGTTGTAGACCTTTACTATCGAGGCCCAGCATTACCGTCAAGGAATCGATTATGGTGGGCATTAGTCATCCTTCGGTCGATTGTTGTAATCATCAACCTTTATGATCTCCAAAAGGTTATAGGCATCCTCCACACCGTAAACCGTATCGAGTTCATGCAAAGTCGCCATTCGACGAGACACTAGAACGCCGATGACATTGCTTACGCTTTTGTATGAGAATGCTTTGTGGCCACGCCCTCTACTTGATGCTGGAGGAATGCGAGCGCGGCCTTCAAAAAACCCATGTTCAAATTCCAAATTTGAATGCGAAGTTCGACCCGAGTAGGGACCTCCTCAATGTCATAATCCCCATCTTCCCCCTGTAAACCTCGCACCACCGTTAAAACTTTGGGATCAGGAATTATCTGCACTCCTTCAAACATCTCTCGGAGCAATGGTTCCAAGACATCCCACTTGAGGGTGGTAAGTGCTCGCATACCGAACTCAGCAAGTGCAGCCATCCCGAGATTTTCGAATATGCCGGGTGGAATATTCACGTTGCCTTGCAGAAGCCCAATGAACACGCGCAATGCCCACGCTTCCCCTTTGGACGCGCTCATCTCAGTAAGCTGAAAGAGCTTCCCCGCATCTCGCCCTTCTGACGCGATTGAATACGTGATTACCTTACGCAATGGAAGACCTCAAGCTTTCCCAGGAGATGACGTACTCGACAGCCTGCAAGACCTTGCCGGCATCAGGGATCGGCTTTACGTCCGTAAGCACCCCCCGAACTCCGCTGTAGACCTTTCCTGGCCCAGGCAAAGTGATGGTAGCCGAAATGTAGTAGATGGTGTTCGTAATGTCTTGAGCCGTGTCGATGGCTTCGAAAACAGCCACACTGGGAGAGTCTGCTTGAAAATGGAAGGTCTGCTTTGTGGGATTTTTAACAACACCGGCAGTCTGCCTTCCGTCGACTCCTCGCTGTACTTCAGCCCCGGTCCGGTTGTCGCTATTCCAAGCTGAATCCGCCGAATATCCCTCAAGAATGACGGGAGTTGTGTACAGGCCGGCGACAGTTATAGAAACGATAGAATTTGCACTGGTAATATCGGACATTGCTTATGCTCCCATGAGGCTAGAGTACGTCGATCGAACCCATCTGGATTGATTGAATGCTGCCGCCGTCAGTGTAGTAAAGATTGACAATCGGAGTACCGCGCTGTTGCCGCACCGTTGCCCCAGGGTCTTGAATCTGGAGATAGTACCCTTGAGTCGATATGAGCGTGGCATAGCTCGCCCCGAGTTTGCTGGTAATGTCGGCAATTTGACTACTGGAAAGAGTTACGCCAGTCTGAATTTGGCCGAAATTGAGAGCGGCCGCGATAGGGCCTCCGACAAGCGCGGTGCGAAGCAGCCCATACCCGTTGGCATTGTACGCCAGAGACCCGACGGTAGTGAGCAATGTTAGATTGGCAACATTGAGCTGATCGCTCAACCAGGCATTCCCGATGAAAGTGTTAAGCCAGGGGAAGATGCCGGGCATGTTGGAGTTCGCGAAAAAATTAAACCCTTGATTGCGAGTCGCTACGGCGCAATATGTCGAATACCCGTTGGCCACGAGATTCTGATAGGTTTGCTGATTTGCACAAGCTGGAGTTAATCCTGATTGTGAAAGGAAAGTTAAATTTGTTTTCCCGTTTTCTTCGTTGAAGTTGATAGAGGCGATTGCCCCAGAAATGAAAATGGCGATATTCATCACTAGGCTAGCGAGAGTGGAACCTACGGGCGTAGTGGACAAATTAAGGATCGCAGGGTCGCCACCAATGCAAGCGAGACCGTTATAGGCATTCGCAATAGCAACTACCCCAAACGGCTCTGTAGCGCCACTAACGCTTGCTTGTGCATCACTATCCCAAGCCAACCAAACTACGTTTTCCGACTGAGCTGTAAACCAGGCCGCGAAAAGTTCTTTGTTGGCTAGATTCGGTTCGAATAAGGTAACCATCGATTCCCAATTTTGAGAATGTGCCCAGGCATTTGCCATTGCGGAAGTCGGAGTATCGAGTGCCGCCCCTTGGGATAGTGTAGCTCCCGTAGCCTGAGTAAACAGAAGTCCGGCGGCAATAGTGCCAGTCGGAAAAATGACCGTTTCGCTCGCCCCAGTCGCCGTGCTGGTGATGATGAATTGACCGCTTGTAGCGCTGAAAGTTACCGCAAAAACAGGAGAGGTGAATGCCGCACTGATGAGAGCGGCTGCGTTGCTGAAACTACTAGCAGCCGAAAGATTGATGCTGCTGGAAGTCTCTGCTACCCCAGCGACAGTAACGGTGAGCGTACCTGGCGTAATCGCAGTAAGCGTAGCTAAGGGAGTATTTAGCCAACTCCCTGAATTGACGAATCCAGCTCGATTAGCCGCATTATAAGGAGCAAAAAGCATCGCCGAAGGAGCAAGAGTAGCCGTACTATATCCGGCGAAATAGATCAAAGAGGCCGCGTATTCAGGTGAAGCCAAACCGAAGAAAGCTCCCACTGCGCTTGAACCTGAGAAACTGGAAACCGTCCCTGTTGGCATCAGCAAACTTTCGGTCATAAATAGGCCATTAAGGACCAGACCGGCACCTCCGGCATTGAGTACGCTGGGGGTTGCTCCGACAAATTGAGATGAGGGAATAGTCATTGATAAACCTCAGTGCCAACCATAATTACAGTGGCGGATTGTTGTGGGACGGTCACAGTGGGATTATATTGCAAAGATGCCGTAACTAACCAACGATCTTCATATTGATCCTCACCAGTCACCAGCGCGCCTCGAATAGCATCCCCACAGTATAGAGGCGCGATGCCATCGGGAAATTGATCCGGGCAATAGGGGGAACGGAAAACCGCTTTCACTGCCTTGCAATAATCCCCGGCCATGAGTCCATAAAAGTCGATTTGAACGTCTACTCGGGTAGGAGTAAGGACGGTCGCTTGCTGAATGGAAGGGTCCGAACTTTGGACCATCTGAGGCGTCTCAAGGTCAACTTGGTTGACCTCGGAGAGCTTGACGAAAGCGAGTGGATCTGAGGCCGCTGCCGTGAATGGGGGAGATACTCTGTTCTGCCATCCCCTCACGATAGGACATCCGGTGGGTACAAATGGAGTGAGGAAAGCCGTCAGAGCTTCAATGACCGCATCGACGCTGATAGAGGGAAAATATAGAGGGATTGTGCTCATTGTTTCCTCACCACTACTTTCGTCCAATCGGACCAGGATTCAAGAACCTTTTCAACCAACCAAGTCCCGGCAGTCAAATGAGATACGTTGCGATTCTGAGGCACACCGTTAGAAATCGCAGTAATGATAGCACTCGCCCCTACTTCACTCCCCTGTACATAGACATTGACGGCATCTGCGGCCACTGGTTGCCATAATGATCCTGCGCTGGTCGTAAGTATCTTCACCTGATCGGGTGCGACTCCCAAGCCGTGAGGGACTGAAATCACCCCAGTTTGTGAAGCGGTAAAGGGGATGCTCGCAATCTTCGGGCGGCCACTCTTGATTGTGATTATATCCCCACCCTTACTATCCGAACGCATTACGCCCGCGAGGCCCCCATATAGGTAAAGCGATCGCAGTGTGCCTTGAATATTAAGATTTTCAATCTGCCTTAAATCGCTTCCGTCCAGAGCTTGAATTTGAGCGATGCCGGTGATGGCCGGCTTGTAGAGCGGCATCTGGCGTTGACCTGCACCGATACTGTATCCATTGGAAATTTGAAGCGTAACGAGGATGTTGGAGTTTACGGTGGATGTGAGGGGATTTACGATTTGTCGAAGGTTCACTTTGTCACCTCCGAACCAACCGCGCCCAGCATAGTACCGCTCCATACCAGAGGCTTTGCGACGGTTCCCGAAGGCCCTTCGACGCCTGCTTTGATGTCCCTTTGGGCTTGCAAAACATCTTCGATAGTGACGCTGAACTCGCCTGTACCTGGGAAACGGGAATGCAGCAACACAGTCGTAGGCGAGAGTGCCGGCGAGTTGGTGTCGAGAATACTCACTCGCAATTGCTCCTCTAAAATCTTCCCCATCGCAGCGAGAATCACAGTTCCGTCGTAATCATATTTCTCTGCAAGGGCTGCGAGTTGAGTGGGCCATTGGGGGGAGTATTTCGTCACCATCGTGCGAAAGAAAGGTCTCGGTGGGGCGGGAAATGGCCCACCGTGGCCGAACTCATCCCAGAACGCAACTTGCGCCACAGATGTGCCATCCGGATATTTCTTGTCCTCAAGAAAACCAACGCGAACATGACCGCCCCCAAACTTCTTAGCAATCTCAAGTAGCTTGTTGTTGACGCTATCTCCGATTGGGATGTTATGGCCGCGCTTCATCGTGAACCCATAGGGCGAATGGGATAACCGGGGGTAGGACCGGCAGCATATCGAAATCCGCGCATAGAACTTGTCGCCTGCCAGAACATCGCCCCATACTGCGACTGCGCGAAGAATGCCGCGCTTGCCGAGCTTCCTACGGGGTAATCGAACCCAGCACTCACAGAACCCTCTGAGGCGTTGCTGGTGCGCCCTACAGGCCGCGCTGCTCCATTGCCGCTAGTGATCTGTGAGTCTTGGTAGACATATACATCGGCGGTGACGTTAGCATCGGAGGCGCTGAGATAGAGATTGGTGGCATCGGAAGCTTGCGTCTGCCAAATAGCCCCCGAACTTGTCATTTCAATATCGACGGACGCGGGAACTACCCCGAGCCCGTGCGAGATGACGAAATTACCGGCAGTAGGCGCGGTCACGTTGAGAGTGGCGGATGCAGGGGCTGGCGCGATGGCTACAGCATCCAGGTCACCTTTGAGATAGCTGATATGTGCTACCAGCATATTAAGGAGCGTTAGGCGGCGAGTGAGGTCGCATACAGGGCTGTTCGGCGAATTGCTCAAATACAGAGGAGCAAAAGCACTGAAATAAGCTTGTAGCTTATTCGGATCAACCTGCGAGAACTCAGGGTACAGCAGGAGGAATTGCTGCAAATTAAATACAGCAATCCCCCCACCATTGAATGCCATCAGTCATCCGTCCTTGTCTTGATGTTGTAGTCCTCAGGAGTCAGGCCCTCCATGCCGGTCTTTTCCCTCTCACGCTCGCGATAAACTGCTTCAGCTCGATCGGAGCTTCCGGCCACAAACAAGGCCCCGGACTTCAGAGGACCGAAGTGATATTGAGGGTTGCTGGTGTGCATCGCGTACCACAAGTCCCAGAAGTCCTTATCGACTTCAGTGGTCACATATGGTAGTTGCATGAGCACACCATTGCGACCTTTAGGCGCGCTATTCAGCCCCTTGATGGTGACGGTTTGGGTAGGATCGATTGGATTCTTGAGGATGAAGCCGAATGGGAGCTTCGATCCGATGGTGATAGTTTGCATGTGATTCCCCTCTCGAATGAATAAGGGAGACCCGAAAGTCTCCCTCACCCTTATAGCAGATTGACTCTGAAGCTATGCGCCTAGCAGCCCAACTATAAACACAGGCCGATATATGATCGTTCCCCAGGTTCCCTGAGACTTCTTCTGCATGAACGCACTGAGTTCAATCACTACCGGATGCGCCCGAAGTTTCTCCGTGAATGCGCAGGATGCCGTCCGGACGCCTTCGACCTCATCAGCAATGAGCTGCACAAAGTTGCCAGAAGTAGTGCCGTACTCAGGGGCCGTCTTGATCTTCAAGTTTGGAAAGTTCTTTTTGATTCTCTCGAACACGTTGACGTTGAAATCACTCGTTTTGGTCAGCCATACTTCCGAACCCGGCGACATGGCCAACGTGAATTCGCTGGATAGATCAACGAGCCCATTGGTCTGAGTAACCAACTGCTCATACATGACCTGAATGTCAGTCAATATTTCATTGGCCGTCGCGTTCTGCCATCCAGTTCCGCCGGCCGCCTTGATCGCCGGTGAGATGGCGGGAAGCAAGCTAGGGTCATTGAAGAGACCGTAGTTTTCCAGGTTGGCAACGCCGAAGAAATAGCTGGCGTTCTGGAACAGATTGAGGGTGCTGATGCTCGCCTTGTTCTTGCGGAATGCCAGGTCCACCATGCCCGCGCCGGCTCGCGCTACCTCGCGCTCACCCCATTTGGTGATCGTCTGATAGTGATAGCTCTGACGCTGAGGGTAGTTGATGTTCGCGTTGGATATTCCATTATTGGAGTAATCTCCGTAGCTGGAGACCTGGCCAACATCCTCACCTTCGATGAACATCGCAGTGTCGGTGATCCAGTCGCCTTTCTTGACCTCTTCACCAACAATCTCGACAGCCCTCATAGGCTTGACGAGAATCTCGATGATACGAGGATCAACAAAGGTGGTGAACATGGCGGGGACACCTGCGTTGCTCGAAGTGACGAGCGCGGGCTGCGCGTCCATAGCCAGGACGTTGCCATAGGTATCAACCTCAAGAATCGCAGCGTTGGGCTGATTCATGAGGATGATTCCGGCCATTCTCTCAAGAGCAAGCAGCTCTGGTGTCATTGTAGTGATCCCCGTCTTCTATAGAGTTACTGAGGTTGCTTTGAAATCTTGACCAGTCCACCTACAGCACCATCGTCTGCACTGGTGGGATAAGCCGTCCAGCCCGAAGCGATACCGCCGGCGGTGGTGAATGCTTCGGTAGCCACATACTGCGTACCGGGAGCGAAGAGTTGATAAACGCCAACCCCACCCGTCGCACCGCTGATCTGGCTTGCAACAGCAGTGGCCGGAACGTTGGTTGCAGTGATAGCCATCCCGGGCAGTACTGAGCCAGCAGAAACCGTAGCTACCTTGAGCACACTGCCGAAGGTAGTAACGCCGGCTGCGCTCGCAGTGTATGCCGTACCAGGTGCAGAGAGAGTGTATGTTCCCGCGCCACCAACCGTACCACTCACCTGAGATGCGATGGTGGTTCCGGCAGGTACCCCAGTGATACCCGCAGTCGTATCCCCAATGCTGATGATACCGGTTGTCGCACTCACCACTACCGTGCTGCCAAAGGTGGTAATCGTGGCGGCGGAAGCGGTGTTGGCGACGTTGAGCAGATAGACGCCTGCGCCACCTGTCGTACCACTCACCTGGGAGACGACTTGAGCTCCGGCAGGAATGCCAGTGCCAGCGATGTTGTCGCCCGGAGTCAGTACGCCAGTGACGGCGCTGATGGTGATCTGCTCAGGATTCCCGACAACCGCTGTACCGGTCGAGGTGCTTCCGAGCGCGGCGGTATTGGTGCTACCGAGAGATGCCGTGCCAGTTGCGCCGGTAGGAGCCGAGCTGTAGGCTTTGCCATCAGCGTAACCGGCGTATACCGTCGCGCCCTTGGTGAGCGCGGCAGGACCGGCATTCTTGATCCAGAAGTCGCCGCCATTGCTCAAGTCGATCTGAAATCCGGCTGGAACCATCATCGAATACTCGCCCAGATAGACTGAAATCAAAGCTTGCTGAGCGCGATGAAGGAAACCATCGGGAGCGGCCGGACCAGTCGCAAATGGATCTGCGCTGATGAAGTCAGGGCCAATCCAATGAAAGCGGCCAACGATAGCCCCTGAGGGACCCGCCACCAGACCACTAGCTCCCGCCAGAGTGCTTGAGCGCGGGTTTGCACTTGCAGGATCGCCTTCGACTGCGACGGGATTATACGAATTAACTCGGGTCTGAAAAGGCATCTTATTACTCCCTGTCCGTGGATTACATTACTCGAATACGGCCCAAATCCTTGAAGCGTTTCATGGCCGGCGCGGAATCCATCGCCACCCGAACAGTTGGGGTAGCCGCCTGTTTAGCAGCAACCTTGAAAATCGCTCGCTTGGCCTTCACGCCTTCAGCGTCCGCATGTTCCACTCCCAGATGATCGAGAGCGAAACCGTAGACCGCTTCCGCCGAATCCATTGCAACTACAATTTCCCCAACTACCGAGCGAACATCGCGGCGAGCTTCATCGAGAGCGAGGAAATCGGCCCGGACGCCGGCGATTGCGGCATCCATCGCGGCTTTGCTGGGCTTGTCTGCTTCCGCATCCTTGGCCTTAGAGTCCTTTGCTTTCTTGTCCTTGGCCTTTTTGCGCTTTTCTTCGTCCTCTTCGTCATCATCCTCTTCGGAGTCGCGAGCACCCTTGCAATCGGCGCACATGCAACCCTTGGGATGCTCGTCTGCGTCTTCAGCCTTTTCCTCTTCAACATCCGTCATGGCGTCGAATACGGCGATGACCTGCTTCTCGTCAATCTTGGCATCCATCGCCAGGATCAGGCCGGCGGCCTTCTTGCGCTCAACTGGAGTGAAGGTATTGCGCTTGGCTCCGGCCAATAGCTTCTCCAATTCGCTGCCATCCATTGCAGTTTTAACGGCCGGAAAAGCAGTGGTGGTAGCCACAATCAGAGCGTTGCCGAGCTTCGAACGTTTCATGTGAATAATCTCCGGTGATTGATCTGCTGCGAGAACATCATTCCCCGCCCTGCCCGACTCAACCAAAGCAAGATGATTGCCTTGAATCTGAGTCATAATACCATCGTAATGCACACCTTGGTAATCCCCTGATGTCATTATTGGTACATAACGGTAACTACACGAGAACTCCCGAACTCTATCAGTCTCGATTCCCGCGATAGCGTTCACGTCCCAAATGCTCGTATCGGCATCCAAATAAGGATCGAGAAATTCAACATCGCTGCCAGTCGAGCCTACGATGTGCTTCTTTTTCTCTTGCTCGTCCATTCCATCAAAGTCAGTAATGAACACATGCTTATTGAGAATTGGGAGCATTTTGAAAGTATCGGCGGCCCGCGCCAGCTCTTCGGGATCGCGGAGCATGCAATACGCCTGATCCCTGAGCAATCCGAGGGATTCCCAGCCCGGAATCTCACGGCCATAATATTTGTTGACTGCCGCTTTAGTGATATGCGAGCGAGCGATATGCAGACGGCCATCCGCCGTATATGTACGCATCGTCGAATCTAAAGCTAGGATCACGTCCTTAAATATAACAAAATGCATTTTGATGAAAATATCAGTTGACACACTACTTGTAGTGTGAGAAGATTATGACAGTTGAGGAGAGACATGGCGAACTTCAAATATTTCGCATATATCAACGGTGAGGCGATTGAATTGTTTGATATTCGCCATGACGGGTCGCGCTTCTACGCCCCCTCAAACTTCAGTGGCTTCACAATGCCCGTAGCAGGACAACGCGAGATCATCGCTCAGTTCAATTTAGTTCTAACTCCCGCCTCACGCAAAATTGAATACAAAAACAATCCTTCCCGTCACGAATGCGATGATCGCTGCGTTTACGCTAAAGGTAAAACGATGCGTTGCGAATGCTCTTGCGGCGGCAAAAACCACGGTAAACGCTAAACCCCTAACTATCCCAAAGGAGAACGGCACATGACGAGCATTGAATTCGAGCAAACCTTTTACGGACCGGCCAACGAGTTAAATCGCGAACGATTCTGCGAGCATCTCGGAATTACCGGATTCGCTGGACTACCGCTTAAGCGAATTGGTTGGGTAGGGTTTGTACATGTCGTGGGAAATTACTACGGTCTGGATATACGGGACTTTACTTGCTATGCCCGATTTGAGGATGCAGTTGCAGAAAAGGTAAGTAAATGACACCAAAATGGTATCAACTATCTGGTGTTCCTATTCCTCCCATCCTTCTCACCAAAAAAGAAGCGGAGGGATCAAATCTCAAACTAGCCGAACTTGGGGATTCCGCACGGTGGGTTCTCGTTTCGAAGGAGTCAAAATGAATAACTATCTCATCACCACTATCGCGCTTACTGCGCTGACAATCTACTTTTTCCCCTTTCTGATTGCTTGGATGAGGCACCACCGGCAGATTGTGGCAATCTTCTGGAGTAACTTTTTCTTTGGATTCACCGGCGTTGGCTGGTGCGTTTGCTTCGTATGGGCGGTGATGAAATGATCGCTCTCATCAACCATGCCGCCAGTCTTCTAGGTATGCCGGATCCCAAGGCCGCTTTCCACCATTCACGCATCGCCATCATCGACTACGCCCAAGCGTATCGAGGCCATCGGGATTCCGCCAGCTTGCTCGACTCAGCTTATCTTCACCTTGAGAAAGCTGTAGAGTTTGGGGCTGATCGTGATCGGATTGAAGAGCACTTCTACCGCATCAGACAACGGTCAATCCCGGTATCACACTGATGGAGATGCACCGGCAGAAGGGTTTCTCACCGGGGTTGATGAACTCAAGCTGCCCCTTCTCATTCTTGATAGGGCAGCCATCACGAACTTTGTAGACACGGCCTGTAGCCTTCTGGTGTTCAACTCGCGGGTGCTTACCAGCCCCGCTGTGCCGCCATTCTGCTTCCTCAATACCCATCTCCAGACGGCGAGCTCGTTCAATGACGGCATTTGCCTTGTTGCTTTGATCCAGGGCGATGTTTGCAGCTCGCCGCCGCGTTACCCCGCCGATACGCATTAGATCCCCTACCATTACATCCAGCCCCTTACCCTGCGAGTAGGCGCGAGAGAATGCCCCCTGTACCTGAGTCAGATATTGCTCAGGAATGCTCTTGATGAGTCCTATATTCTCAGACAGAGATGCGTTGAATGCGTCGGCCACTGGTGCGGTCATTTGAAATTTGACCGTGAATCCTATGTCTCGAAGAGCCATCCTCATTGCTGTATCGGTAGCTTGCCGTTGACTCTTGAGGTAGGCTTTAGCTATCTTCGGACCAGCTTTATCAAATCTCTTAATCCATCTTCGCCTGAGCTCGTTGAATCGCTTTAACATCTCCTGGGACGGCGTGGCATCCATCGCCACCGGAGGCGACTCGTGATACTGAGCCTGTAGCCAATAGAGAATGCTGGCACTCATATCGTCTATGAGTGCCAGCAGTTGCTTCTGATAGCGTTGCCTGAGGCCAGCATTTGCTCTTATCGGTTTGAGCTTAGTAACCAATGGCATGCCAATTGAAAGGGCCTGAGGCAGCATCATCATTGTTATCGACGTTGTTCCAGGTTGCCTGAGATGTGCTGATGGCTGATATTTGAACGATGCTGATGTGACCGCCATTATTTCCACCACTACCGGTTATCGAATAAGTGGTAGTGGTGAAAGGAGTAGGAAGAGTCAAAGTACCAGACGCACTCCCGGTTATCGACCCCCATTGTTCAATGGTTCCATCACTATCGATGCGATAGCAGCCGTTCGAGTTGCAAGTTCGGCCAACAGCGCTGCTTGCCGTAATGGAAGTGGTCCGCCCGTAGGCGTCTAGGGTAACGCTGGTGGGACTGGAATAGGTTCCGGCAGTACCGACAGCGGGGAGGCCGACCGTGCTCACCCCAGATCCATTCGTAGCACTCAAGGTTGAGTTAAAGTTGAGCGCGGATTGCTGGGTAAGCGCGCTTCCATTAGTCTGCACCGTCTGATAATAGACTGAGCAAGGGGTATTGAAGACCGAGCCATTCGAGCAAAGAACCTGGCCGCTGCTTCCGGCCGCGCCGTTCACCTGATAGCCGCTTGTCGCGTTGACATTGGCAAAAACACCATTGACTGCGGCCATAAGTGATATGCAGACAAACATAGCCAACATTCCGAATGCAAACCCTTTACGCATGAGCGACCTCCTTGTGGATTTTAGTGGCGATACGATCAATTCTTTGAATGAGGGAATCCCCCATTCCCTCTTTGGTGGCTTCAATCAATCCGATTAGAAACATCGGTTCCGCACCTTTACGAATTGCATTTTCAATTTCCTTCGTTACTGTCATTTTCATCCGACCCCTCCTCTTCAACTTCAGGTACTTGGGTAATGTCAATCCCCTCATAACCACTCTCAGGATCACGCGCCAGCTTATCTCGAATCTCTTCGGCAGAAATTACGCCGCCGTTGAGATAGACCGCATCCCTATCAGCATCAGACTTACGCAATTCAGACTCTTCTTTCGGCGTCATCTGATAGAGAGGTTCCCAATTGATAGTGATGTCGGAGTCAATCTGACCATATCGGATGAGCTGGATAATTTCCAAAACACGTTGAACTATCCAATTCCAATCTCGATATTGAAGTGAACGCACCCAATCAAAGAATGCTCGAATCTCGCCCTCTGCTAGGTTACCGAATCCAGTCGGAGAAATACCAAGCAAAATGACGGCAGGAATGTGACTGACAGAGCACATCTGCTCTTGCGACTGAGCCTGAAGCGCGTCAAGCCCCCCAAGAGGGACATTTTGGACGATGATGTCTTCGCGCTCTTTATCAACGAGCATCATCCCTTTATTGTTTCGAGTAAGGGTAAAATACTCCGCTCGTTGCTGGACACTCGCCCCATCATCAGCGCCATTTAGCACTTGAGCCATGTCAGTTGCCATTGTGACAATGGAGAAATTATTGATAAGATCAGAAACACTCTGCCTGGTACGCAACCAATTATCAACGTAAGGCTCTGCGAGTTGACTCATGCTCATGCCACCGAAGTTGAAGGCCGGCTTCAGCATATCGGTGACTGGGCGAGTAATGGCAGTCAAAAGACGATCAGCATGGACGCGGCGGCCAAGCATGAACCATCCGACAGGTTTGTAAAAGTCATCGCGAGTTGGATCATCGGCGTTATATACGCTCGGAGTCGTCCACATTGCCTCGACAGCCTTGACGCGAAAGTATTTGGTAATTTTCTCGTCCTTGCCGATGGCTTCTTTCTTGATTGTCTTCGGATTGATGAGGAGTGGGGTATCGCGTATTTCATCCGAACTTTGGCTACGAATGTCGAGGAAAATTTGAGCGCGGCCGTAGAAGCTGTCGTGATCGCACATCAAGGCGATGACTTCCTTAAGGCCGATGTCTTTCAAGTCCTGCTCAAGCTGAGTGATCTTCTCTTTCGTCGCGTCGTCATCTGTATCAGTTGACCCCAATTTAAGCCATTCGCGGGTGAGATTATTGCTCATCGCCTGCGCGAACATGCGATATTCCGCCCGAGTCGAAAGCATCGATAAATATGGATAACCGGGAAAGCCGACAAACTCAGTTCCACCCCATCCCTGACTGACGGAGTAGTTGTAACCGTAGGAATCCATCGCTACCGGAGCTTGAGTGCCATCAGGCACGACACCTTTGGGCAGTACAGGGGCTTGCACCGGATAGGCGTACCTCTTCTCTGGTTTGGCTTCCATACGGGCCTTATTGACGGCGCGGTACATCCCATCCTTGGGCTCATCAGGCAGCGGCTTGACACGGCGAGTCGGCATGACGATATTATGTCATGCCGACTCGTTGCTCTGGTACCTGACCGCAATCCTCCTTGTATTGAGATGTGCCTTATCTTACAGCACCCGAAGCGCGGGCCATTGCGGACCCGCTGATAGCCAGTCGCCCAAAGAGAGGGTAGAGACGACGGAGAGCTTGGGTAAAACTATCCACCTGATCGTCATTGGCGACTGATCCAGGTCCGCTGAATCGCGTCACTTCAGCCAACCATGTTCCCGGCAAATGCTGACCACTGGCAGACCCAATCCAAGGCGCGACGTCGGGATGCGGTAACCAAACGTTCAACGCTTCCCAAACGCTGGTGACGGCATGGGCGCGAGCAGTCTTCGATCCGTCAGGTTCGATTGGGATTAGACCGAATACTTTCATCTTCAGGAAATCAATGACGGCCGGCCCGTTGGCTTTATCCTCGATAAGCACCTCACGAGAGATGAATCCTCCCCATGTCCTGAGTACCTCGACCTGTCTGGCAGTCTCAGTAAATCCCATCTGCCCCCGAATCTGATGGAGTAGATAGCAATAAGCGCCTTTCTTGCCCCACTTCTGGCCGACGACATAATCGCTGCCATCGGTATCCTTGAACGCGCAATCCCAGGAATCGATGATGAGGTCAAAACTCTTTGGAAGCATCTTCGGTAGATAGAACTGAATCCCGCTCGTTTTGAATATCGAGCCACCCATAGGATGAGGGGATTGTTGATATACAGCAGAGAACCAAAACTCAGAAGTGGTAGCTTTCCTTTCCCTAAGTAATTCTTCACTTTTGAGGTCTGGTACAAGAGGTCCTTTAGGTAACTTTGGGTTATATCCAGTCTCATCGGGATAATTGAGAGCAGGGAAGCGAAGCACAGTCAGACGATGACGATGCTCTGGTTGGCTATACATTGTTTCAATTCGAGCAGGTAAGTCATCCTCGGCCCAGGAGGTTGCCATGACAATTTCACCACTATATTCACTGAGGCGAGCCATGAACTCAGACTGATACCAATTCCAGTGACTTTCTTTCGTTACCTCACTCAAGGCTTCTTTCTGACCCTTTGTTGGATCATCGATAATACCGATGTTGATGGTTTTTCCGGCAATCCCTGAAGTTATACCGACACTGAAATAACTACCTTCTCCATATGGGGAATTGAAAAATGAAACGGTAGATCGATCAAACTTATCTTTAGGCTTTATGTTAGGGAATAATCGCTTATGGTTCACACTCGCGAGATTACGACGAACCCATTGGGCCATTCCGTTTGCCAAATCAGCATCATATGATGCTGTTCCGATAAGTAAATCAGGGAAAGCTGACATGAGAAATGCCGGTAACTTGCGACTAACCATCTCTGACTTACCATGCTGTGGTGGAGCTTTTAAAATAAGGACAGGGCGTTTACCTTCATTCACATCGTTAATGAACTTAGTAATAGCGCGGCATACAGCTTCACTGAACCCGCTCGTTTTGAAGTGAGGTGACGTATAGCGAATATAATCGTGCAGATTGAGCCGCGCTCGCCGCCGAAACTCAATCTCTTTCAACAACTCTAAGCGCGTAATCATCCCGCATTTTCCGCTAGCAACAATTGAGCTATCTGATCGTCCGTCAAATCCTCGGCAGTAAAGTTGACCGTCGAAATCGGACCTCCACCAGGCCCCGCAATCTCATTCTTATTGACGATCATACCCAGGAACTTGGCGATATTGTCGAGGGCCTTATCCTGATCGCGTGTCTTGATTTCAATCCCATCCTTAGTCTTCTTTACGCCAGCGTAGAGGCGGCGAGCAGCCCCTCTAACCCTTCGAGTGTCTGCTACCCCTATGCGCTCCATTCCGTTGCCGTGGCAGGCGGGGCAATCCTCATTGGGAGGGGTATGAGGATTGAAGCCGAAGCCCCCCAGGGCGAGCGGGGGAATCTTCAGAGAGCACGGCTGCTCGCATTTACTTCCACACTGGTGGGCCAGGCATCGGCGGACCACATCGTCATATTCAAATTGAGTCCATTGATATTGATGGCCTACCCCATGACAATGCCGGCATGATTCAATCTCATTCCATATCAAATCATTCGGATCAGCGATCGCAATATCGCGCCATTGGTTGAGGACCCAATTGACGGTGAGGGCATTAGCTTTAGCTCTAATCTGGATCGCTTCCTGAATAGCTTCCTGGACTTCAACCTCTTGCAAAAAACGATAGGCCATCATCGGAGCATTCTCAGGCTTCGATCCGGTCCTAATAGCGGCCTGAGTACCATTAAAATCAACAAGATACTCGACCACAAACGTATTGCGTTCGCTATTCACAGCCACAGAATACGCTCATCCGGAATTAGAGTCAATCTCATACCCCGCTATAACCTTCGGTGTACCGTCAGGGTATTTGACGGGGTATGTTGATTCTAAACACTTTAAGTACCTTTTACCCCTATACCCCGTAGATAAAATCAAATGTATAGGAATAAAGTATGTATATAAATAGTATATTTTAGTTTAGATATTTAGAACGATTAATGATACTAAATATCTAAACTAAAATAAAAAAATGAATATGTGTTTTTTGGCCCAGCCGTCGAATAGGGTTGCACTCGCGGGGTATTCGTAAACCTTTGATTAAAAAGAATGCCCGTCACCCCGAGCCTTTTTCAACGGGACGGGGTATCGCCCTTAAAATTTAGAAAATTAGCTCAATAATGGCGATTGACATTTATTATGGAAATAGTATTCTAAAAATAGAGGTAAAATATGTTTGAAATCATTTCGAAAAAAGAGGCCATTTCTAAAGGATTGGATCGATTTTTCACCGGAAAACTATGCAAGCGAAATCATCAGTCCCACCGTTACGTCAAGGGGGGAGGATGCGTTGCTTGCTTATCTAAAGAAATTACAGTTCGATCCCCAACCTCACTCGATTTAGATCCGCGAATCGAGATGATAAATCGCCGTCTGGCAATCCAGGAATCAGAAGTTGAGAATGAGCGCATCAGATTAGCTCTAAAAGCTCAGAGTTTGGCTCTAAAATCTCAGGTGACAGAAGCTCAGAAGGAACGTAAAGCTGCCCGCGAGAAGCGCAAGTTTCTCAAAGAGCACCTAGTGACTGTCAAGATCATGGGATTCGGCGCTGATTATCATGTGGCTGTCAACATGGTGTGGATGGCAGCCCTGATGCGTAATCCGGAGATCACTAAAGAAGACGTCCTAACAGGACGCAAGGATGAATTCGGCCATCACATCATGCGCTGCTTTCCTGAAGACCAGATAATGCTCTGCGAGCAAACTCACGCGCTATACTTGCAGCGCCACACCAGGGCCAACCCTGACGCTCTCCGGCAGCAAGCCCTTGCTAGCGCTCAAGCCTCCGAGCAAGCTGAGATTGATAGGGAATGGCCCGAGCTTAAACCTTGACACATTACCCGTAGTGTGAGATGATTGGAGAGTGAAAGGAGAACTAAATGAAACGAAAATTAACGAGAGAGGTTCTAACTGTCAGTGGCGACCTGTCGGGTATCTGGGGCAACCTGTCGGGTATCAGTGGTAACCTGTCGGGTGTCAGTGGCAACCTGTCGGGTGTAAGGGGTGACCTGTCGGGTGTCTGGGGCAACCTGTCGGGTGTAAGGGGTGACCTGTCGAAATGCGATATTTCCTCAAACGATCGTATCGCTGGAATAAATATAGAAGACCTCATTCGAAAGGAGAACTAAATGACCGTTTACACCCCTAAGTGGGACTTGGGTACAATACCAGAAAAGCCATTTAACTCCGAAGTCGGCCGCCGCCGGCGCGCAAAAGGAAATCGAGTTACACGCGAGGTCCTTCTCCCATGCAAGCACTGTGGGCAAACCCTCAACGCTCGCCAACGTCGCATCAAATGTATTCACTGCGGAAGGACTCAAAATGTTTCTGCCTAATGCTCATATCTGCATCAACTGTGAATGGATCGGGGAACATGCCGGTAACTGCGATAAGTGCGGGGGATCGCAAACGATGCCATTATCACAGTTAACATCAGGAAGAGTAAAATCAGACTGGCGGTTGTGCTCACCAGCGAAAATCCTGTCCAAAATAATAGACGGTTAAGCCCTAAAAGGTAGTTTCTGACGATTATAAGGAGCGCTGGCAGTATTGCAGCGCTCATATTCTTTGGCGGCGGCGGCGGGATCAGTTATCTGTCTGGCAATATTACTATCGTGAACATACAGGCGAGGCTTGGATTGATCCGGCAGCACCACGTTGTTGACGCGACCATCTTTAAGGGCCGGATGGCATCGGTATCCTAAACTTTCCAGCATCTCCTTACGCCGCAAATGACTGATGCCCCTAATACGCCCCAGACGCTCCAACAGGAGATCTAGTTGGCAGGAACTCACCCATCCGCCACAGAATCCAGGTAAACCCTGAGAGATGGCCTCCTCAATCTCTTGCTCTATATTCCCCACAGATGCGCTGATGGCCTCTCCTGTAGTTGAGCTGAGTGGTGCGCGGTCGGCGCAATCAACTGCTGGGTTTAGTCCCAGGGGGAACTGATAAGTATGAAGAAACTCAGAAACTATCGCGTAACCTCCTGACCTTAACCAGGCGAAAAGTTGACTGAAATAATCCCCAGTCATACCGTCGCGCCGCAGATGCTCTACTTGTTGTTGTGCCGTAAAGAGTACACAAAATCTTCGGTCATTCTTTGTTTTTTGAATAGCATCGCGGTGATTGGAATTGAACATGAAATTGCCGCATATTTCCGTACTGATCTGGTCCAGGCCTTTAGCTTCAATTTCAAGCTGATCCCCAGTAATCATTGGCTTCAGTTCTTCGATAATCTCTCGCCGGTCTCCCGGAACGTAAATGTCTTCAACCGCGTAGAGGATTTTTCCCACCATCCACCCATTGAATTGAGCGGCTAGTTTGCTGGCTTTAGGCCAATGGACATATCGCCGTCCCACAGCCTCCGCCACGCAGTGAGTGAGGAGAGTTTTACCATTCCCCTCAACTCCCTGTAGCAAAGGGGCCCAACGAAATTTGCGTCCCTTATATTGAACGCAGGCAGACATATAACTGAGGATGATTTTCTGATCCAATTCATTTGGAAGCAATCGAGCCACATGATTCAGGAAAGGAGAAGCGTCTCCGGCCAATCGAGCTATATCCAACGGGATGTAGGTATTAACGAAACTCATCCCGTTACGATGAACCACTTCGGCGGCGGGGAGATCTGGGCGAAAGCAGGCTCCATTTACTTTAGGATGCGAGAGTATCTGAGATTGGGTGAAAGCTTCCCATGGGTCGCGACTCTGGCGCTCGTTGGCCGGGTCCATATAGAAGTTTCGGCCACCATAGTGAACTCGAAATTGATCCGGTTTGAGAATCATCCCTCCCGGAACTAGTACTCGATGCTGGTCGGTTATGTAGAAGCATCCTGCAAAGAAGGCTCGTTGCCCTTCCTGAGTCAAGAAGAGTCCTTCTTCGGGAGCGTCTAAAGCCTCCCCTGTAGCTTCAGGAGGTTTAGGCAGGTCTGCCGTCTTCAAAACATCTACCTGCCGCGCCACGACCCCCAGGATTGTGCGCGGCAGGTAATCCTGGCGACCCCACTTATCTCGCACCAGCTTGGATTGCCACATCAGACGTTCAATGCGCCGGCAATCCTTACCTGTCCAGAAGGCCAGATGTTGCGCGAGAGCACTGTCGGCCTGACTCGCATTCCACGGTTCTCCTGTACGCTCCGCAGGGAAGACTGATGACAGTTTTGCAGGATCAGCCAGCCAGAGGTCAGCAAAGCTCGCCTTGACGCCGAATACGCTATTGGCGCTCTTGGATTTGAGAGCTCGCTGGATCAGTTCATCGTCATTCGGCGGCCCACTCCACATTGGATCAGGTCCAGCCTCACACCTCACACTCCACTCAGTGGACCAATGGCCCAGGCTGCCCTCGCTGGCATCGGGTGGGAAGTAAGTTGCAGTGAGCGTATAGAGTACAGCGGACAAGTCAGCAGCCGCGCTGCCCTGAGCAGATATGCCAGTGAGGGCAATGAAGCGCCCCGAGTGGTAAAACTCCATATCAAGCTGTTCATTCTTGCAGCCATGAAGGGGAGGTTTTCCGGACCCAATGAGATGCATTCCTTTACCGGAGCGACTAACTTCCATGGCGCAACCTGAGAGCAACTGCGCAACCTGTTGAGCGTGAGGAGCCCATCCGCTCGGCGTGAGGCAGCTGTCAATATCCACCACCCAAAAAGGATCGTTCTCAGTGAAGACAAAGCCGACTCCATAAGGTTCTCCAAGTTCCGATGCTCGCTGTAGAGCCGTGCGAGCATCGAGCCAGATTGAAGGGTCATGGGCACTCTTGACGCGCATGTCGCGAGAGTCCAAAGGGAGCTTGTCTGTCTTCCCGGGACGGCTCTCGGAAGGTACGGCCTTATAGAGTATGAACTGTTTGTAAGCACCCAAAGGTGCGAGTGCTGCCGGTAGTTCTCTCATGCGTGAGCCTACTCCCCAGAAATGTGCGCGACGGCCTTAGCCCGCACACCAGCAGGCACTTTGTGGCCGGCGACCATCGCTTGAGCCACTACAGCATAATTGCCGCGCTTAATGGCGGCACGTAGGAGGACCGCTCGTAGATTGAGCATCGATCCTAGGTAGAAGTCCACGAGGCCATAAGAGCATCCGACCTCGGAGGCAATCCTCATGGCCGTGAGCTTCGTCCATCCCCCAGGCTCCGACGCCAGCTTTAGCCCCGCCGCGATGATCGAGTCCGTTCGTTTCTTTACTTGTTGCTGGTTAAATTTTCGTGGCATCTAAAGACTCCCCTCACCCGTCACAAACTGAGCATCCCCGCCATCCGCAACTATCAGTTGCACCCACTTCAACTGAGCTTGCTCGTGCTCCGTCCCGGAGTATATCCACCCAGGCCGCTTGCATTCCCGACTTACAAACTGAGCCACTTTGCTTCCCAACATCTCCCGCATAATCGTCAGTGACCGCCATCCGATTAGGTCTCCACTCTTCAAAACAGCATTTAATTTGGTGGAGTCATTCGCAAGTCCGTATCGTACAGGAACGCCGCGCTCATCGGTGAGAACTCCCACGTTGTTCCGCCACATTCTGACCCCTTTGCGAGCGGCTTCGAGTCGCACCTGACTCTGCACATAGCTTTCACTCTGAGGGATTTGACTGGCAAGTCTCGGGGCATTTTGATCTAACCCAAAGATGCAGTTGAGTTCCTGAAGCGCCATGTGGGGTATGCCCCATTTAATTGCCCATTGATGGAGTGTCATAGAACCTTACCGACAGGAATTAACATCAATTCATGAAGAAAGTATCGATTATTTCGTACCGGACCATGTTTTCGGAATCTCCATGAAGATGTACACGCTGAAGAATTCTCACGGCAATGTCAGATGAGGTAACATCTTCAATACTCCTGGTGTCTACATCACCTTCAGCTATCAGTCCTGCGACTATGAGCATCTTCAACCAATCTGCCGCAAACGAATCGTGCTCGTTGTAATAGGCTCTAGTCATCATTCAATGGGCCATTCAATGTAAGAAGGCCAAGTTCCCTTCAATGCAATAGCCTTATCCTTCACATCGGTGGGTAAATCTTCAGCGTCTACCCATCCCTGCCTAATATCAAACCCTCTGAGTTTACCTATTTCGCAAAATCCAAACTTCTTGCCATCGAAACGAACGTATCGCTTATGAACCTGAGAAGGATCATAGTCCCTAGCCTGATATGTGACGTAGATGCTCATGAGCTAAAGTATCTCTCAGCGTTGATACTTCCGTCAATACCAAACTTGCTTACCTCAGCCAGCACCTTGACCGCAAGCTCTTCAGCCTCAGCCGCTCCCAGCAATTGAGCGTTGGCGACATCGGTTCCGAACTTGAAATAGAAACGCCGGAAGCTCTCAGACTGCGAGTATCCTTGCGCGTGGTCTAACCCCGCCCACCAGGCGACGGCATTGCGCAATGATCGCTGATTAGCTTGCCGCTCCATCCACTTGGCGCGCGCCGCAATCTGAGCCGGTAATGGTAAGCCAACTGGCGCGTAGAAGTCGCCATCCTTACGCTTCAGTTCACCCCGGAGCTTCTGTAACGTCTCGTGATCCAACTCCATCAAGTCGCCATCCAGGTATGCGAGGTCCGCACGTTGCGCTGACGTGAGTGCAACCTCAAATCCGCAGTACGGGCAGCAGCGGAAGCTGCGCTCATAAGGACTGAAGCATTCAAGGCATACGGTCAGAGGAATCTCATCGCTTTTGATCTTCCGCTTCACGCGCCTGTCGAGCGTCCAAACCTGATGCTTATCGGGCGGACCGTTGTGACGGACCACGTTGCCTACATGATCGATGACGATGGCCTTAGGCTTCATGCTTCGGGCAATCAAGCCCAGTCGCTCCGAGACACTGAAGCTATCCCAGATGCGCAAGTATTCTGAGCCCAGTAGCAGTCTCAGGACGCGGCCAAATTGCTGCGAGTAGAGAGCAAAGCTGTAGGTTGGCCGAGCGAAACTGACGACTTGAATAGCCGGCAAATCAAAACCCTCGCCAAATAGATCCACATTGACGAGTTGTAGGATCTCTCCGCGCTTGAATCTTCGGATAATATCATGACGCAAACTGTCTGGAGTGTTGGCACTCACCACTTCAGCCTTGACACCAGCAGCACGGAAAGCGGCCGCTGTCTTTGTGGCCGACTCCACATCGACCTCAAACGTTACCCCCATCATGCCATCGGCAAAGCGCTTGTAGTGTTTTACCACATCGCCGGTGAGTGTTGCGGAAGCCTTGCGCGCCTTGCGAAGAGCGGGCGGCGTAAAGTCGCCTGTCGTATCGCTGATACCCACATTGGTTAGGTCGAAGTCGGAGGGGATGGGCGGGCAGATGATCCTATAATCTGTAAGATAACCCAGGTTAATGATTTCGCGCATAGTAGGAGCGCACACCATAGCGTCAGCAAGACCATCATGATGACGACCAAGCCCGCGTCCATCAGCGCGGCGAGGAGTTGCGGTGGGGAACAATCCACGAGCGTTTGGAAACTTGGCTTGCGCTTTACCCCACTTGTTGTCTTTGAGAACATGATGACCCTCATCCTGAATCGCCAGTCGAATTTGCCGGAACCAAGGTTCGTCCGGCATCTTGACGATCGTATCAACTCCACCAACTCCAGTATTGGCAGTCGGATCGAGATAGCTGTAGCCAACCTCCATCACCTGAAGAGCAGTGATGACTCGCATAAGGCTAGTGTTGTTGCCTACCAGCCGATGCCTCACTCCATTGTGAGCAAGCGCGATACTAATTTGAGAGACGAGTTCTTGACGATGAGCGACGGCTATACTCGCCCCCGGCTCATCGTAGAGCAACTTCGAGAGTACCACTGTCTTGCCAAACCCAGTGGCCGCTACTCCCATCACATTCTGAGCACCAGCATCCCAGGCGGCGTAGATGTCGCGCTCAAAGGGGATTTGGATGGACCTAAGAGGGACTGGCATTATATATCAACTAACTCGCTATCAGTATAGAAACCTAATCGACCGCGCCGTTGAATGAAGAATTCATACGGCACCAAACAATCACAACTCGGGGCTAACTTGATGTATTCAGCTATCAAAGTTAGAGCTTCTTCCCGGCTATCAACCTGTCCTACAAACTGAGGATGACCACCCTCGCTCATTGCAATTACGATTCCGTAGTTCATTGTCGTTGTCTCCTTTGACTCTTTTAGTTTCTCACACTGCACGTAGTGTGTCAAGTAAAATCACCATAATTCAGTGCAATTTTCCTGTTCGCCAAAAGCCTGAAATACTTGCATCGTCTCATTGTCTATGAACGTTTTAAGGTTGCCAAGATTGTTGACGGCCATATCAAAATAGGACGGTTTCAGTTCACACATGAGCCCCTTGCGGTGCATGTTGATGGCCGAATAAACGGTCGACCCAATGCCGCCGAAAGGATCAAAAACTATATCACCTGGATTGCTCCATAGTTCGATTCCGCGATCAATAATATCGCGGCTCATCGGGCATATGTGCCTCTCGTCTTCATCCTCGCGTCCACCACGGTAGTTCAGTGTCCGAGTTGGCCGGCAGTCCATCCACACTGGGGACGCGTATCGACGCCATCGGTTGTGCGCGAGGTTGCCTTCAGTCGGCTCGTCCTCGCCGATGAAATGAGTCAAGCCATGCTCGTGCGGGATCGGTTGGGCATTGACTCCCGGCTTGCGAAAAGTCACGAGATACTGAGGTCCTCCGGCCCGTACCATAGCGCTATCTTTGCATAGCTGTTTGTGCATCAACCCAAGAGCTTTCGTTCGCACGGCTTCGATGAGCGGATCTTTCCAGACAACATGCTCGGAGTGATAGATGAATCCCGCAGCTTCGAATGTTTGGATGATTTTGCCGCGAAAATCCTTTAATCCGATGTGACCGTCGCGAGTCTTATTCGTGCTCATGTTCATGCAATCGACCGAGACATTACGCCCCGGCATCATCACACGCATCAGACCATCGACGCAGAATCGAAAGTGCTCGAAGAAGTGATTATCGTCGCGGCAATTTCCCATGTCTCGATCCGAGTTGCTGTAGACGTAAAGAGTGCTGTATGGCGGACTGAAAATCGAGTATCCCACTGAGTTCGCGGGAATCATGGTATTCATAAATTCGACGCAATCTACATTGTAGATTGCGAGATTTCCGGCGACGTGCTGATTGAGGATCATATCCAGTCCGGTAAAGTAATTGAGGTTGATGGGACGTAATCGGTGCGTTCGGCTGACGTGCCGAGAACTTCGCGCTGAGTGAATTCGCGCATGTGACCTATCATCCGGTCAGTCATTTCATCAGCCTGCGCCTGTTTGCGTTCCAGGTTGACTTTGATTGAACCTTCAGGGGTTGTATAGACCATCCAAACCAACACTTCCTGAGTCTGCCCGAACCGATAGCAACGCCGCACGGCCTGATAGTATTTCTCGAAAGAATCATCAGGGAAGTATCCTACATTGCGGCAATGTTGCCAGTTAAGGCCGAAGCCGCATATCTTGGCTTTGCTGATGATGACGCGAGATTTAGCGCGAGTGAAGGAATGAATCCGACGCTCTTTTTCGGACATCAAAAGCGATCCATGCACTTCGACAGCATCAGGAATCAAACTGGATAGAAGACTAGATTCGTCATTCAAATTGCACCAGATGACCCAAGGCTCTCGGATGCTATTCGCGAGGGCCGCCATGTACTCGCAACGCTCTTTGATCGAGTCCCGGCGAACTTGCAATCGCTCTCGCATGGTGTTTGCCATAGGCTTATCCCATGGCATCTCGCATTCCATCAATCGCAGCGGCGGGAGCGTATATCCATCATCATCGAAGCCGAGGTCGGAAGGTTTACGAATGACTGCTGCCCATGTCGAAAGCCATTCCCAGAACTTCGTTTTCCCGTGACCCTTGAGACGCCATTTGCTCGTGTCCTTACCGTCGTGAGTAAAGAACATGGAAAGCATCTCGGAGTATTTCATCACCCCAAGGAACTCCGACTGGCTACCCAGCTCCATGAAGTCGTTTGGCGACGGAGTGGCTGTACAACTCAGACGGTATGGGGTATTGCGGAACTTCTCGATAATCATCGAGCGAGTCTTGCCATCTTCGGCTTTGAGAATGCTCGATTCGTCCAGAACAACTCCTGTAAACAGACGAGCGTCGAAGTGCTCCAACATCTCGTAATTCGTGATGACAATTTGAGTGTCGTCGATCTCATGCTGGTGACGGCAATATTTGACGGCGATACCAAACTTCGAGCCCTCATCCACAGTTTGCTGCGCGATACATAATGGCGCAGCAATCAGCACGAATCCTGGTACCGCGTCGGCCCACGATAGTTGCATGAGCGTCTTGCCGAGTCCGGTATCCGCGAAGATGGCGGCCCGTCCTTTTTTTAGCGCCCATTTGACGACGGGTAATTGAAAATCAAACAGATTGGGATTGAGATTATCGGCATCGAAACCTGAGCAAACGTCCGATACCTGCTTCTGGTGGAGGAATTCCGAATAATTCACCGGAAAAGCCTCCAAATCTCGCAAACAAGCAAAAACACAGCGATCTCAATTCCTATCGCATATACGCGTCCCTTTTTCATGAAATCTCCTATTGACACTTCCATCAATACACGATAGAGTGGGTTTGCGTCAACAAAAATTAACGAGGTGAGCATGAGCAACACAATCACAATTGATCTAGATTCGCTCTCAGAGGAGCGAGCGCAAAAGATGGCGGGATTCATCCTGGCCTACGCGGGTTTGGATAACGCGCAGTCAGTCGATGAACCGCATCCTACGCAAATTGCCGTCAGTGAACCGCATCCTACGCAAATTGCCGTCAGTGAACCGCATCCTACGCAAATTGCCGTCG
>Ga0182030_10001418_pt1 | contig 49398 bp, 54 predicted proteins | sample 812S3MmetaG_FD_121299 | JGI IMG/M metagenome (GOLD analysis project Ga0182030, IMG submission 121299) | Permafrost microbial communities from Stordalen Mire, Sweden - 812S3M metaG (Illumina Assembly) | ecosystem: Environmental > Terrestrial > Soil > Wetlands > Permafrost | place: Sweden... | reverse complement strand
GCCGGCAAATTGATTCCCGAGAATGACATTTGGATCGCCGCTCTGGCTCGGCAATACGAACTTCCGCTGGCCACCAGGGACGCGCATTTTGCTGCGGTTCAAGACCTGAACACGCTCGCCTGGTAATGGGCGAATTGCCCCGAATTACCTACGGCACCTTTACCACGGGATCATCCTTGGCCGCCGGGCTGTCGCTATTCCTGGCGCGGATCACGCCGCTTTCATCCATAAAGAAGTTTCTCTTACCAGTCTTGCCGAACTGGGTTGGGCGCGCGGAGACCGTATACCGCGTGATCTTCCCGGCCTCGTCCGGTTCACCGGCATTGTAGGTAAATTGATACCCGAATTCGGTAATGTGCACACCGGCCTCATCGGTGAGAAAGGCGGTTCCCAACCCACCCAGAAGGCCCGAGCGATCTGCCGTTTCGTGATACCACTTCGGAGGTGGTCCAAGAACGTTCAGATTCCTGGCCAGACCCTTGCCGTACGTTTTCGCATAGTCACCCTCGGCTCGATTCAGAATCCCCAACTCCGAAACGACCATTGCTTCGTTGAACTCAGCAGGCATGGCGGAACCCGCGATTGCGGTCGATGATTGATCGGGCCACTTGATATCGATCTTGATATCGGCTATGTCAGCTTCCACATTGAACCCTGACCCCGTCCAACCCGCGAAGAACTGGTAACGTCCGGCCGGGATGTTGCGAAACTCATAATGCCCGTCGGGCTGTACGACAGCGGTTGCCTCGAACGGAAAGGCATCGCCACTTATCAAAGCCGCGTGTGCAGTTCGCCCTGGCCCGGCCTGCGTCCGGCCGCGAACTGAATAGACGAAACGGGGACGGACGCATTTTACGGCTTCGCTCTCCGCCACAAAACACAGCCGCACCCGTGAAGGATGCGTCCCCATTCGTCCGCGGGCCTGCCCCATCACCTCGCCGCAAGCTATTCGGCAGTTCACAACGGACCCTTACCGATCACTGCTCGCGAACCTGTTGTGATATCCTTCCCGCTGAACGGAGGTTGTCCGGATGCGCACCTCTCCTTTACGAACTCTGCTCCTGCTTGTGCCGGTGGCCAGCGGGCTCGCCCAAACCCCGGCTCTGCAAACGAATGTGATCTACGTCTGCAAGGATGGCCAAAGCTTCAAGGTCTTTTCATGCAACGACAAGACGGGCGCCTGTGATTACCAGAACTACAAGAACGGGCAGGCGTTCCAGAGAGGCGAAGCGCTCAAAGTACAATTGACCGCCTTACTTCCGGAGAAGTGCCACGCGCAAACCCCGGCCGAGGCCCAGGCAGATCCTCATCGGGGTGAGATTCCGCCGGCGCCCTCGCCGTTCGCTGGGCGTTCGGCCCCGCGGGGCGCCACTGCGTCCTCATCACCAACCCCAGCCGCGGCCGATGCGCGGAGTTCAGCTGCCGGAGCGATGGGCGGAGGTGGTTTCAGGTTGGGCGACAGCGTTCGCGTCCTCACTTCCGGTTGGCAAGACGCCCAGGTCCTTCAGGTCAGGGGCAATTCGTACTTCGTCCGCCTCGACAACGGAATTGAGGTTTCGAAAAGCTGGCCCGTCGAAGTCCGCCGGCAGGGAAAGCTAACCGCAGCCGATCACGCAGCCGGGCAGTGAGATCTCCACGACCCGGTGCAAGTCCTGGTGAACGGCCGCTGGATGGAAGGCGAAATCGTGCGCCAGAGCTACAACAGGTATACAGTCCAGTTGCCCGGAGAAAAGACCATGGCGATTGATGGAGACCGGACCGTAGACACGGGTGCGAAGAACCTGCGAGCTTCGACTGCTCCGCCGCCTCCCGCGCCTCGGCACGCCTGACAATCTCCCAAGGCTGGACTCGCGACCTGCGCGGGCAAGTATGAAGGCCGCTGGGAACACGTCTCAGGCATGGCCGGCATGACGGTTGTTTTCCGGTCCGGCAAGGCGACCGTGACCGAAGGGCTGAGCGGTCCCATGGAGTTCGAATGTTGGATTGGCGGCGGGCACATTTCTCTGTATAAGGCCGGCTCGTCTACGCCTTTCTCCTACGGCTTCGAGGTCAACAACGACGGCACGCTCCAGACCCCTCTGGGAGCAATCAAGAAAATGGGCAACTGAGGAAAGCCAGCGAAGCGCTGCCGGGAATACCCGGCAACGGATGACGACTCTGGGGGAAAACGGGGGCGGCCGCATCTTACTGCTGCGCTCTCCGCTCCAAAACACGGTTGCGCCCCATCCGTCCCTGTTCGCCCCCTGTGCCCGCCGAATCGAAGGGTAGGCCATGCGACCTGTGCCGTACGTTCTGCCTAAATGTATACTTGTATAGAGACATTCGATGAACGCAACCATAGTGGATCTTCGTTACAACATGAAGCACGTGCTTCGCGCCATCGACCGCGGGGAAACGGTCACGGTCCTCTATCGCGGAAAGGAGAGGGCCAAGCTGACGCCTATCGCGCCGGCATCCGGCAGCGGCGTACCTAAAACCAAAGATCAGCCGCTGTTTGGCCTCTGGAAAGACCGCGAGGATATAAGCGATCCCGCTTCCTATCTTCGCGGCTTGCGCCTTCCCCGCCGGGCTCTCGTTCAAACGGGCATCGAAAAGCAACGGCGTTTGCGAAAGTCGAAATGATCTTCGATACCGATGTTCTAATCTGGGCGTCCCGCGGCAACGAAAGGGCGGCCCGCGCCATCGACGCCGCGCCAGATCGCGCCCTGGCCATCGTCTCCCTCATGGAGCTTCTTCAGGGCGCCCGATCAAAGCTGGAGGCGCGCCAAATCCAGCAGTCGCTTCGCCGGTTGCAATTCCGAGTCCTGCCGCTTTCCGAAGCCATCGGTGCTGCCGCCGTCGCCCTCATCGAACAGCACGCTCTCGCCCACGGAATTCAACTGGCCGATGCTTTGATCGCAGCCACCGCTATGGAGTATGGTCTTCCCTTTTGCACCGGAAACGCTAGACATTTCCGCCCCATCCGCGACCTGTCCTGTGTAGTTTTTCGTCCATGACCCAGATGATCGCCGATTGTCCTCCCACTTCCTCAGAGGACGAAACCGGACGGACGCACCTGCGAAAAATGCGTCCCTCCCTATTCGTCTATTCGTCTCGACCGGCCACCCGCCCGGAGAGAAAAGATTATGAAGAAATCACCCGGTAAGCGCGTGGAATCCGATCGACTCGATCCTGACGAGATTCTCCCGGAGTATGACTTCAAGCGGAGCGAACCCAATAAATTCGCTTCCCGGTACGCCGCAGGAAGCGCTGTGATCGTCCTGGAACCCGATGTTGCCGCCGCCTTTCCGCATTCAGGGGAAGCCAATGAGGCATTGCGCGCACTAGCGGGAATCATACAGAGACATCGCCAGCCAACCTCACGCCGGAGTCCCTAACGCGGTGCTGCTCCGCGCGGCCTGGTTTCCCGCTGCCCCGCGCTATTGCTTCACTGCAATTACCGTGATGATGTCGCGCAGGTTCTTCTTGATCTTGGTTTCACCCAGCCATGTGGACTTCAACCGCCGGCCTATCTTATAGAACGGCGAGTTCTGGTTCACGCGCGCCAGCCGGTGAAACACCACCCAGATTCTCATAATGTGCGGAATAAACCGCGCGTCCGTCATCTGAAAGCCGGTCTTTCCCAACAACAGCTCCAGCGTGCTCTTGTCGTAGTAGAACAAGTGCGATGGCGGCTGCACGGCGTAGAAACGCGGACCCGTCAGCTTCGCGTACAGGCAGGAAATGTTGTGGACTTTGATGACGATCATGCCGCCCGGCTTCAGCATCGCCTGGCACTTCCGCAGCATCGCAACCGGATCGCGCAAATGGTCGAAGACATCCTGCAAGGTGATCACGTCGAAGTAATTCTCGCGCATCGGATAGTCTTCGAATAGGCTGTTGACCACCCGTTCGCCGAACCGTTCCTGAGCAATTTGCGCGTAGGCCGGTGAGATTTCATTGCCGTGGCATTCCCAGCCCTTCATCACGTCCAAGAACCATCCGGCCGAGCAGCCGATATCGAGGATCTTGCCCCGCTGCGGATGCCTTTCTTCAATCAGGCCGCGGAGAACCTCGTAGTAATACGTCAGGCAATCCGTATTGTCCATTCCGTAGGAGCCGTCCGGAACCGCGTAGTGGGCGTTCAACTCCTCCGGCGTCACCAGGTTCTCTACAAACACCAGAGAGCAGCCCTGGCATCGCACAATCGAATAGCCGTTCACCTTCCAGAGACCTTTGAGGGCCGCGCTAGCGCAGATGGGGCAGGCGGTATGTTTCTTTGCCGGTCCAGCAACAGGGCTGCCTGCTGCAGTTTGGGCCCGCGCCACGGTATCGTACATCGATGTCTTCTCCAGGAGTGTGAAGCGGGGCTTCCTGAGCCTTCGACGACGCAGCCTCACCTGCCAGTCGGATTATGACGTGGCCCAAGCATACCCAACAAGACTGGCAATAGGCTTACCGGCGGGATTAACTTCAGGTATCGGCCGCGCCGCGCATCGAATCCCCTCCGCAGTCCGTTTCGAACGGAATTGCGGCGTTTTATCAACTACTTACCTGCATCGCCGGCTCTGGCGCCGGGCTGCTTTCTTTGGTTACCAGGCGTCGTGGGGCGCGCCTGCGCCGGACCAGGTTCTTTTTCGAGAAGTTTCGCCGCCCGCAACACTATATACCTATGGCGAAATTCTGGATGGTCCTGGGCGCCCTTCTCTCGGGTGCTGCGTACTCTGCCTGGGGACAGGCTCCCGCCTATTCCGCGGCCAGCGTGGTCAACGCCAGTGATTTCTCCGCCGGACCCTTTGCCCCCAATTCGGTCCTCTCTATCTTTGGCACAAACCTGTCCTGGGACACCCACGCGCTGGCCGGCAGCGATATCGTCAACAACACCCTCCCTACCAGTCTCGCCAGCGTCCAAGTCTATATCGACAACTGGCCGGTCCCGCTGATCTTCGTTTCGCCTACGCAAATCAACTTCATCGTCCCGGGCAATGAAATCGCCGGCGCCGTTCCGTTGCGCGTGGTCCGCGAGGGTGTCACCGGCCCCGAAGTTGATATCCAGTTGACCGGCGCAGCCCCTGCCCTATTCGATGCCGGTGGCTTTGCCATCGCCACCAACCCGGATGGCGCACTGCTCACCGCCGACGCCCCCGCGCTACCCGGAAACGTGGTCGTAATCTATGCCACCGGCCTGGGAAAAACACAGCCCAATCCGGCCCCCGGTGTCGTCCCGCTCACGCCCGATCCCATTTCCGCCCTCAGCACTTTGAATGTCTATCTGAATGGCGTTGCCGTTGATCCGAAGCTGATCTTTTATGGCGGCGTAACCCCTGACTGCGCGGGCCTTTATCAGATCAACATGTTCCTCCCGGCGGATACTCCGGCGAACCCCGAAATCCGCGTCTCGGTGGGCCCGCAAGAAAGCCTTGCCGGCATTCTGTTGAATGTAAATGCTCAACCACTTGCCGCCGGGCTGCGTTCCAATAGATAGGCTAGAATCGGTTTAGGAGTCTGTACATGTTGGTACGCCCGTTCCTCGCATTGGCGTTCGCCGCCTCGCTGGTCTCGGCGCAGGAAGCCGCGCCCGCAGCGACTGCGGATTTTACCGTAGCCGCAGGCACCAGACTGCCGCTCAGCCTGATTAATAGCGTCAGCACCAAACACACCGGGTTGGGCGACCGCGTGTACCTGGAAACCGCTTTCCCCATCCTGGTGAACGGCCGCATCGTCATTCCCGTGGGCAGTTGGGTGATGGGAACCGTGACCGAAGTGAAGAAGCCCGGACGCGTCAAGGGCCGCGGTGAACTGTATATCCGCTTCGACAACCTCACCCTGCCGAACGGCGTCACCCGGGAATTCCGGTCGCGCATGGGCGGCATGGATGCCGGTTCCACCGGCGAACTCGATCGCGCCGAAGGCAAAGTAAAGAGCGAAGGCAACAAGGCAGGGGACGCGCGCACCGTGGCTGAGACTACCGGTGCCGGAGCTTCCGTGGGAGCCATTGCCGGGAACGCCGCCGGACACGGCGGCATGGGTTTAGGCGTAGGCGCCGCCGCCGGTGTGGCCACTGGCTTGATTTATGTGCTGGCTTCGCGCGGCCCGGATGCCGTGGTCGCCAAGGGCAGCACCATCGAAATGGTGCTGGACCGTTCCATCAGTTTCAACGAAGGCGATCTCAATTTCAATAATGTAGTGCCGCGTCCATCCGGTAAAGGCGGCGCGTGACCACACAGCGCACTCTGCCCGGCAAGTCTGCCGCGCGCATCGTTATTTTTGTTTCAGCCCAGTAAGCAGCGCTTCGTATGCGTCCGTAACCGCATCCCACGAATAGCGCGCCTGCACGCGCTCCATGGCCTTGCGCCGAAACGCGGCGCGCTGCTCTTCGGGCATCTCCAGCGCGAACCGCAGCTTCGCAGTCAACTCTTCCGGTTCAAAAGGGATTCCGCAATCGCCAGCCACTTCCGCATTCTCCGGAGTGTTGCGATAAATCACCAGCGCGCCGCGGCCCATTGCTTCAATCAGCGCCGGATGCGTGCCACCCACTTCCGTGGCGTGAATGTAAGCAAAACAGTGCGACTGCAGCTCGTCATAGCCGTCGCCGTAAACGGCCCCCGGTAGCACCACGCGCGCATCTCCGGTATCGAAAACCCGGCGGATGTATTCGTGCGCGTACGGCGCGCCGCCCACCAGCGCCAGACGGAACGGCGTCGCCGTCGCTTCAAATGCCTGCCGCACTTCGAGCGGATGGTTCTCCGGCTCCAGGCGGGTCACATACAGAAAGTATCGGCCGGGTTCGAGGCCCAACCGCGTCAGCGCCGCGGTTCCGGAAACCGGGCCCACCTCCGCGCCGTAAGGAATGAAAGTGGTTTGCTTGCCGTACCGCTCCAGATAATAGTCCTGAATGGTGTGCGCGTCGGTAATCACTTCGTTCGGGCAGAAAGTGGCGAGCCATTCGGAAACCAGATACCAGGAGCGCGCCAGCGCATTCCACTTCTTGCGCTTGCGCTCGATGCCATCCACGTTGAGCGCCACCGGCATGCCGAAGAGACGCGGGCCCAAGGTGAAAACGGCGTTGGCGCCATTGCAGTAGAGCGCCGCGTCCGCCCGGTGCCCCATCAGATGCAGAGTGGAAAGGAACGTGTGGGCAATGGTGTCCAGATATTTGTGGCGGATGGTGGGAAGATAGCGCAGCCGCACGCCGCGGTATTGCGTTTCGGAATATCGCTCGCGGCAATAGACCGTGACATCGTGGCCGCGCGCCGTCAGCCGCGTTGAGATTTCCTCGGCGAACGTTTCGAAGCCCCCGTAGTTGGCGGGAATGCCACGCGTGCCTAAGAGGGCGATGCGCATAGAGCCCAGGCAATCACAGGCTGAAGGATCATTCCGCCGGCTACGTCTTGGCGGTTTCGGAGCGCGTCAACAAGCGGATCATTTTCTTGGGCGCCTGCTTACTGGTGGGCGCGTATTGGAACCAGCTCGCCATATACTTGTCATCCACCCGCAGACGCGATTGGATCATGCGGCGTTTGGAAATGGCGCGTTTCAGATTGGCGCCCAGAAACCAGAAGGCTTTGAGCGATGTGTGTTCCCACAGCAGGCAGCACATCACTACCACCAGGTCGCGCAAGGTGATGGAAAACCAGTTCCGCCAATACAGATTCGGCGAGATGTTCTTAATGCGCATCAGGAAGCGGTTCTTCACTGAGTGCATGTTGATGTCGGAAGGAAGCGCGCGCCGGTTGCCGGGCAGAACTTTGCGCACATGGTAGCCGCGTGCATATGGGGCATACAGGCACTTCCACCCCATCAACTGGGCGCGCCACGCCACATCCGCGTCCTCGCGATAAACGAAAAAATCGGTATCGAAGAATTCACCATCTAGCGAAATGTCGTCAATCATCGAGCGCCGGTACAATGCCGCCGCCGCGGTCGCGCCAAAAACATACTCATATTGCAGGTAGTGTCCGTTGTCCACTTCCTGGCTGCCGCGATCCAGATGGCGCAGCATGGGGTTGAAATAAATGCCGGTGGAATCCACCACGGGCTTCTCCGGAATCTCGAAATGCGAGGTCATGGTGAGAAGCTTGCCGCACACCGACCCGATGCGCGCGTCGAACTGTCCCGCATCCACCAGCGCCTGAATGAAATTGGGCAGCAACAGCACGTCCGGGTTCAGCGTCAGCACCCAATCGCCATTGGAGAGTTTGACGGCCTGGTTCTGCGCCGCCGCGAAGCCCACATTCTCCTCGTTGTAGTACACGTGGCAGCGGTCTTCAAACTGTTCCAGGATGTCGATGGTGCCATCCGTGGAGGCATTATCGACGACGATGACCTCTTTGAGTGGGTACTTCTGGGCGAGAACCGATTCAAGACAACGCTTGATGAACCGGCCGCTGTCGTATGTAACTATCGTGACGGAGACGAAGTCGCTTTGCGCCATGAACGAGAACCTGACTGTCCGAGCTTCCTAAACATCCTTTAGACCCGAAATCATACGGAGCCGGACTATAGCTTTCCGTCTCCCCAGCCGATTAAAAAGCAACGGCCGGCGTGTCGCACAACATTCGCGTAAGCTGCCAGGGGCTGAACGCTTTGATACCGAATCGATTCCCCAATGCTGCGCAGCAGCGAGCCCGCCACAACGGCCAGACACACCACCCGAAAGGCAAGCGTGTGGAAATGTTTGGCTGAATACCTTAGTAAACTACGATACCAATAAATGCGGCGTTTCTCTAGTGTTAGCTTCTGAATTGTGTGGCCTCCCGTATGAATCGCCACTGCATTTGGCACGTAATACATCCGGTAGCCCCGGTCCTTCGCCCGGCGGCAGAAATCCACATCCTCAAACCAAAGCGGGGCAAAGCCTTCATCGAAACCACCCAATTCGAGCCACACGGTCCTCGGTACCATCAGAAAAGCCCCCGCTGGCTGTTCCGCCTGGGACCGGGTGGATAAATCCATATCCAAACCGCGGTATTTCCGGTTCACCGGATTGTTTGGCCAGATACGGTTAAGCAAGAGGACTTCCAAAGCCAGCGCGGCCGGGGTGGGAAGCCGCCGGACCATGAATCCCACCTGGGGCCGGCCCTCCGGATCCAGCAGACAACCGCCCGCGCCGCCCGCGTCCGGCAACCGGCAAGCCTCGCGCAGTTCGTCCAAGCCGCCCCGCAGGATGGCATCGGGATTCAGCAACAGAATATAAGCGGAGCCTAATGCCGTAAAGCCTTGATTTACAGCGGCTGCGAAGCCCCTGTTGGAGGAATTGGCAATTAAGCGGACTCCCCGGAGTGCAACTTCCGACGTGGTGCCGTCGGTGGACTGATTGTCCACCACCACGATCTCCGCGCCGGTTTCCCGGACGGCGTCGAGGCAAGGCCCGATGTACTCCCTCGAATTATGCGTGACGATGACAATTCCAATGTCCGACATGTGTCACTTTGTCCCACCGCCGGTCAAAAGGAAGTACAACTTCCAGTAGGAATCGAAGCCCGTCGCTGTCTGCAAATCGCGGATCAGTTGCTCATTCGAGCGGAGCAGGCTTTCCAGAATTCCGGTGTCGACGGGCGGCCGCGCCGCGCGGATGGCGGCAGAGCGCCGCGTGCCCTGGGCGACGCCGCGCAGCCACGGGAAAAACCTGCCATGGCGCAGCGCCAGCCCGCCCCACAAAGCCTGCGCCAGGGCGATGGGCCAGAGCCAGCGCCAGAAAAGTCCTCGGGGATAGTGACGGGCCACCAGAAAAATCTGGTTGCGAGCCATACGCCGAACCGTATCGGGATGCCAGCGGCCCAGTGTGGCGCTGCCCTGGTGCCAGGCAAGTGCGCGGGGCACATACCATCCGGCCAGCCCGTGGGCCGCGCAGCGCAAACCGAATTCGACATCTTCCAGGTAAGACTCAAATGCCGGCTCCAATACGCCGACGCGCTGGAAAAGCTCGGCGCGCACCACCACGGCGGTAAACGGTGGCGACCAGATCTGCCTTTCGGCGGAAAAAACCGGACGGTCTTGCCGTCCGTGGCCCACCCGCCACGCTGTGCCGCCGCGGCTGAGCGCATCGAACGTACCGTCGATCTGGTCCGTTGAACCGGCCACTAGAATCTTGCCGCTGGCGAACCAGGCGGAACGCGATTCCGCCGCGGCGCATAGCCTCTCCAAATAATCCGGCGCAAGCTCCACGTCGCTATTGACGATGGCCAGCCAATCGCCGTGGCTTTCGGAAATGCCGCGGTTCACGGCTTCCGCGAAGCCTGCATTGCGGCCCATCGCCAGCACTCGCGCACCGCGCGCGCGGGCCGCTTCCGGGGCGCCGTCGGTCGAGCCGTTGTCCACCACCAGCCATTCCGCGGCCGGCTTGGTCTGCGCTTCCAGAGTATCCAGCAACCGCTCCAGCATGGCGCGGCCGTTCCATACCGGCACGATGGCGGAAATGCTCATCGCAGAAACCGCTTTCTTACCAGGAAGGCCAGGTTCTGGATGCCATCGCGCCACGGATTCAGTTTGATTTCGCCCAGGCGGGTGGAATACAGGATGGAGATTTCGCCAAAACGGATCTTGCGGTTGCGGATTGCCTCAATCTTGATCTCTTCGGAAAAGGCCATGCCGCCGGCTTCCAATTTCATATCCTGCAGTATGGAGCGGCGGAAAACCCACATGCCGGATTGCGAATCGCGCACCCACCGGAAGAACAGGACGGACATGGCGAGCGATAGGACCAGGTTGCCGAATTTGTGCTTGAAACTCATGGCGCGGGAATCGCGCACCGGGAATCGCGAGGCATTCAGGAAATCGACGTCCAGATGGAGAAATGCCTCCAGCAGATAGGAAACGCCGTCGATCGGATAGCTGTGGTCGCCATCCAGCGTGACAATCACGTCGCGGGTGGCAGCGGCGAAGCCCCGCCGGTACGCCCGGCCGTACCCGCGCAGTTCCTCGGTGATGACTTTCGCCCCCAGAGCCGCGGCCACCGCCGCGGTGCCGTCCGTGGACCCGTTATCCACCACGATAATCTCATCCACAAACGGCGGCATAGCCTGAAGCACCTTGCCGATTCCCTGCTCTTCATTGAGGCAGGGGATGATCACCGTGATGGATTGGCCTTTATACATGGGCGGGAAAGCGGTTCGACTTTTTTCGGGCGGCGGGCGTCATAATAAAACAGATGATCAAACGGCTCTTGCTCCTGCTTGCTTCCGGCGGCGTCTTGATGTGCGCCGACCTTGCCGATGTGCGGACGGTATACGTGCTGCCCATGTCCCACGCCCTCGACCAATACCTTGCCAACCGCCTGATCAACGAACACGTCTTCACGATTGTGACTGATCCCAAGCTGGCGGATGCAGTGCTGACGGACCACGTGGGCGCCGCTTTGCAAGCGAAACTGGCTGATTTACTGGCGCCGCCCCCGGAAAAGCCCGCGCCCAAAACGGACGACAAAGAAGGTCCGGCGAAAGTGCCTACGCTCGCTGAAACCATGAGCCAGGGCCAAATATCCCGCCCGGCCGATTCCTCTTCCATCGGGCGGAGCAAAGGCACCATATTCCTGGTGGACACGAAATCGCGCCAGGTGGTGTGGTCGGCATACGACCTGTCCAAAGATTCCAGTTCCAAAGAATTGGATCGCACAGCCTCCGATATTGTAAGTCGTATCAAGAAGGACCTGAACCCGAAGAAGAAATAGCTGACGGGGCGAAGACATCGGCTGCTAGTATCCGAGCAGTGGCGCTAGGCGGGCCAAAACCTCGTTTAGGGTTTCTGACGGAATGCGGCCAATTCTTGTGGCCTGCCGAGCTTTCCAGTCAAGACTCTTCAAGTGATCCGCCAAAATCACTCCTCTTACGCCAGAGCCCTGAACTGGCACCTCAAAGGGGTATCCCTTGACCTGGGTGGTCACTGGGCAAACTAGCGCCAAGCCGGACTTTTGGTTGTAGGACTTCCCGCTGAGAATCACCGCGGGACGTCGCCCGCCTTGTTCGTGCCCGGCTTGCGGGTCGAAAGTGAGCCAAATCAGATCGCCCGCGTCGGGCAGGAAGGCGCCCACTACCAGAACTCCTTGCCCTGCCGCAGTCCCCAATCCGTCTCACCGTGGCGGTTCCCTGGCTTAATTCCCGCCACAAGCTGAGCGAGAGTGTACTTCCGGTGCTGGGGCCGTAGCACGATGCTCCCATCTCCGGCGATGTCGAGCGAGAGTTGGTCGCCTTCCGCCAGGCGCGCTTCTTTGACTATGCCCTTTGGAATCCTCACCGCCAAGCTGTTACCCCATTTCGACAATTGGGCTTCGTTCCGCATATGGATCTACATTAAATATACACGAGAATTCCGCACGTCTCCAAAGGGGGATGCTAGACTTCCCACTCCGTATTTTTGGGCGGAACGGAGTCTCATTCATTTTCGCTTTTCCTCCACCAGGTCCCTGTATCCATCCACCAGCTTGCGTGTGATGGCGGTCATATCCCAATGCGCTTCCACTTCCGCCCTGGCCCGCGCGGCCATCACGGCGGCGGCCTGGGGATTCTCCAGCAGCTCCAGAACTTTCCCCGCAAAATCCGCGGGCTGATCGGCCAGCGAACAGAACTCGCCGTCCTGCCGCGCCAGGCCTTCCGCACCGATGCTCGTCGAGACCACCGGAATTCCGGCGGCAAAGGCTTCGAGCAGCTTCACCCTCACACCGGAGCCGCTCAGGATGGGGCAGACAAAGACCGCGTAGCGGGATAAAGGCTCGCGCACATCGTCCACCAGCCCCAGCATTTCCAGATGGCCGGCGTTGTCGGCATACGTGTGCGCCGGCGGCGGATCGGAACCGGCAATCGCCATGCGGACTTCCGGGCGGCGCGCCACCACCAGCGGCAGCACATCGCGCACGAACCAGTCGAGCGCCGCGCGGTTGGGGTCGTGCCGGAAGCTGCCCACGAACAGCAGCGTCATGGGCTCGCGGCCGGTGGAACGAAACTCATAGCGCGAGGTGACGATGCCGGCGCGCAGCCCGTCGCGCAGGCGGGGCGCCAGGCGCGGCAGGAAAGAAAGCAGGTAGCGGCGATTCTCCGGCGTACAGACCTGCACCTGGTCGAACCCCGGCAGCGCGCGCAGTTCGAAGCGCAGCGCGCGCAGGTATTCGATGCGCGCCTTCATTTCATCGATGACGCCGATCTTGTGGCCGAAGCCGCGGCCGATCGATTGGAAGTATACGTCGTGCTCAAACAGCGCCGTCACAATGCGGCCAAACGCCCCGCGGTATTGCGACAACGGAGTGTATTCCAACTGCAGCACGTCGATACGCCGGCAATACAGCTGGCGGTGGATGAGCCACTCGAAATCCTGATTGGCGAATTCGCGCGCGGCGTATGGCATCAGCGAACCGGCGCCGGCGGCGTGGCCGGTGGGTCGCACAATCCATTCGGCCGAAGCGCAGAATGTACGCAGCTCTTCGTTGTCCTTGGCCTGCGAAGGCGAATCGAGCAGTTCCACCACATGCACCTCGGCCAGCTTGGTCATTTCCAGCAGAGTCTGGTACATGAATACTCCGCCGCCGTGCACCGGTGGGCTGATGGAATATGGGGAAGCAAACAGAACGCGCAGGTTCCGCGGCGCGCGTTCGAGCGGTGCGAAACGGTCGCGAAAGTAACCGCCCAGCGGGCGCCGGAAGGCTTCCGTATCGGTGATGCGGGCCAGCGCCCGCGCGCGCCAGCGGGAAACGATTGCGTCCGGCAGTTGCACAAAGGCGCGCCACAACGCGAGCAGGTTCGGCCGCCCCTGCGCGTCGCCGAATCCTACGCTCAGCACCGCGCCGCACCAGGAGAAGAAGAAGTGGGTGGTGAGGCGCGGCCACTCGTGAATGTTTTTCCAGCAGAACAGCAGGAAGTTTTTCTTCAGGACCGCCTGGATCTGTTCTTCACTAAAACGCTTGCCGATAGTGCCACGATGTTCGTGCCACACCACGCTGCGGGGCTGGTAGAAGACTTTCCAGCCGCGCTTCCAGGCCAGATATCCCAGGTCGTTGTCTTCCAGATAGAAGGGCGCCAGCAGTTTGTCGAAGCCGCCAAGCTCGAAGAATTTCTTCTTGTCGTACGCGCAGGAGCCGCCTCCGCCATAGGAACAAGGGTAGAGATCGACAATCGCAGGGTCAATGCGGTGCCGCACGCGCAGCGCGCCATCCTGCCACCAGCTTTGCGTCAGGCCGGTCTCTTCGCGAACCCGGGCGGCATCGCTGAAGAAAATCTGGCAGGAGACGGAAAAAACATCAGCGTCCGTAAAGCCCTCAAGCAGCGGCGCCAAAAAGCCCGGATCGACCCGCATGTCATTATTCAACAGCACCACCACGTCGTTCGACGCCGCGCGAAAGCCCGCGTTCGAACCGCCCCCGAAACCAAGGTTCCTGGTCAGCGCCAGCAGCTTCACGTGCGGAAACGTGGACCGCACGAACTCCGCGCTGCCATCCGTGGAACCGTTGTCCACCACCACAATTTCGTTGGCCGGGTTGCCGGCCAGCGCCGCCACCACCGAGGGCAGAAACTTCGCAAGCAGGTCTTTGCCGTTCCACGTGGGAATCACCACCGAAGCGCAAACCGGCGGTGTGAGGCCGGGAATCGCGGAAGCAAGCGTGCACCTGCCGGGGATCAGCTTGCGCCCCAGGTCCGTGAGGGCCAGCGCGAGTGCGCTGAAGGCTACCAGAAACGGCGAGAGCAGCAGCAGCGGGAGAGCGCGTAGAAAGCGTTTCAGGAGCGGCATGTCAACTGGTGGGCATGTTGGGCCCGAGTCCCACCTTGTGACCCAGTTTCACCCAGCGGGAAGCGCGGAAAAGTTCCACCTGCTGCGCCAGTTGGGCTGCTTCAGACTGTAAGCGCAGAGCCCAGGCCGTGCGCTCTTCAAGCTCCTTCTCCGTATGGTGGAGCGCGGCCACCGCCTTCACCAGCTCATTAGTCTGCTTGGTGATTTCGGCGGTGAGGTTGGTTTCCACGCGGTGCGCCCACTCGATTTTGGATTCGATGTCTTTGTCCAGATCGGCGATTTTGGCTTCATATTCCCCGGCCATCAGGCGGGCGGCCGCCTGGTCGCGCGCCACTTCGTCCTGCAATTCGGACACGCGGGCGCGGCGCTCCTTGAGTTCGTCGTTCAACTGCCCGGCCCAGCGGTTGCTGGCTTCGAGTTCGGCTTCCACCCGCGCGCACTGCTCGATGGATTCCGCCAGCGAGCGCTGTGCCTCTGCGAGCCAGCCTTCTTTTTCCGCCACTTCGTGCAACAGCAGATCAATGTGGCGTTCCCGTTCGCGCAGCACGTTGGCGGTGCGGGGCACGTAGACAAACGTGGGGTTGCCGATTTGCGGACGCCGCGCGCAGACGGCCACGAAGAAGTGCGAATCGTCCGGCGCCGGTTCGCCCGCATCCACGCGCACTTCCACGGTCTGGCCGGCTTCCCGCGGCTGGAACGTGACGCCTTCCACGTGGTTTTCCAGGAACAGGGACACATGCGGAAAGACGGCGCTGAGCTCCTGCCGGAATTCATCGAACGTGAACTCGTGAACGTGGAACGGGTTGGCGCCTTCCACGCCGCGCGATTCCGTGTAATACAGTTTGTTCGGCGTAGAAACCACCAATTGCCCGTTGGGCGAGAGCACGCGGGCGGCTTCCGTCAGGAAGGCTCGCCAATCCTGCAGGTGCTCGATCACCTCAAAGGCCACCACCAGGTCAAAGCTGGCATCGCCGTAAGGAAAGCTGGTGCAGGAGGCCTGTTCGAAAGTCAGGTTGGGGAGCCGGTAGTGCTCGCGCGCGAACTCGACTGCGTCCACCGCGATGTCGGCGCCGGTCACCGCCAGCGCCGTGCGCGCCAGTTCCGCGGAACCATAACCGGCGCCGCAGCCGGCATCCAGCACGCGTTTGCCGCGCGCCAGGCGGCCGGCAAAGGTATAGCGCGCGACATGCTCGTTCAGCAGGTCGACATCCACTTCGCCGGGTATCAGGCGTTCTCCGGTAAATTCAGCCACTCTGTTTCTCCAACAAGGGCGCCGGTGGCGCAACCGCCGCGCCCAGCCGCGCATTCACTTCCACGTGGCAGGGAAGGTGAACGTAGCCGTAGATTTCGCTATCGCCGCGCGCCATCTGTAACGCTACCGCATTGTCGATCCAGTCGCACATCTGGTACCCGAGCAAAGTGCCGTCCGCCACGGCCGGCGAAAAGGAGAAAGACGCCGGATAGAGCTCAGGCAGGTCAACATGGAAATCCACCGTGCAGATGTCGCCGGCGCGCATCGGCGCCAGGTCGTATTGTTCGCGGCTGGTATTGGTGCCGGCGAAATCCATGCCCAACTGGTTGCGCAGCATGAAGCCGACAATCGGCATGGCTACTTCTGCTTTAGCACGCACGCTGATGCGCACCACAATGCGCGTGGCGGGCGCCAGCATGGCAAGCGGCGCGCCGTCTTCGGTGAGTATGGCAATGCCGATGATTTCCGCGCGGCCGTCGCCATAGCGATGATCGATATTCGGAATGGTGTCCGCGATTTCAGGCGCCCGCGACGGACCTGACGTTGTGGGCAATTCAGCCGCGGCCGGCCGGCGCAGCCGGTACGTCGAATCCTTTTCCACCATGGCCGCCATGTATTGCGAGATCACGCGGTCCGGCTCGCCAATTTGGATGAGATGGCCTTTATCCAGCCACATCACCCGGTCGCCGATGGCTTTGACATCCGCCACCGCGTGCGAAACGAACAGGATGGTGACTCCGCGCTGGCGCAGTTCATGCACCTTGCGCATGCAGCGCTGGCGAAAATAAATGTCTCCCACTGCCAGGGCCTCATCCACCAGCAGGATTTCGGGATCCACGCTGATGGCCACGGCGAATGCCAGCCGCACCACCATGCCGCTCGAATACGTCTTCACGGGCTGGTTGATGAAGTCGCCGATCTCCGCGAAATTTTCGATGTCCTGATAGCGCTGGTCAATCTGCCGGGTGGTGAGGCCCAGGATGGAACCGTTCAGGTAAACATTGTCGCGGCCGCTGAATTCGGGATTAAAGCCCGCGCCCAATTCGAGCAGCGCGGAAACGCGGCCGTTCACCAAGGCAGAGCCGCTGCTGGGTTGCAGGATGCCGGCGATGATCTGCAGCGCGGTACTTTTGCCCGAGCCGTTTTCGCCGACAATGCAAAAGGTTTCGCCGCGTTTTACTTCGAAAGTGACGTCATCCAGGGCGCGGAAGTCTTTATGGCAGCGGAGGCGGTTTAGAGACAGTAATTCCTTGAGCCGGTCGCCCGGCGAGTCGTAGATCGCGTAGCTCTTGGAAACACTCTGGAACTCAACGGCGTTCACGGTGGAGAAAGAAAGACCAGTGTATCGGAAGTCGGCGGGGTGGTGGGAGCGGAAGGCTGGGCGGAAGCGGGGAGCGAGAATGCCCAGGACCCGCCGGAAAGGCTCAATTGGCGTCTTGACAGATGTTGTTCTGATCGCAGTCACAGCCGGGGATGTTCGAGTCCCTGCCGGTCAGGTTGCAATAGTAATGGCCATTACAGGCCACACCGCGCCACGTGTCCGGGCAGCTATCGGGAGTTCCGGCGTTCCCGGCGTGCACAAAAACCAGGCTGAACAGCACGCACAGCACCATCGCGGCGATCGAAAGAAAGTAAGCCACACCGAAATATCTTTGCGTTTTTTCCACCATGACGAATCTCCTGATCGCACTGCGATCGAACGCTCACAGGGCTTGAGTCCCTAGCGCGTCCTGAATTTCCTTGAATCGGGAAGGCCCGATTTCGCCACTCCACACTTTTTCACTGACTCCAGCCGGAGACACCAGTAACGTAATCGGCGTCTCATAGAATCCATATTTCAGAATGCTCTCTGGCTCCACGCTGGTCACCACAATGGCGTTGCCAAAACCCTGCTGGCGAATGAAATCCGCATTGAGCGGGCCGCCGACATTCACAAAGACCACCCGGCTCTTTGTGGTGCGGGCCAGTTCCAACCATTTAGACCAACTCCGCCGGCAAAAGGTGCAGTTCGGCGTAAAAACGAATATCAGCGTCGGCGCCCCGGCTTCCGGATAGGACACGGTGAAGTCCCGGCCCTCGCGATCCTTGCCGCGCAAAGCCGGTAACTTGATGCCGATTTGAGTGTGCTGCAGAGAGCGGAAGTAATCCGCTTCGGCTCGCAGACTTTGATTCTTGCGGATGAGCAAAACGTTCGTAAGGGACAATAGAACGCCAACCACCAGCACCACCGCCAGTGAGGCAGTGTAGGCGACGCCCCTCGAATTCCGCCTGTTCCGCAGATTCCGCACGGTTTGTACAGTGCAGGTGTAGGGCCATAGTGAAGGCGCGCGAACCTACGAGAAGTGCGATTGTTCACGCTGTGACGGTATTGCGTTTGGTTGGCACATCGCCGCACACTAGTGGGGTAATGAGTGCCCTACGCAAGGTTCGATTGGTCACATTGGCTCTGATGGGGAGCGCGCCGATGCTGGCGCAACAAGCGCCCGACCGTCCCGGTACGATGTGCAATTTCGACGGCTTCGACAAGAAACCGGCATTGGCGGAAGTTACAGCGCCGCGCCAGGCCAAGGGATACTTCGGCTGCTCCACGGGCGGCAATTGCGTTTCGACGAATCTGGCGCCGGGGGACGCGGTGCTGGTGTATCGTGTGGACGGCGACTGGACCTGCGGATACCTGTCGCAGCGCAATGGGGCGGGACCGGCGTGGGTTCGGTCCAGGGATATTCATCCAGTGAGCTTTGATCGGGCCCCCGCGCTGAGCGCCTGGGTGGGGAACTGGGCGAACGGCAAAGACCGCATCGGAATTCAAGTGTCGAAATCACCCGGAAAGCTGGATCTTCACGGCGCAGCCACCTGGCATGGTGGAGGAGGCGTGGTTCATACGGGCGATTTCGAAGGCGAAGCGGTTCCCGATGGGCACAGGCTCCACTTCGTCGAAGATTCCGCCGATTCCTGCACCGTGGATCTGACGCTGATCGGCGAATATCTGCTGGCCAACGACAATGCCATGTGCGGCGGCATGAATGTGCGGTTTTGGGGCATCTGGAAGCGGACGGGAAAAAGGTAGGAGGGCGGAAGGGAAGACAAAAACTAAAGGGGCGGCCACCGACTCCCGCTGTCAAGAGAATGTGCCCGCAAGCCGTGGGGACTGCGGCTCAATGGCCGCGGCGCCGAATCAATGAACTACCAAGGCGCGTCAAGACTTGTGGCCGGTCAGCTGAGGTAGCCGGTAGCCGCCCATGTCGTGGACTGGTTCTATGTAACTGCCTCCTTAACTATGGCCCCCTTGGGAACGGGAACCCGAATTCTCTTTCAGAGAAAGAGGTCTGAAAACGGCCTTTGCACCGCTTCGATTTCACTATGCGCCTGAGAGGGGAGGAAGTCAAGGCCTTCGACATCTCGAAAAAGTCGCTCGGTTTCAGGCTGACCCATTTTGTTCGCAAACTTCCAATCGCTCAGCTGCCGGTGTGGGGGTTTCGTTATGCCCCCGAAATGCCCAGGCCAAGTCGAAGGAATCCGCGATTCAGAACGTGAACTGACCATCCAGCAAGCGCCACAATTCAAAGATTATTGTCACCGTGTAAATGAATTACGGTGGATGGAATGTGACCTTTCGGAGGAAGCGTGGCAACAGCAGGTTGCCCGGTTTATTTCTGAAGACAGGATGGAAGGACAATGAAGCGTGCGCAACAACGCTGCGCTGCTGTGGCGTCGAATCCTCACAGCGGACCCGGACGCTATCTTCGGGGCTGAAGTATCACGGCTGATGAACCGGAACTGGGCAGACCGCTTACCGCAGCCCGCATACATGGGTGCGAAGATTCAGCAAAATTTCGTAGTCCCTGTGCTGCGTGCGGCTGCGCTCGATTTCTCGCAGGTTGCCTATGTCAACCTGCTGAAGTGGCGCACCCCGGCCAGCAGCGGGCTTGCCCGGCTATATGCACTCAGTTGGAACCACCACACGCGTGAACAGCTTGAACTACTCGCACCAAGCCGCGTGATTGCCATAGGCAGCGATGCGGGCCGCGTGTTCCAGCGACACTACACAGCGCCTGTGTACTTCGATTTCATCTCGCGCGCCATCGGCAACAACGTGGGGCCAGCGGGCCGGGTTGCGCTGGCCAGAATCGTTTGGGCACTGCGGACATGATGGTATTAGGGTATTCAACGGGCGCGGCCGCGGCCCTTCGGTTAACAGCCACGTCGATGGGTAGGTCTTAGCTCTTTTGGCATCAACAAAAACTCGCCACTGCGCTGCGTCAACTGTAGCGGAAAATGTAGCAACCCCTTAGGAATTCCGAGTTAGAAGCGCTTTTCGTAGTTGCGGCTGATGCGCGTCAAGATGGAGCCGTACTCTTGCACGGTATCCAGCTGGTCAACCCACTCGAAAGGGTACGGCGGTTCGTTGGTGGCCTTGTATCGGAGAACCAGAAATTCATCATAGACAGGGGCCGCGTGCATCAGCAATCGGCGCTGCGCTTCCGTGGCTTCCTGGTATGGGTGCTTGTTCTTCGTGCCATCGGTGCGGTAGCTCCGGTCACCCTCGTAGCCGGTGGTGACGGGCGCTGAATTGATGCCCACGATTCCAACGCAAATGGGTTCACAGTCACCGGACCCGTGCTTGAATTCGGCCACTTGCTTCTTCAGGTCACCGGCCACGCGGTCAATTTGCTTAATCATGGCCTTGGCCAGAATCTTCACTTCCACTCCAATTTCGATGGTGGCCACGGGCCCGCGCGCCACCAGATAACCCGGATCAACGAGGGGCTTCTCACCCGGTATAATTTCCCCGAAACTTCCATCCCCGCGTCTGGACTGAATTCCCTTGCGCTTGTTCTGCACGTTCAGCACGCGCTCCCGCCCAGTGACGCCCAGCGTGTACTTCGGGGAACGGTTCAGCGCGGCAAGGTCTTCATATAGGTGCATGGCCACGAAGTCCCCCAAGTTCGACGCGCGGTGAATGTACTGCTTGCCATCAAACAGCTTGCGGAATTCCGTCAGGAGTCGGTAGTCAATCAAGGCGTACCTGCGCACGAACGGCCCCAGCCATGCGTTTAACCGCAGCGGCCTTCTGGATGCGCTGTTGAGCGATTCCCAAATAGGCGGATTCTATCTCAACACCAATGGAGTTGCGCCCTGTCGAAATGGCAGCGATGGCCGTTGAACCTGTGCCCATAAACGGGTCCAGCACCGTGTCACCGGCAAACGAGAAAAGCTTTATCAGACGTTCGGCCAGTTCCATGGGATAGGGGGCCGGGTGCCCGTCACGCGTGGACGCGCCGCGAATGTCAGCCCACACGGAACGCAGCCACCCTTGCATTTCGTCCTTCGTCAGCATGGAAAGCGCGCGCTTCAACGGGTCCACAGAACGGTACTCGCCACCCTTGCGCAAGAACAGAATGTGTTCCGCATCGTTCTTGATGATTGAACCGGGCTGGTAGGGCTTGCCGTAGAACCCGGCCCCGTTGCCTTCGGCTTCTGTGACGCCATTTGCAATCTTGTGCCAGAGGATTGGTGTCAGGCAGTCCAACCCCAGCGCCCGCGCGCGGACCTGGATGTCAGCGTGTAGAGGCATGATGTAGTGGCGTCCCCCGCGCTTGCGCGGAATGCACACGTCACCAACCACACAGCAAATGCGCCCACCACCAACCAGCACGCGCTTGCATTCCCGCCAGACCTTATCCAGTTCGGCAAGGAAGGCTTCGTAATCCGTAATGTCCCCCATCTGGCCGGTGTTGTCTTCCTTGTATTGCTTCAAGGTCCAGTACGGTGGCGATGTCACCACCAAGTGAACCGATGAATCAGGAAGGAAGGATAGGTCTCGCGCGTCCCCAAGCCGCAGACGGTGGGCCGTGGTGTCATAAGGTGACGGCCAACGGACTGTACGGAAGTGAGCGTTTGCCGCCTGCAACGCGCGTAGGGACTCCGGGGTGTTGTCATCCGTTGGAAGCTGGAAGACGGTTTCCGCGTGGCTTCGGATTTCAACGAAGGAACCCCGTTCCCGGTGCGTCTTCAGGTTTCGTTTCGGCATTGCCATATTGATCTTAGCGCGCTGCATTCTCCCCTGCTTCCCAACCGGTCAAACATATCATACCCGAAATGTTTCTCGGCGATTCGGGTCCATCGGCTGTATGATGCTCCCGCAGTCGGCTAGAAGTGAAGTTTCAATTATGGCCGATATGCTTTCGCAACTCGCCGAGCAAAAGCGCAAGGTGGACTTCGATACTTTCGATATCACCGTCAAAGAACTCGTTGGAATGGTCGCTGACGAGATGATCGACATCGCGCCAGACTATCAGCGTAAATTCCGGTGGGGACCGGATCGTCAGGCCACGCTGATCGAGTCCGTCTTTTTGGGGATTCCGATTCCCCCGCTCTTCATGGCCGCAAACTTGGACGGAACCTGGGAACTGATTGACGGCGTTCAGCGTCTGAACACTCTCGTCCATTACATTGGGGGTGACGCTTTGCGAAAGAAACTCGGACTTGGAGACGCCTTACGTCTAAAAGGTCTTAGCAAACTCCCAGTGTTCAATGACATCACGTTTGAGGAACTGCCCTCGCCGGTTCAACTTCAGTTCCGCCTTCGGCCAATGAAGGTCACCACTATTAGCGACAAAAGTGATGTTCGAGTGCGGTTTGATCTTTTCGAGAGATTGAACACGGGTGGGGTTTTGCTGTCACCGCAAGAGATCCGGGCTTGTCTGCATCAAGGCTCCTTCAACGATTTCTTGAAAGAAATGGCCAAGGACGCTGCTTTCCGCGCCGTCGTGAAACTCAATGAAAATCAGGAAAAAGACGGGACGCCCGAAGAGTTCGCGTTGCGATTCTTCGCATATCTGCATAAATACCAAGAGTTCGAACACGGCGTTAAGCCGTTCCTGAATGACTTCATGACGGACGCATCCAAGGAGTTCGACTATACCAGTAATCGGAAACTGTTCAGGCGCGTTTTTAAGGTGCTTTCGGGATCGCTCCCGGACGGAATTGCGCGCGGCAAGAGCGTCACGCCTGTGAATCTCTTCGAGGCCATCACGGTGGGTGCGGCCCTGGCGCTTCAGCAGTCACGCGCTATCGAAGTAAATGGCCTTAAGGACTGGATGGTATCGAAGGAGTTGTCACAGTACACCACCGCTGGCACAAACTCGAAGACAGCAGTGGAGAAGCGAATCCACTTCTGTCGTGACCGCTTTCTCGGTGCCTGATGCTGTCGAGTGTCAGTGCCGAATCGACGGCCCGACTACACGAGGTCGGATCGTCTTTGCGATTCCTGGATGACCAGATCAGCAAAAGTGGCGTTTGTGTTAATCGGGATTTGGTTGCGGCGAAGGGCTTGTTCTTCGTCCATCTATACAGCGTCCTTGAATTCACCGTCACTGCAACCGTCAGGGAAACGATACTTGCGATCAACAAAGTTGCTTTGGCCCATGCGGACATTCAACCGCTACTGCTGAGTTTGGCACTTGACAATCACTGCGAATCGCTGGCGGCGGTTGGACGCAATAAGAGTTGGCAGAAACGATGGGAACTCTTTCGGCAGATCAAAACCCCTGAGCCGCTGGCCATCAATGACAATATTCTCCCAACTGATGGCAGCAATATTCAGTACCAGCAGTTAGAGAGCATTTGGACCACCTTCTGCATCCGTGAGCCGGTGTTGCCTGACATAAAGTTGAAGGGTCGCTTGGCGGAAGTCGTGGAAAAGCGAAACGCCATAGCACACGGGCGAGAGGCTGCGGGCACTGTTGGTGGTCGATTCACAACAGCAGACCTTCAGCAGCGATATTCCGCCATAGACCAAGTTTGCATGTATGTCGTGCAGGTGTTCACCGACTATCTGAAAAAGGAACACTATCGTTATCCCTGACAACATCTCGTAGGCGAAATGCGAGTGCGCGGTGTGGACCCGTAGGCGCGCCGTTCCAGTAGCGCGCTTACAGACCCTTTTGAACGCAAAAAGCCCGGCCATGTTTCGGGCCGGGCGGCCCGGTTGCGGGCATTTCGGGGAAATGACGAAACCCCCAAACGCCGGCAACTGACCGCTTGGAAGTTTGCGAAGACAACGGGTCAGCATCTGCGCATCTCTTATCTTTAGAATGCCAGTCAGCATCGCGTTCGTCGGATCTCAAAAGCGCCCCAACGAAATGCTCGCTGCGGGAAAGAGAGGCGGCCGACGATCCCAGTTCAAGTTTTTTCACGAACCTCATCAATCACTTGCACCGAATCGCTTGCACCAGGCGTTTGCTACTCTAAAGCCGGGTATCAGTTGCGCTCCAGGCAATCCAACAATCCAACCTGGCGCCTCCCGGGAAAATCCGGCAAACCGCCACACCTTCGGCGGCCGCCGGCTGGTAACTAGCTTTGATTTCAATATCGCACTCAGGAAAAGCCGCCAATCCTTCGGCGGTTTCGGCAGGGCAAGGACGGAAATTGGCTTCGTTTGGTGAAACTCGAAATTGGCTTGCCGCGGCCTGGCATTCGAAGCGCATTCCCTCGCTGATGTCTCATTATGCACTTTAACCCGCGTATTGTCTGTGGTATAGTTCCGGTGACTTCGAGAGGGGTGACGCATGTCCCACGTCCGAGACATTGTGGAAGATCGCGAGCTTTACTTTGCGGAAGAGCACGAAACCGTGGCCGCGGTAGCGCGAAAAATGGCCGACCTGCATGTGGGTGCGATTGTCATCCTGAACGGACGGCAGTTGCGCGGCGTTTTTAGCGAACGCGACCTGATGAAACGGGTTGTGCTCGAAAGCCTGGACCCGGAGCGAACCAAAGTTCACTCCGTGATGAGCGTCGACATCTCCACCATTGACGAATCGGCTACGCTGGAAGAAGCCATGGAGGCGATGCAGCAGCACAATTGCCGGCACCTGCCGGTAACCCGCGGCGGCGCCGTGGTCAGCTTCCTGTCGATGCGCGACCTGATGAATTTCGAACTGGCGCGCAAGACCGAAGAACTGCATCACATGCGCGCTTACATCCACGGCGCTGGCGCGTGAACCAGGGGATTATCGTTTTTGCTCACGGCTCGCGGGTTGAGGCGGCAAACCAGGCGGTTCGCCGGGTGGCTGCGCAACTGGCGGAACTTGGATCGTTCCACCATGTCGAGGCGGCCTTTCTGGAACTGGGTGAGCCTTCGCTTCCAGGGGCCGTGGCCAAACTGGTGGAAAGCGGAATCCGAACGATTCGAGTGATCCCGTATTTTCTAACTTCCGGGACCCACATGGAACGCGACTTACCGCGAATCGTGCGGGATATCGTATTAGAAAATAAAGACTTACAGATTACTGTCACTCCACCATTGGATACCCATCCGGGGCTGCTGGAGATCCTCCTGGATCGCGCTCGCGGGGCTTAATAAAACTTGACAATACAACACTAAAGTTACATAATGGAGAAGTACTAAAGCACCCGGCCTTGTTGGGTGCGCTAGCCATAATACTCTAGGAAAGAGATTTGAGGAGGATTCTGCAAAAATGGGCAAGATCATTGGAATTGACTTAGGAACGACGAACTCTTGTGTGGCCGTGATGGAAGCCGGGCAACCCACAGTGATTGCCAACCAGGAAGGCGCGCGCACCACTCCGTCGGTGGTTGGGTTTACGAAGAGCGGTGAGAGATTGGTGGGGCAGGTAGCCAAGCGCCAGTCGATCACGAACCCGGAGAACACGGTGTTCTCGATCAAGCGCTTCATGGGCCGCCGCTCCGACGAAGTAAGCGAAGAGATGAAGATGGTGCCGTACAAAGTGGTGCGGGGCGACAACGGCGATGCGCGCGTGGACATCAGCGGCAAGAAGTATTCACCGCCGGAGATTTCGGCGATGATTTTGACGAAGCTGAAGGAAGCGGCGGAAAGCTATCTGGGAGAGAAGGTGACGCAGGCGGTGATCACGGTGCCGGCGTACTTCAACGATGCGCAGCGGCAGGCAACCAAGGACGCGGGCAAGATCGCGGGTCTGGAAGTGATGCGCATCATTAATGAGCCGACGGCGGCAGCGCTGGCTTACGGGTTGGACAAGAAGAAGAACGAGACCATCGCGGTTTACGATTTCGGCGGCGGCACGTTCGACATTTCGATTCTGGAAGTGGGCGAAGGCGTGGTGGAAGTGAAGTCGACCAACGGCGACACACACCTGGGCGGCGACAACATCGACCAGCGGGTGATCGACTGGATTGTGAGCGAGTTCAAGAAGGAAAACGGCATCGACCTTTCGAAGGACCAGATGGCGCTGCAACGCCTGAAGGAAGCCGCCGAGAAGGCCAAGATGGAGCTTTCGACGTTGCTCGAAGCGGACATCAATCTGCCGTTCGTGACGGCCGACGCCACGGGGCCGAAGCACCTGCAGATGAAATTGACGCGCGCGCGCTTTGAGCAGATGGTGGAAGACATCATCCAGCGGTCCGTGGGACCGTGCAAGCAGGCGATTGCGGATGCTGGCGTGACGCCGCAGCAGATCGACGAAGTAGTGATGGTGGGCGGGCAGACCCGCATGCCCCGCATCCAGGCACTGGTCCGCGACCTGTTCGGCCGCGAACCGCACAAGGGCGTCAATCCCGATGAGGTGGTTGCCGTCGGCGCCGCGGTACAGGGCGGTGTGCTGGGCGGCGAAGTGAAAGACGTGCTGTTGCTGGACGTGACCCCGCTTTCGCTGGGCATTGAAACCATGGGCGGCGTTTTCACCAAACTGATTGAGCGCAACACCACCATCCCGACGCGCAAGAGCGAAGTCTTCTCGACAGCGTCTGACAATCAGCCGTCGGTAGAGATCAAGGTCCACCAGGGAGAACGGACTCTGGCGCGCGACAACCGGCTGCTGGGTGTTTTCCAACTGGGCAACATTCCGCCGGCGCCGCGCGGCATCCCGCAGATTGAAGTGACCTTCGATATCGATGCCAACGGCATCCTGAATGTGACCGCCAAGGACCGCGGCACCAACAACGAGCAGAAAATCACCATCACCTCTTCCTCCGGTCTTTCCAAGGACGAAGTGGAAAAGATGGCCAAGGACGGCGAGGCGCATGCCGCGGAAGACCGCAAGCAGCGTGACACCATCGAAGCGCGCAACCGGGCCGATGCCATGGTTTACAACGTGGAAAAGACGTTGAAGGAGCATCGCAGCAAGGTGGGCGAAGCGGAAGCCAAGGAAATCGAGGCGGCCCTCGAAGAGACCAAGAAAGCCATGGCGGAGAACGACGCCGAGCGCACCAACGCGGCGGTCGACCGGCTCACCGCGGCCAGCCACAAACTGGCGGAAGCCATGTACAAGAACACATCCACCACGGGTCAAGCCGGGGGGGCGCCGCCACCGCCTCCGGGCGATGGGGGACAGGCCAAGGGCGGCAAGGACGATGTGGTGGACGCCGAATTCGTGGATGTAGACGAGAAGAAGTAACGGACGGGGGCAAGCATGGCCTCTCAACCCAAACACGACTATTACGAGACGCTGGGAGTACCGCGCAAGGCCTCTGCGGACGATATCCGCAAGGCGTATCGGAAACTTGCGCGCAAACACCACCCGGATCTGAACCCGGGGGATAAATCGGCCGAGGATCGCTTCAAGAATGTGCAGGAAGCTTACGACATTCTGAGCGAACCGAAGAAGCGCGAGATGTACGACCAGCACGGTTTTTATTCCGAGAGCGGATTCGCGGGGCCCCCGCCGGGCTCTACGAATCCGCATCCGGGAATGGACTTCAACGGATTCGATTTTTCGTCCGAGCCACCGCCGGGCGGGCGGCGCACGGATACCGGCGGCTTCCGCGACATCTTTTCGCAGTTCTTCGGCGGAAAGGGCGGCCCACAGCAGGCGCAACCCGAACCGGAAAAGGGCGGCGACCTGGAATATGTAATGGACATTGATTTCCGCCAGGCGATCAGCGGCACGCAGGCGCGTTTGAGCATCAACCGGTACGAGGTTTGCGAGACCTGTCATGGAACGGGACAAAGCGGCGCAGGGGAAGTGACCTGCCCGCAATGCCACGGTTCGGGCAATGTGACGCAGATGGCCGGCGCCATGAAGTTCAGCCTCACGTGCCCGCGCTGCGGCGGTACCGGCCGGCTGCGGAACGCCTGCCCCACCTGCGGCGGCGATGGCCGCGTTACCCGCACGGAAACCGTGGAGGTGCGCATACCCCCGGGGGCCCGCAGCGGCAGCCGGTTGCGCGTGCCGGGTAAAGGCAACGCCGGAACCATGGGCGCACCGCCGGGCGATCTCTACATTACAACGCGGGTAGCGGAGCATCCGCTATTCCACCGCGAAGGGGACGATATTGAAATCAAGATTCCCCTGAAAGTGTCGGAGGCGGCACTGGGCGCCAAGATCGAAGTGCCGACCATCGACGGGCGCACCATGCTGAAGATTCCGCAGGGAACCGTGAATGGGCAGAAATTCCGGCTCCGTGAAAAAGGCGTTCTCAACTCTCGCACCAACCAGCGGGGCGACCAGATTGTAGAAGTGAGCCTGGTGGCGCCGGATCCGCGCGACGAACGGACACGTGAACTTCTCCGCGAACTGGCCCGGCTGGATCCTGAGGATCCGCGCGCGGCGATCTGGTCGAAGGTCTAAAGATGGCAAAGGCGAGATCCAAAGCGGCCTACATGATCTCGGCGATCGCCGAGCAATATGGCATTCATCCGCAGACGCTGCGGCTCTACGAACGCGAAGGCCTGCTGAAACCATCCCGCAGCGAAGGCAACACGCGCCTCTACACAGCTGGCGACGTGGAGCGGTTGGAAGTGATTCTGCATCTGACGCGAGACCTGGGCGTAAACCTGGCGGGCGTGGAGATCATCCTCAACATGCGCGAGAAGATGGGCGAGATGCAGGCCCAGATGCAGGAATTCATCGCCACACTGAACACCGAAATGGCGGCGCGCACGGCGCTGACGGTTGAGCCTGAAGACCGCTACTGGCTGGTACCGGTGTCGAATGTCCGCGTGGTAACCGGTCCAGGGCGGCGCAAGGGCTGACGCCCGTACTATGATGGTTGTTTGCGCCCCTCTTTCGACGCAGTCTCCCGCCCCACGCTAGCGTACGTTGCGCCTTTCGCAGCTTTTGTCGTCATCATGACGGCGGAGAAGAGTCTCCCGCTGCCGGAACTCTGGTTGTATCCAGTCCGGTTCTTCACGGTGCTGGCGGTGCTGCTGTGGCTGTCGCGCCCCTATCTTTCCTTTCGAATCGCGCGCCCGTTGATGAGCACGTTGATCGGCGTGGCGGTCTTCGTCATCTGGATCGCTCCGGATGTGCTGTTCGGACCGGCGTACCGGCAAAGCTGGCTCTTCCATAACTTCATCACCGGCACGGCTGTGGCTTCGCTCCCTGCGGAGTTGAAGAGCAACCTCTGGTTCATTACGGTGCGGGCGGTCTCCTGCACCCTGCTGGTTCCGGTGGTGGAGGAATTATTCTGGCGCGGCTGGCTGATGCGCTGGATCATCGATAAGGACTTCACGCGTGTGGCGCTGGGCACTTATACGCCGATGGCGTTTTGGACGGTGGCGCTGCTGTTCGCTTCTGAGCACGGTCCGTATTGGGAAGTCGGGCTGGCGGCCGGAATCATCTACAACTGGTGGATGATCCGCACGCGCAGCCTGGCGGATTGCATGCTGGCCCACGCGGTGACGAACGGCCTGCTGTCGGTCTATGTGTTGCAGACCGGGCAGTGGCAATACTGGCTGTGACGGGCGCGCGTCATCGGGTTATAGTGCAAGCATGCGAAGCAGGTCCGTACTTCTGTGCGCGGCCGGCGCGGCGCTCGCTGCGGCCGGCTTGCTGATGCCGGCGTCACCCGCCGTGGCGCGCTTCTCCTCATTTGATCCCCAGGCCGGCGAACTGCTGAGCCGGATGACGCTGGACGAAAAGATCGGCCAGATGACGCAGGCCGATTCCAACGGTCTGGCGGATCCCGCGGATGTGGAGAAGTACTTTCTGGGCTCCGTGCTGAGCGGCGGTGATTCCGATCCCAAGAGCGGCAATGGCCTGGCGGACTGGACGGCCATGTACCAGGGCTACCAGGCGCAGGCTTTGAAGACACGCCTGGCGATTCCGCTGCTCTATGGCGTGGATGCGGTGCACGGACACAGCAACGTGCTGGGAGCGGTGATTTTTCCGCACAACATTGGTCTGGGGTGCACGCGCAACCCGGCACTGGTGGAGCGCGCGGAACGCGTGACGGCCGAGGAAGTGCGGGCCAGCGGGATCAACTGGGCATTTGCCCCCTGTGTGACAGTGCCACAGGACGAGCGGTGGGGCCGCACCTATGAAGGCTTCGGAGAATCGCCGGACGTGGTCAAGCCGATGGCCGGCGCGGCGGTGCGGGGACTTCAGGGCGACGATTTGCGGAATCCGTTCGCCGTGCTGGCGTGCGCCAAGCACTTTATCGGCGATGGCGGGACCAGTTGGGGAACCGGCAACCCCAACCTGGATCAGGGCGACACGCGCGTGGACGAAGCCACTCTAAGGAGCATCCACATGCAGGGATACATCACGGCGATTGAGGCGGGCGTGGGATCGATCATGCCTTCGTACAACAGTTGGAACGGGCAGAAATGCACGGGCAGCCACCGGCTGTTGACGGAGATTTTGAAGGGTGAGCTGGGTTTCGAGGGATTCCTGATTTCGGACTGGGCGGCTATCGATCAACTGCAGGGCGACTACCCCAGCCAGGTGGCGCAATCCATCAACGCCGGCATGGACATGGTGATGCTGCCGGAGCACTACACCCGCTTCATCGCCACGCTGAAGGCGGTGATTGCCGACGGCAGGGTTCCCATGGCACGGGTGGATGACGCGGTGCGGCGGATTCTTCGCGTGAAATTGGCCCTGGGGCTGATGGCGAAGCAGTGGAAACCGGACGTGGATCCTCAGGCCGTGGCGGCGTTCGGCTCGGCGGAACACCGGGCGGTGGCGCGGGAGTGCGTGCGGCAATCGCTGGTGCTGCTGAAGAACAACGACAAGACGCTGCCGCTGGCCAAGCTGATCAGCCGCATCCACGTGGCCGGGAAGAGCGCCGACGACCTGGGCAACCAGTGCGGCGGCTGGACCATCGACTGGCAGGGTAAGAGCGGCAACGTTACGACTGGGGGGACCACCATCCTGGCGGCCATTCGCGACGCCGTTTCGCAGGATGCGACGGTTTCGTTTTCGCGGGATGGCGCGGGCGCGGCCGGGTCGGATGTAGGAGTGGTGGTGGTGGGCGAAACTCCCTATGCTGAAATGAAGGGCGACCGCGCGGACCTGACTCTGGCGCGCGAAGATGTGGACGCCATCGACCGCGTGAAGGGCGCGGGAATTCCGGTAGTGGTCATAGTGATTTCGGGCCGGCCCCTGATCCTGGGCGATGTGCTGGACAAGGCCGACGCCGTAGTGGCGGCCTGGCTGCCGGGCAGCGAAGGTGCGGGCGTGACGGATGTGCTGTTCGGCGATTATAAGCCCACGGGCAAACTCTCGATGGCGTGGCCGCGCACGATGGCGCAAATTCCTTCTCATCCGGGAGACGCGAAGTACGACCCGCTGTTCCAGTATGGGTTTGGGCTGAGTTACTGAACGGCGTGCGGTGATGATGCGAACGCGCAAGCGTTGCCGGGCAAATGGGGCGATACTGGCGAATCGCTGGTCTCGCTTCCGGCGGTTCAGTCGAGCGCCTGAGGGTTACTCCGCGAAGATTTCCTGCAGCGTGCTCAAAGTGGAGGTGAGCGTCTTTGGCGACACCACTCCCACCTTTCTCGCTAACCGGGCCTTGTCCACGGCGCGCATCTGATCGAGCAAAATCAGGCCCTTCTTACCGCCATGCGTGAGGCCGATGCGGAACGGCGCCGCGCGATTCTTTGTGGTCATTGGCGCGACCATCACGGTCCGCAGGTGATCATGCATTTCCGCGGGCGATACCACTACACACGGGCGCGTCTTCCTGATCTCGCTCCCGATGGTGGGATCGAGATTCACGAGCCAAATCTCACCACGCGTCACCAGGTCAGCTCCGTGTCGGCGGCATTACCGAACTCGCCCATCGCCAATTCGTCGTCCCCTGCCTCGGCAATCTTCCTGGCAGCCTCGGCCCAACCTATGCGCACCTGACGGGCCGGCTTGCGCAATACCAGGGCGTCGCCTTCGATGCTCATCTCCGCCGCGGCCTCACCGCTAAGCCCCAGTTGCGCAAGGACCGGCTTGGGTATCACGACACCTTGTGAATTGCCGATCCGCCGAATGCTCACCTGCATCACTCTCATAGTAATAACAATGTTATTCCGCCGGCGCAAGAAGTGTCAAGCGGACCACCTGTCAGGCAAGCCGCATACCGCGCCACTCCGGTGGCGCCGTCGCGGGGTTGCCCCTCCTTTACCACGGTCTATCCATTTTTCGGAAAGTCCTACAAACAAATCCCGATTCCCATGAGCCATTTTGTCCGGCGGCGCCGCTACCTGCACAGAGGAACTTTGATAATGACCAGCATATTCAAACGGCTGCCCCTGGTCACGATCGTCGTGGCCCTGGGACTTCTACCGGCGCTCGCACAAGAGAAACCGGCCCTGGTGGTTCATGCCTTTACGCTCACTCGCGGTGTGAACTTCCCCTACGAAATGAGTACCTTGCAGAACCAGGCGATGGCGACGCTCAAGGACAAAAACGGGGAGCAGTTCGACGTCGTAGCGGAGGCTCCCGCCAATGCGGCCAGAGTCTATATCCTGGACGGCGAAGTATTGGAATGGCACAAAGGCAACACGGCGGAACGGATGCTGATTGCCATGGGCTCAGTGGCCGGGCGTGAATCGGCGAAGATTCACTACTGGCTGACAGACCAGGAGGGCAGGAAGGTTTTCGAACATACGGACATGATCCGGCAAACCTTCATGGGCAACGGGCATGAAAAGAATGTCGGAACGCTCGGAAACCCGTTCGCGGGAAAGCTCTCGGAGCGCCTGAAGGAAGCGAAACTGGCGCCGGCAAACGCACCGGCACGGTAGCCGGCGGAGTGGAACGGACGGTTCATTTCACTAAATCATAAGGAGAAGTTTGGCATGAAAGCTCTAGTAGCAGGCGCACTGCTGGTTGGTTCGATTGCGTTCGCGCAAAATACGCCGGCGCCGGCGGAAACGAAAAGCGGCGGCCAGGCGGCGGGGCGCTTTGACGGAAACTGGCTGACCACCGTCACCTGCCCCGCAAAAGGGAACACGCAAGGCTACAAATTGAAGCTGCCCAGCACAATCAAGGAAAGCAACTTCCGTGGAGAATACGGCACGGCGGGCACTCCGGGCTACCTGCTGGTGGAAGGCAAAATCGGCCATAACGGCGCGGCCAAGTTGGCGGCCAACGGCCTAGTGGCTTCGCGGCAATACGCGGTTGGAATCTTCACGGGGAAGGGCGACGATTATAGCTACGATGTGAAGGCGCAGTTCGAGGAGACGCACGGCACAGGCGCCAAGGGCAAAGGCCTCGGCATCGAAGGGCGCATCTGCACCTACGAATTCGTGAAACAGCAGTAGTCACCAACCAGATCGCGGGACGGAGGTCCGCACGAATCGGCGGCGTATATATAGGGATTAACAGATCTTAAAACCTATATAATATCGGCAGGAGCAGAGACCGAGGTACGCGAAGCATGAACGCTGCGCCCGCCGCCGATTCCGAAATCACGCTGCTGCTGCACCAGTGGAGCGAGGGGCGCGATGAGGCTTTTCGTAAACTGTTGTCCCTGGCCTACAACCGGCTGCGACTCATCGCGGGAGCGTGCATGCGCCGTGAGCGGCCGGATCACACTCTGCAACCCACCGCGCTGGTAGGAGAATTGTACCTGCGCCTGGTGGGAGCGAAGCTGACGGAATGGAAAGACCGTGAGCACTTCTATAGTTTTTGCGCGCGAGCGATGCGCTGGATCCTGACCGATTATGCGCGGAGACGAACCAGCGAGCAGCGGCGGATCGGACGGCTGCTGCCCCATACGGCGGACATCCGGTGGCTCGGAGATCGGGAAGAAGATGCCTTCGACCTGGATCGGGCGCTGTCGCGATTGGAAGAGATCGATCCCCGGAAGGCCAGGATTCTGGAGTTGCGCGCTTACCTGGGCTGCACGGCGGAAGAGACCGCGGCCATTCTCAACTTGTCGAAGGCGACCGCGGACCGGGACATGAGACTGGCTTGCGCGTGGCTTTGCCGCGAATTGCGCCCCCCGGTTTAGAGTTTGCGGGCGCGCGGCGGAACCCGGTGAGGCGGAGGAAACGGACGTGGATGCATTCTGGCGGAACGTGGAAGAGCTGTTTCATGCCGCCGTGCAACAACCGGAGCAGGAACGAGAGACGTGGCTGGCTTCGCAAAGCGGATTCCATCCGGCGGTTCTCGAAGAGGTGTATACACTGCTGGCCGGGGACCGGAGGCACAACGAACTCGCCGCGCACTGTGACGCCGGGCCGGATGCGGATGCCGAAGACTACGCCGCGGACGATTTGCCGGCGCTCGGCCAACGCTTCGGCCCGTACCGAATCGAACGGCTGCTGGGCACCGGCGGAATGGGCGCGGTCTACCTGGCGCGGCGCGCCGACGGGCAGTTCGACCAGACGGTGGCTCTTAAGGTGATGGCGCCCCACCTGGCGGGCGAGGAATTTGTGGCTAGTCTTCGCAACGAGCGCCAATTGCTGGCCTCCCTGGCGCATCCCCATATCGCGCGTTTGCTGGATGGTGGCGTGTCGCCGGGCGGCGACCCATACTTGGTGATGGAGTACGTGCAAGGCCAGCTTTGGGACCCGTATTGCGCCGACCGCAAGTTGCCGGTGGAGGCGAGAATCCGGCTCTTCCTTCAAGTGTGCGAAGCGGTAGAGTACGCTCACCAGAACCTGATTGTGCATGGCGATTTGAAACCGGCCAACATCCTGGTGACGGCGGACGGCACGGTCAAGCTGCTGGACTTTGGCACGGCCAGGCTGCTGTGCGATCCGGAGGGAAAGGTCACGCAACCCGCATCTCTGACTCCGCGGTATGCCAGCCCGGAGCAACTGCGCGGCGAGCGCGTGAACACGTTGAGCGACGTGTTCTCTCTGGGCGTGATCCTCTATGAACTGCTGACGGGCGCCTGGCCGTTCGGCAACCCGGCTTCGACGGCCGACGCGGTGGATCGCGTGATGCACGGGCGCCAGGCCGGCCCGCCGGGGCAGGCCGCATCGGAAGCGGCGGCGGCGGAACGATCGGTCAGCCGGGAGCGTCTGCGGGGCCAGATCTCCGGCGACGTTTCCACCATCCTGCTCAAAATGCTCGAGAGCGAACCTGCCCGCCGGTATGGATCGGTGCGGGAGGTGAAGGAGGATCTGGAGCGCTATTGCGACGGCCGGCCGGTGCGGGCGAGGCCGCATTCCCGATGGCACACGGCCCGCAGGTTCGCCTCACGCCATCTGGTAGCGGTATCGGCAACGGTGCTGTCGGTTCTGGCTTTGGCGGCGTTGACCAGCGTCTCGGTCTATCAATCGGCGCAGGCACGGGCGCAGGCGGCGCGCGCCCAGCGGGTGAGCGATTTTGCCAAAGACACATTCCTTTCCGCTTCCTCATATTGGTACAGCCCGCTGCGGGGCAAACACGACGCGATTCAGTTTCGCGACATTTTAGACAACGCCGCCGCGCGGCTGGGCAGGGAATTGGGCAACGACCCAGCGGCGGAAGCCGATTTGCGCTCCACCATCGGGTTCACTTACGCCATGCTGGGCCAGGCGCAGAAGGGCGAGGAGCAACTCGCCGTGGGGCTGCAACTGCTGCCGCGGATTCCCGGCGGAGCCCCCGGAATCGCAGCGAATCTCTACGCGAACCTGTGCGATGTCCGGTCCTTCGAGGGCCACTACGGCGATGCGCTGGCGGCTTGCCGGCAGGCCGTGGCGCTCTATCGGACGGTGGACCAGGGTGTCCTGGGGGCCGTACTGCACGACAGCGCATTTATGGCTGTGAACGCCGGCGAGCCCCTGGCGGACGCCCAGGCGATGTACCGGGAGGCCGGGCTCTACCCGCGTCCCAACGCGCCGACTTTTCAGGCGATCAACGACAGCCGGCTGGGAATGTTGAGTCTTCGCCAAGGCGATCTGGAAGGTGGGGAACGCGTGCTGCGGGAAGCGGAGACGGCTCTGCGCGGCAAAGGGGAACCGGCGACTGAGGTTGTTCCGGTCCTCTACGCGCGGGCTTTTGGCGAAGATGTGCGGGGGCATTATGCGGAAGCGGTGCGGCTGATGTCGGAAGCGGTGGACCTGGTGACCCGCAGACAAGCCTGGTTTATGGAACCCGACGAACGCATACTGCAACTGGCGGCCTATGAGGCTCTGGCGGGAAACCGCGGCGCGCTGGCCCGGTTGCGGGATGTGGAGCAGCGCCTGTCGTACAACGCGCCGGCGCCGGTGGACCGGATCCGGCATCACCTGTTCGCGGGGATTGTGGAGGCTCGCTGCGGGCCGCGCGTTTCGGCGGAACGGCATCTGCGGGCGGCGCTCGAAATAAGCCAGAAAGAGATGAGCCGGCAGCCCGATCTGAGCGTCGAGATCTGTGTGCGGCTCATGGAGTTGCTAAGCGCCGCGGGCAGAAAGGCAGAGGCGGCGGAGACCGCCCGGCAAGGACTGGCCGCGGCGGCGCAGGCTTACGGCAGCTATTTTGCGGGACATCCGTTCGTCGTAGAGATGCAGAAGAATCTCGAACTGAAAGAGTCCGCGAGCCGCGTGGATGCCCCGCCGCGGAAGTAGCACTGTGCGAAGAGCCCGCCTCAACTAAAATAGAGTCAGACCTCATGATTCAACTCAGCGGGGCGGGGAAACGCTACGGCCCCAAAGTCCTTTTTGAAAATGTCGATTGGCTGGTGACGCCCACGGAGCGAGCGGGCCTGGTGGGCGCGAACGGCACCGGGAAATCGTCGCTGCTCAAAGTGCTGGCGGGGCTGGACGGCCTGGATTCCGGCGTGATGACCACCCAGAAGGGCGTCAGCATCGGCTACCTGCCGCAGGAAGGGCTGTCGCTATCCGGCCGCACGGTGTTCGCCGAGTGCATGACGGTCTTCGCCAGCTTGCGGGCGCTGGAGGAAGAACAGGAAGACCTGGCGCGCCGCATGGCGGAACTGGACCCTGCCGGCCCCGTGTATGCCCAGGTGGCGGAGCGGTTCCACCTGGCGGAGAGCGAGTTTCGCGCGCGGGATGGCTACGCCATTGAAGCGCAAGTGGGAGCGGTGCTGTCGGGCCTCGGTTTCCCGCAGCGCGATTGGAAGCGGCGCACCGAGGAATTCTCAGGTGGATGGCAGATGCGCATCGCGCTGGCGAAGCTGCTGCTGGAAAAACCGAACCTGCTGTTGCTCGACGAGCCCACCAACCATCTGGACCTGGAAGCGCGCAACTGGCTGGAAGAGTATCTCACGTCTTATCCGAATGCCTTCGTGCTGGTGTCGCACGATCGCTACTTTCTGGATGTCACGGTGCGCCGGATCGCTGAGCTTTGGAACAAGGGGCTGCACTTTTATACCGGCGGTTTCACCAAGTATGAAGTGCAGAAGACGGAACGGCGCGCGCAACTGCAGGCTGCGTATACGAACCAGCAGGACCGCATTCAGCAGTTGGAGGCCTTCATCAATCGCTTCCGCGCGCAGGCCACCAAGGCCAAGCAAGTCCAGAGCCGCATCAAGGAGCTAGACAAAATCGAACGGATTGAGATTCCACCGGAAGAGAAGACCATCCGTTTCAGTTTCCCGCAGCCCAAACCAAGCGGGAGGATTGTGGCGGAGTTGAAGGGCGTGGCCAAGAGTTACGGCGACCACGTGGTTTTCTCAGACGTGGATTGCTACATTGAACGCGGTGAGCGTGTGGCGCTGGTGGGTGTGAACGGAGCGGGGAAATCGACATTGATCCGCATCCTGGCGGGCGCCGATCCGGTGAGCGCGGGCACTTATACGCTGGGCCACAACGCGCAGGCGGATTACTTCGCGCAGGATCAATACAAGGAACTGGACCCGAATGCGCGCATGATCGACGATCTGGCGACGGTGGCGCCGCGCGCCACCATGACGCAACTGCGCAGCATTCTGGGGTGCTTCCTGTTTTCCGAGGATGACGCATTCAAGAGCATCGGCGTGCTTTCGGGCGGCGAGCGGAATCGTTACGCCCTGGCGCGCATGCTGATGCAGCCTTCCAATTTTCTGCTGCTGGACGAGCCCACCAACCATCTGGATATGCGGGCCAAGGACGTGCTGCTGACGTCGCTGCAGGAGTTTACCGGTACCGTGGTCTTCGTTTCGCACGACCGGTATTTCATCGATAAACTGGCGACGCGCATTTTCGAAGTGGAAAACGGCCGCGTGCACGTGTTTCCGGGGAATTACGAAGATTATCTGTGGCGCAAGAGCGGTGGCGGATCCGCGGCGGCGCAACCAGTGGAAACCCCGGTGGCCGTTCTGGCGGCGGCCGAGCCCGACCGCGCGGCTGCGGGTGGGGATGGCGTCCAGGGCGCGAAGGTAGCACGGCTGAATCCCATCAAGCTGCGGCGCATGAAGGAGCGGCGCGAGGAAATCGAACTGGAAGTGAGCAAGCTGGAAGTGGAAATTGCCGACTACGAAGCGGCGCTGGGCCACTTCGTGAGCGTGGAAGAAACGGCCCGCTTGAGTGACCTGGTAAAGGCCACGCAGGCGGAGTTGCGGGCACTCTTGCAGGAGTGGGAAGATGTGGCGCAGTTAATTGAGGCTAACAGCTAGGGCAACCCAGGCCGCTCGTGATTATTCCTGAGCGGGCATTTGCTGCTCGATCTCACGCCAGGCGCTGATTTTCAGGCGGCGGCAGACCCAACAGAGGGGTTCGCCGGCAACCAGACTACTCGGGGCGCCACACACCGAACACTTGATCACCGGGCTCAAACATTCTGGCACAAGGGAACGCTTGGCCTGTTCCAGGATTTCGGCGGGAACGATGGTTTCGGGTTTGGGTTGCGGCTTCCGTTTCATTGCTGTTGCCAGACTAATTCCACTATCGCAGAACCACGGCCCGGAAACAACCCGCACGGCCGCCTCAAGCGTTAAGCGGCTTCGGGAATCTGTATGACGGCGGCCACATCCAGGGCCGACCGGCATCGCGGACATTTGTAGCCGGCTGCCACGCGCGGGTACTTTCCCTTCAAGTCGATCTCAGCAGGCACGGTGTGGGTGCAAATTGGGCAATGCGCCAAGCCCTGAGTGCGAGTTTCCATGAACGGTTTCATCTCTAATTTCCCTCACTTCATCGGACGCAGCACATTCGGGGATGGTTCTAGAGAAAATCGTAAAGAATATTAAATCTGTATGGCGCAGTGCTACGCTGAAAGTCATATGACCCAGCCCGCAGCTCCCAAAATCCAGCTCATCCAGGGACCCGAATACCGTGAAAGCTATGCTAATAGCGTGCAGGTGCGGGTCAGTTTGTGGGATTTCTTTTTGTCGTTCGGGCGGGTGAGCCAATCGAGCGCCGACAGCGTCGCCATCCAGAACTTCCAAGGGATTTATGTTAGCCCGCAGCAAGCCAAGGCGCTGTTCAACGTGCTGCGCGAGAACCTGACGCAGTATGAGACGGCTTTCGGAGAAATTAAGCTGGAACCGCAGGCCGGCGGCGGGATTGTGCAGTAACCCGGGCAGCGGAACTGCGCCCCAGGTATTCCAGCAGAAGAATCATTTTGTGCTCCCAATCCCGGGAGCAGGTGTGCGCCTGGCTCTGCTGATAACGCGCCATAGGCGAGGCAAAATGGGAATCCGCGGCATCTTCAATGGATTCGAGGATCGACGCGCCCAGAAAGCCTGCGATGAACTGCAACTCGTCCGCCGACAAGCCAAGAAGGAAACGGCGGGCACGGCTCTTCAAGGGTTTATCGACACATGTAACCAGGGCTACTACCAGACTGCTGCGCACGGCAGATCTCCTGTTGGTGGGAAACTATACAAATCTTGGGTTCTGGCCGTATTATGGCGAAAACCGGCTGGCGGTGCAAGGGGCTGCCGGCGATTCGACAATTAGCTGTACAATCGTAGAACTCTTATGGCTCTTTCTTCGGGTACTCACCTCGGTCCCTACGAAATTACCGGTCCGATTGGCGCCGGCGGGATGGGCGAAGTCTACCGAGCGCACGATGCGCGCCTGAACCGCGACGTAGCCATCAAGACCCTGCCGGCAACGTTTGCCGACGATGCCAATCGCATGGCCCGCTTCCAACGCGAAGCGCAGATGCTGGCGGCGCTGAGCCATCCCAATATCGCGTCCATTTACGGGCTGGAAGAGGATCGCGGGGTGACAGCGCTGGTGATGGAACTGGTGGAAGGGCAGACGCTGGCCGAACGGATCGCGGCGGGGCCCATCCCGGTTGATGAGGCGTTGGGGTTGGCGCGCCAGATCGCGAATGCGCTGGAAGCGGCGCACGAAAAAGGGATCGTGCATCGCGATTTGAAGCCGGCGAATATCAAACTGACGCCGGACAACAAGGTTAAGGTGCTGGATTTCGGCCTCGCCAAAGCTTTCGAAGCAGACCCGGCTTCAGGCGGAAGCGGAAGCGGCAGCATGACCAACTCGCCGACGCTGACCATTGAGGCTACGCGCGCCGGCATGATCATGGGCACGGCGGGATACATGAGCCCGGAGCAGGCGCGGGGCAAACCGGTGGACAAGCGGGCCGATATCTGGGCCTTCGGCGTAGTGCTGTTCGAGATGCTGACGGGCAAGAACACGTTTGAGGGCGAGACAGTTTCGGACACGCTGGCAGCGGTCTTGCGCGCGGACATCGAGTGGAAGGACCTGCCGGCGGACATACCACCCAAGGTACGGCGCCTATTGCAACGCTGCCTGGAGCGGGATGCGAAGAAGCGGCTGCGGGATATTGGCGATGCGTGGATTGAAATCGACGCGCCGGATGAGCCGGTTGCCGCGGTGGCAGCGGCGCCAGCGCCACCACAGCGCGCAGGCATGTGGTGGCTGGGATGGGCCGCGGCGGTTGTGATTGCGGGCGCCGGGTTGGCATGGGCGCTGCTGCATCGGCCGGTGGTTGAGCAGCGGCCGGTGACGCGGTGGACCTATTCGCAGAAAGCGTATTTCGGAATTCCGGTGCTCTCCCACGACGGCACCAAAATGGAATTCTCGGAACTGGTGGGTGCGAGCCCCCAACTGGCGCTGCGGATGATGGACCAGGTGGAGGCCAAGCCGCTGCCAGGAGCAGATGGCATGTACTTTGGGGATTTCTCGCCGGACGGCCAATGGATTGTCGCGTTCATGGGTCAAGACGTAGTGAAACTAAAGAAGATTCCGGTTACCGGCGGGACTGCCATCACGCTGACGGACGTCACTTCGACCTCGGGAGTGAGCTGGGGCGACGACGGGACTATCGTCTATACATCAGGCAAGGGACTGATGCGGATCTCGAGTTCCGGAGGCACGCCGGAGACTCTGACCACACCCGATACGCAGAAGGGAGAATCGGGACACCGCACGCCGCACTTTCTGCCGGGTTCGCGGGCGATCATCTTCACGATTGCGTCCGGGCCGGCGAACCAGATTGCGGTGCTCGACATGAAGAAGCGGACCTATCACGTGGTGGCGGCCAACGGGCAGGATGGGCGGTACGTGCCCACGGGACACCTGGTGTATGAGCGCGGGAACACGCTGTTCGCGGTGCCGTTCGACGCAGCAAAACTGGTAGTCACGGGCTCCGAAGCGCCGGTAGTGGAGGGCGTGGCGCTGAATGGCCCCAGCTCGACGGTGGCGGAATACACGGTTTCCGACGCTGGGCAGCTGATTTACATGGAAGGCGCCACGGGGCAGGCGGGCGGAACGACCATGGCGTGGGTGGACCGCCAGGGACAGCAGCAGCCGGTCTCCGACACGGTTCTGTGGGGGACGGGGAGATTGTCACCGGATGGGCGGCGGATCGCAAACGGAATCTATGCCACCACCACGACTATCGGCAGCCCACAAGATATCTGGATCTTTGACACGGAGCGAAAAATCAAAACGAGGATCACGTTTGGGGGATCTAACGGAAGTCCCATCTGGACGCCGGACGGCCGAAGGATTACCTACGGCGCCACGGTGGATGGAAAGAGCGGGATCTATGGGGTGCAGGCGGATGGAAGCGGAAAGCCGGAACAACTGCTGGCGACCGATTCGCCGGCGACGCCCAGTTCGTGGTCGCCGGACAACAAGTTCCTGCTGTACTCACAAAGCGTCGATAAGAAGCCATCGCGGATCTGGGTGCTGCCGGTTTCGGGAGGTGTGTCGGGTAAGCCGTACCCGCTGCATGATACTCAATCCTATGAAGCGGGAGGGGAGATTTCTCCGGACGGGCACTGGGTGGCGTACGAGTCTGCCGACACCGGGCAAGTTGAAGTTTACGTACAACCGTTTCCGGGACCGGGCGGCAGGGAACGGGTGTCCACACAAGGCGGAGATTCGGTACGGTGGGGGCACAATGGGAAAGAGTTGTATTACAGATTGATCAGCGGCGAAGGCGCCATTATGGAAGTGGACATCCAAACCAGCCCGCAGTTACACCTGGGCCTGCCCAAGGCAATCACCAAAGGTGTTTTTGGCACGACCTTCGATACCGCGCCCGATGGCAAGAAATTCCTGGTAGAACTGGTCGGCGGCGCGGACCCGGGCGGGCGGCGGATGGTGGGGATCGATAACTGGTTTGAAGAACTGAAGCGGCGTGTGCCGGTGAAGCCGTAAGCGGCACGGATTCGCGGCGGTTAGAATATCGCTATGCTCCGTCCTTTACACGGCTCCATAGGAGTTCCGGTTCTCGAAACCGAGCGGCTCATCATGCGGGGCCACCGCCTGGAAGATTTCCCCGCCAGCGCCGCCATGTGGGCGGACGCCAACGTGGCGCGGTACATTGGCGGCAAGCCGCTGACCGCAGAAGAAGCCTGGACCAAATTCCTGCGCTACACCGGCCACTGGGCGATGATGGGTTTCGGCTATTGGGCGGTGGAAGAGCGAGCAACCGGCCAATTTGTGGGAGAGGTTGGATTCGCCGATTACAAACGGGAGTTGAAGCCGTCGCTCGAGGGCAAACCGGAAATTGGCTGGGTGCTGGCGCCGCAAGCGCATGGCAAAGGATATGCGACGGAAGCCGCCCGCGCCGCGGTGGCGTGGGGTGAAAAGAACTTTGGAGCGGTGGAGACTTCCTGCATCATCGTTCCGGAACACCGGGCGTCGATCCGTGTGGCGGAGAAATGCGGATACCGGGAATGGCAGTTGACGGCTTATAAGGGCAACCCGATTCTGCTGCTGGTGAGGTGAGCGGTCTGCGAACGGGTCGGGCTGACGGGCTGTTCGCTTAGAATAGGATCAGCGTTTGCCAGCATGTGTGCCACGCCCATTCTAGAGAGGCAGCAGACCCTTACCCCCGTTGCGCGAAAGCAGGGAGCCGGCAGACGCCCGCCTGATATTTTCGTCATTATAATAATCGTCCTGCTGCTAGCAGCAATCGCCCGTTTTTTTGTATGCCTGATTGTTTGTGTGGCCGTACACGAACTGGGCCATCTTGTTGCCGGGCTTTTCGCTGGGCTGGACTTTCGCCATATTCTTTCCGGTCCGCTTCTGTTGTACAAGGAGGGTCGCCGGGTGCGATTCCGCTTTCTGCCGAGCCGATTATTTGGCGGGGGAAGCGTAGGGATGGTCCCTGACAGCAACGGATCGTGTCGCAGCCGTTGGTTCATCCTAGGTGCCGGCGGGCTCGCAGCCACCGCGTTAATGTTCCTGCCAGCCTTGCTGCCCCCATGGAGTGAATGGAGTGTATGCCTTCTTCTGGCCAATGCGCTAGTTGCGATTTTAAGCTGGATTCCCATGACGTTAAGCGGCCAGCCGAATGACTGCAGGCTCCTGATAGACCTTGTACGAACACCGGCGGAGTTCGCCGGTGCGGTCCGCGAACTCTGGGTGCTGGATTGCGCTGGCGTCTGGCCGCGCGATTGGCCCGCAGGGGTAATTAGCAAGCTGGCTCAGGCAACCTATGGTGAAGCCTATCTTATCCGAGCCCGGCAGTTCGTCTACACTTACGTCAGGGATCGCGGGGATCCCACCGAAATTGCCGCCGCCCTGGAGTTGGTACTGGCCGGTGCCAAGAATCTCCCGCCCGATACGCGCCGCGGCTATTTCGTCGAAGCCGCATTTTATCAGGGCGCGGTGGCGAGAAACGGCACGCTTGCTCGCGAATGGCTCGAGGATGCCCGTAAGGTAAAGGGTGCACTTCCATCGGAGGATTGGGAGTGTTATCCTTATGGCCGCGATCACGCTTGCTGAAGGTAACTGCGAGCAGTCACGGGATTACCTTGCCCGGGTCATTGCTCTCCTGGACCGCGAGCCTGGCAAGCGCGGTGTCGTGGCAGCCCAGCGAGCCCGCCTTGAAGCCCTAATGAACGCCTGACACGTTTTCTCCGCTAGAGTCCAGGCAGCATGTTGCCAATAAGGAACTTGTTCCCCTGATTTACTTGCCGGTGGCCCTTTGGTGTAATGAACTGCATGATCACCAGACGAAGGCTGCTCCAGGCCGCGGCCGCGTTGCCGGCGCTGGAGTGCCTGGGCCCGGCCAGTCGCCCGGCTGAAGCCGCGGAGGGCGCTGAAGATGTCACGCGCTTCGTGAAAATCTCGATCGGAACCGGCGGGCATGGACATACGTTTCCGGGCGCCACAGTGCCCTTCGGCGCTGTCCAACTGAGCCCCGATACGTTCAACGACGATTGGGACTGGTGCTCGGGCTACAACGCGAGCGACGGCTCGGTCATGGGATTCAGCCATACGCATTTGAGCGGCACGGGCTGCGGCGACCTGCTGGATGTGCTGGTGATGCCGGGCACAGGGGAGGCGAAAACCGTGCCGGGAAGCCGCGAACATCCCGAGGAAGGATACCGCGGGCGCTTTTCTCATGCCGACGAAACGGCCACGCCGGGCTATTATTCGGTGCTGCTGCGCGATTATGCGATTCGCGCGGAATTGACGGCCACGGAACGCGCCGGCTTTCACAAATATACGTTCCCGAAGAGTGACAGCAGCCACTTCATGGTGAATCTGCTGCACCATTACGGCAACGCGCCGCGAGAAGTGCGCAATGCGGAACTGAAAGTGACGGGGCCCGATACCATTACGGGCGGCCGCACTGTCTACCAGTGGGCCAAAGGGCGTCAGATCTATTTCGCGATGAAATTTTCCAAACCATTTCTCTCCAGCGAAATGGTGAACGGCGAGCCGAAGTGCCTGCTGCATTACCAGACGGCGCAGGACGAAGTGATCTTCGTGAAGACCGGAATTTCCGCAGTGAGCGTGGAAGGCGCGTTGAAGAACCTGGAAACGGAGATTCCGGATTGGAATTTCGACGGTGTGCGTGAGCGGGGGCGGCAGGCCTGGCAGCGCGAACTGGCGCGGGTGAAAATCGAAACTCCCAACCTGGCGCACCGCGAGATTTTCTATACGGCGCTGTATCACACCATGGTGGCGCCCACGCTCTTTGACGATGTAGACGGCCAATACCGCGGCATGGACGGTAAGGTGCACTCGCTTGTGCCGGGCACGCACAATTACAGCACGTTCTCCTTGTGGGACACCTTTCGCGCCGCGCATCCGCTATTCACACTGACGCAGCGGGAGCGCGTGCCGGACTTTGTGAATTGCCTGATCCGCATGTCGGCGGAGAGTCCGTTGGGTATGCCGGTGTGGCCGCTGCAGGGCGTGGAAACCAGTTGCATGACGGGCTACCATTCCGTGGTGGTGATGGCCGAAGCGGCCGAGAAAGGTTTTCAGGGAATCGATTTCACGAAGGCCTATCCCATGGTGAAGCGGCGCGTGATGACCGACGACTATCAGGGCCTGGCGCTGTATCGGAAGTTCGGCTACATTCCGTGCGATCTGCTAGAGGAATCCGCCAGCAAAGCGCTGGACTATGCCTATGACGATTGGGCCGCGGCGCGCATCGCCCGCGCGGCGGGAGCCGAAGAAGATGCCAAACTGCTAAGCGAGCGTTCCAAAAACTACCGGAATCTGTTCGACAAAAGTATCCGCTTTGTGCGGCCCCGCCTGCAAAACGGCGAGTGGCCCGGCCCGTTCGACCCGAAAGAAATCAGCATCATGAAGAAGTGGCGCGATTTTACGGAATCGAATGCCTGGCAGGCCACCTTTGCGAACCAACACGATTTGAAAGGCTATATCGAAATGTTTGGGGGCCGCGAGGCCTTCGTGGCGCAACTGGACGCGCTGTTTGCGCAGACCACGGACCTGCCGCCGGATACGCCGCCGGACGTGGCCGGACTGGTGGGCATGTACGCGCACGGCAACGAACCCAGCCACCACATCGCCTACCTGTATTGCTATGCCGGCGAGCCCTGGAAAACACAGGAACGGGTGCGCAGCCTGCTCGAAACCATGTACCACGACGACCCCGATGGCGTGGCGGGAAATGAAGACTGTGGGCAGATCTCGGCCTGGTACGTGATCAGCGCGCTGGGCTTTTATGCGGTGGATCCGGTGAGCGGAAACTACGTTTTCGGCACGCCGTTATTCAACCGCGCGGTGGTGGAAATGGGCCCGGGCGCCACCCTCACGGTAGAAGCCAAACGCAGTGCGCCGGAGGATTGTTACATTCAGTCGGTGACCTTTAACGGCAAGCCTTATCACAAACTCTGGTTCCGGCACGCCGATATCGCACGCGGCGGCAGCTTCGTGTTCCAGATGGGCTCGCGGCCGAATCGGCAGTTCGGCGCGGACGCAGCCGCGGCGCCGCCCTCCCTGACCCGGTAGAGAGATTTTGTGACACACTAGAACTCGGAGCGGGACGTGATCGGCAAGACTATATCCCATTACACGGTTCTGGAGAAGCTGGGAGCCGGCGGCATGGGCGAAATTTACAAGGCTCAGGACACGAGCCTGAACCGGTTTGTCGCCATCAAAGTTCTCTCCAGTGGCTCCTCGTCAGATCCCGAACGCCGCCGCCGTTTCATTCAGGAAGCCCAGGCCGCTTCCGCGCTCAACCATCCCAACATCATCACCATCTACGATGTGCTTTCGCAGGACGGTATGGACCTGATGGTGATGGAATATGTGGCCGGCTCCACGCTGGACGTGCTGATTCCCAAAGAAGGCATGACGGTGGGGAAGGTATTGGATTGCGCGGTGCAGATGGCCAGCGCTCTGGAGGCCGCGCACGCGGCCGGCATCATACACCGTGACCTGAAGCCGGGCAACGTGATGGTGACGCCCACGGGCCTCGTGAAGATTCTGGATTTCGGGCTGGCCAAGCTGCTGCTGCCCTCCATGATGGTGCAGGAGGGTGACGCGACGCTGCCGCTCAGCGCGCCGATGACCATGGAAGGTTCCATTCTGGGCACGGTCAGCTACATGTCGCCGGAACAGGCCGACGCGCGGCCGGTGGATGGGCGCTCCGACATCTTCACATTCGGCGTGGTGCTGTATGAGATGCTGACCGGGCACAAGGCGTTCGCCATGGGTTCGACGGTCTCCACGCTTTCGGCGATTCTGCGCGACGATCCCCGGCCCATCGGACAGTTCGTGCAAGGCGTGCCGGATGGCCTGGACCAGATTGTGCACCGTGCCATCCGGAAAGATCCGGCCGAGCGCTGGCAGAGCATGACGGAAATGCGTGCGGAGCTGATGATTCTGAAACAGCGCGCGGATTCAGCCGTTATCAGCAAGTCCGCGATGGCCAAGCCGCCCAGGAAACGGTCCAAAGGCCTGCTGGTAGGGTTGGCGGCCGCCGCCGTTGTAGTGCTGGGCGGGGCCGGCGGCGGCGCATGGTGGTGGAAACACCGCGCGGCCGCACCGGCGCCCGCCCCTGCCACACAAGCGGCCCAAACTCTGCCGCCATGGGTTCCGGATGCAACTCCTGCGGCGCAACCGGCGCCGGATGCGGCTGTGCCGGTGGCAACGGATACGGCCACCGCCCCTGCCGGGGATGCCGTGCTGAACAATCAGGGCGTGCTGGATATGCTGGACGCCAAGGTTCCGAACCAGGTAATTGTCAGCCACGTGCGGGCGTCGAAGAACAGCAAGTTCGATCTCTCAACGGCGGACATTATCAAACTGACCAAGGCGGGCGCTTCGGCGGAACTGCTGGAAGCCATGCGCAACCCCAAGGCCGCGTCGAGCTCCGGAGCAGCGCGGCCCGCCAAGACCGCACCGGCTTCCCAGGCAGCGGTGGCCGCACAGTCTCAGCAGACGGCTGCTGCTCCCGTGAACTCCGATCCCGTACCAGTCCCGGAACCCGTGACGCCTGAGCCGGCGCCGGTTGCAGCCGCGGCCGGAGCACCGGGCAAGAGCAAAGCAATCACCATCTACTCTGACTTGCCGCTGGGTATCACGCTGACTGAAGACGTCGCGCCCAACCCGGCGCCGGGTCTGGCGCTGCATTTCGTGGTGGCGCGTGATTTTCGTGTGGACGATGTGGTGGTTGTCGCCAAGGGCACCAAGGTAAACGGAGAGGTAGCTGGCGGCGGGAATCGAAAGCTGCTGGTGATCAAGGGCAAACCTACTTTCCACGTCACGGAAGTGGAAGCCTCCGACGGCACCAAGCTCAAAATTCGCGCCACGACGGCGGCCGGCCGCGGTCCCAAGGAAGACAAATTCCTGGAGCCGCCCGGCAAACACGACAAAGGCATTCTGGCTCCAGCCGGCACGCACTATCAGGTTTACTTCGACGGCAACCAGACGGTGATGATCAATCCACGCTAAGAGCGTTGCAAACAGCTATTGCGTCGGGTGGCCGGCGAAATTCACTCCGCGTTCGATGCCGGTGGGGCGCGCCTGGTTGCCGTTTTCGCAATCTGGGCTCTGCGCGGACTCCTGGAATCTAGATCTCAAACGACACGACGCATGCTTTCGCGCGCGCGGTGCAAGCCGTCGCGATTATTGTGCCTTTGGGCAGACAACCAATGACTTCTCTATAAGGATGATGCCCTGTGGAGCGGTGACCGTTCGCGGCTTCGCAAAGCAAATTTGCGTTTTCGCAATATTGCGAACATACTGGGATCGAGTGTCCAAGACCAGAGTCGCCCTCTACCGGGAGGAAGACGGATCATGCCCGTTCATCGAGTGGTTCGACAAGTTGCCGGGGAAAGTGCAGGACAAGTGCTACCTCCGGTTGGAACGCCTGCGCGAGATGGGCCACGAACTGCGTCGGCCCGAAGCGGACTTCCTGCGCGACGGCGTCTACGAACTACGCGTCAGCCTGGGAGGGGTTCATCACCGGATCCTGTACTTCTTCCACGGCGCGATTGCGGCCGTGGTCTCTCACGGTCTTGCGAAGGAGCGGGTGGTCCCGCCGAAAGAGATCGATCAAGCTGTCGAACGCAAGAAGCGGTTTGAGGCGAATCCGGCGAGGCATACTTATGAGGAGGCTTGACCATGCCAGATAGCAAAGCAAAGACGCTGAAACCGACCAGCGACGCGGTGGAGATCCTTCACCGCCGGCTCTACGAAGGCAAGCCGGCCCGGCTGAAGAACCTGG
>Ga0182030_10001416_pt1 | contig 49453 bp, 49 predicted proteins | sample 812S3MmetaG_FD_121299 | JGI IMG/M metagenome (GOLD analysis project Ga0182030, IMG submission 121299) | Permafrost microbial communities from Stordalen Mire, Sweden - 812S3M metaG (Illumina Assembly) | ecosystem: Environmental > Terrestrial > Soil > Wetlands > Permafrost | place: Sweden... | reverse complement strand
TCTTTTTCACCAGTTCAATATCCATCACATGAAACAAAGATTCGCCCTGGTTCCAAACCCTGTGCTTGATGGGTTTTTCATCGTAAGCTGCGTAGCTTGTCTGCCCGGGGCTCACATTGCTTATCACAGGTTTATCGCCAACAATTTGTGCCCCGATAGTTGTTTTGGAAAGAAAAACGATTACTGAAGCTGCTGCATGAATGTGAGTGAGCGTAGTATCGCGAGAAGGGATATGAACATCTATTAAACGCACGTAATCATTTTCGAGAATTACTTTATGATGAGGTTCATCGCGAACTGGAACCTGTGCAAAAACTATATTGCAAAAAAAGAAAGAAGATAAAATCAAATAAGCACAAAGCAGGTTTTTATTTTTCATAAAAGAGATTTTATACAGGTGATATCTTTTGAGAAGGTGTCACCTGTGAATGATTAATCTTTTATTGCAGCAATCCCCGGCAATACTTTGCCTTCAAAATATTCAAGCATCGCGCCACCGCCGGTGGAAACATAGCTTACCTTATCAGCAAAGCCAAATTGGTTTACTGCGGCAACACTATCGCCACCTCCTACCAACGAGAATGCGCCATGCGCTGTTGCTTCTGCAATGGCTTCCGCAATCGCTTTTGTTCCATGCTGAAACTTATGCATTTCAAAAACGCCCATCGGGCCATTCCACAAAATAGTCTTTGATTTTTTTATCACATTGCTGAACTGCTCGCAGGCATTCTCCCCGATATCAAGGCCCATCCATCCATCGGGAATTTCGTTGCTGGGTGCAGTAGATGTATTTGCATTAGCATCAAACTTATCGGCAATCACTGAATCCGAAGGCAAATGAATATACACCCCTTTTGATTCTGCTTTTTTTATGAGATCAAGCGCTGTTTGGAGACGGTCTTCTTCACACAATGAGTTTCCGATTTTTCCACCCTCTGCTTTCATAAATGTATAAGCCATACCGCCGCCGATTATGATATCGGTTGCACGTTCCAGCAAGTTCTCTATGATCAGTATTTTATCTGAAACTTTTGCACCACCTATGATTGCCACGAATGGTTTTCTTGCTTCATGGAGCACTTTTTCAGCAGCAATCACTTCGCTTTCCATTAACAAACCAAACATTCTTTTTTCGGGCGCAAAAAACTTTGCAATCACGGCTGTGGATGCATGTGCCCGGTGAGCAGTGCCAAATGCATCATTCACATATACATCGCCGAGCTTTGATAATTTTTGCGCAAATGCTTCATCTCCCTTTTCTTCTTCTTTATAAAAACGAAGGTTCTCCAATAAGAGCACTTCACCCGGGCGAAGCATATTTGCAGTAAGCTGTGCTTGTTCGCCTATGCAATCATCCGCAAATAAAACAGGAACGCCACCGAGCAATTCACTTAAATGCTTTACCAGATGCCTCAATGAAAATTTATCTTCCGGTCCGCCCTTTGGTCTGCCGAGGTGAGACATCAATATCGCACTGCCGCCATCACTCAATATTTTTTTAATTGTTGGAATCGTCGCTCTCATCCGGTTATCATCCGTGATCCCGAATTTATCATTGAGTGGCACATTAAAATCAACTCTTATCAAAGCTTTTTCGCCTTTAAAATCATGCTCAGAAAATTTGCTCATAGAAAATTATTTTTTGCAGGTAATAACTTGAGTAACTGACTTTCCGCTAAAGATACGTTGCTCTTCAATAACAAAATATCGGGATATGTAATTTTTGAATTCATCCGCGTCCCATTCACGATAATGGGATGGGTTTTCAGGCGGCCCGTAATCAGTTTTGCCGGCTACGGCGGTTCTTTCCGGCGTGCTGAAAATGATCTGCTTTGATTGAATGGCACTGATAAATAGAATCAACAGATCCGGGTCTTTCACATGTTCAATCACATCGGAACAAATAACCAGATCGGCCTTCAATTTCTTTGGATCAGTCTTATCAAACTGCAGCCATTCATGGTCAGGATAATTTTGGCGAAGCCATCTATATGTGCTTTCCACTTCTATACCTGTGGTAGTATAGGAACTGAGATAATGAATGAGTTTGTATGCAGAGCCACATCCGATATCAATTACAGATTGGTAATTTTTTTCAGACAAAATATCTTTTGCAAAAAGATACACTTCTTTCTGCCATTCATCTGTGTTGGATGTATCATCAAAATCAATCACGCTGGCTGCATAATGATACCCTTTTTTAATGCAGAATAGTTCTTCAGGCTGGAATAATTTATTAACGGTACCGATTAACCGAAAAAAGTTTTTGGATAATATCCGTTGCGCGATGTGCGAACGTTTCTTCCATGTGGAAATGCTTTTGCCCAAAGCAGGAGATTAACTTATGAAGCATTTTATTTCTCGCAAAGGCGCAACGCCGCAAATTTATGGTGGCTTATCTTTGCGCCTTTGCGAGAAAACTTATTTTGAAATCAATTTCGCAAAATAGTTAACACTGCGCACCAGTTGGCTCACATAGCTCATTTCATTATCATACCAGCTAACGGTTTTCACCAGTTGCTGGTCTCCGACAGTAAGCACCTTGGTCTGCGTAGCATCAAACAAAGAACCATAAGTAGTACCTATGATATCACTGCTAACAATTTCATCTTCAGTATAACCAAAGCTTTCATTGCTGGCAGCTTTCATAGCTGCGTTTACTTCTTCTGCGGTAACTTTTTTGTTTAATATTGTCGTGAGCTCGGTCAATGAACCTGTTAAAGTTGGGACACGTTGTGCATTGCCGTCTAATTTCCCTTTCAGCGTTGGCAACACGAGGCCGATTGCTTTTGCAGCACCAGTACTGTTAGGCACAATATTCTGTGCAGCAGCACGTGCTCTTCTCAGATCGCCTTTGGGATGGGGAGCGTCCTGCGTGTTCTGGTCATTGGTGTAAGCATGAATGGTAGTCATCAGGCCCATCACAATGCCATAATTATCGTCCATCACTTTTGCCATCGGCGCTAAGCAGTTGGTAGTGCATGATGCGCAACTGATCACTGTTTCGGTGCCATCCAGTATATTATGGTTCACGTTGAATACAATTGTTTTCAGATCACCGGTTGCAGGAGCTGAAATCACAACCCGCTTAGCACCTGCAGTCAGATGGGCTTCTGCTTTTGCTTTGTCGGTAAAAAAGCCGGTGCACTCCAGTACCACATCCACATCATGTTGCTTCCATGGAATTTCAGCAGGGTTTTTTTGGGTATATATTTTTACCTCTTCTCCATTCACGATAATAGAGCTATCTGTAGATTTTACGTCCGCGTCAAACCGTCCTTGTGCGCTATCGTACTTTAGCAAATGTGCAAGCACTTTGGGACTTGTCAAATCATTGATCGCAACCACATCGATCCCATCCATTTTATATATCTGGCGATAAACTAACCGGCCAATTCTTCCGAAACCATTGATAGCAACTTTAACTGTGCTCATAGTTTTACAATTTGAGATTTTAAATTAAGGCTGCAAAGTTACAATATTGCTTTATTTCTCTGGTGTAATTTTTTGGTTAACTGACAGGTTTGTTGTTTGGAGTTTGTGGTTTGTGGTTATGGCAGTCAGCACTTTAGCCGTGAAATATGAGATCGGCAGCACAAGCAATACAACAAAAACAGATATACAAAAAAGTATTTGGCAAATTTTGCCCATGCATATATCTTTGCACTCCTTTCGCTGAAAAAAAGGGAAGGAACAAAGCAAAAGCCGCGTTGGTCAATCGGTTAAGACGCATCCCTTTCACGGATGAATGAGGGGTTCGATTCCCCTACGCGGTACAACCTTAATTCATACAATCCTTGCAGGCATCATGTTTGCGGGGATTTTTGTTTTAGCGGTTGATTAAAGTTCTACTGAAGTTTTTCCCCAACTCCCTTAATACTCGTCAGCACCTTGCCATTTTTTTCTTTTTTCCCAACGCTCCTTTGTCTTTTGCTTTTTTAATATAAGCTATAGCATCCGGCACTTTACAAGCAGTTCCTTCCATGACGACTTTTACCGGCCCTATTTTTTTTGCAATTGCCGTAGCATCATCAGTCAAAGAAACTACATGTGAACCTACTGCAATGACAAAAGAATTCATTTTCAGGCGGACACGGTTATCAGCTTTATCAATTTCATTAAGCACCCTTGTCAATAATTTTTTTAAGGATGGGATGTCTAATTCATCATCTTGTTTGATAGCGACCAGGCTAGACAACGTAGACCAACCTGCAGCGGCAATAAAATCTTCTTTTGCATCAATCCATTCCAATGCGAGTTCGTACCCAAACTTGCTTTCTGCTGTTATCCACGGCACTGTGTACTCACTGATGTTGTTCGAAACAGCCTGTTTTATCCACAGGGACAAATCTTTTTTTGTCATTTTATCTTCATCGGCAATCAGCCCGGCGAGGTACATGGCATCAGCATTGCCTGTAGCATATAAATCCTTTGCTAATTGATAATCCTTTTTAATTTTTTTTTGGATCACTTTTAAATCTTCCACTTTCACGCCAAAGAATGGCTCTTTAACACCATGCTTCAGCAATATCTTTTTAATGCCTTCATTTCCTTTGGCTTTTAATTCTGCCATAATGGTTTGAACATTCATGATATTAAGTATTAAATTTAAAAAATAAGCAGAAGCCTGAATACAAGATCAAAAGCTCCCGGTTATAGTGAAATACTAATTTACAAAAAAAGATTGGGCACTTGTTTTAAAATAAATGGTATAACCCTACTCTATAAAATTTTATTTTACCATCACTTTTTTTTCGCACCTGATAGTTTGTAATGCTGCAGTGTTTCGTCAATCAGATAATCAATTTCTAAAAAAAGATTTAAAAGACGTAGAATTTCATCTGAATGATTTTCGGCATTTATTTTGACCCAGCCCTGCATCAATGTGAAAGGGCCGAACCGCACGCTTACGTTTGGCCAATGTTGCTCAACATTTTTGAACTTTTTCCCTAAAACAGGCAGCAAAATCTCTGCTGGCAATGTTATAACCGCTAAGTCTCCTCAATTTCAGCCCATGAATATTATAAAATATTTTTTGTTCATGTATCGCAGCATCAGTGATCCAGATAGAGAAAAAAATTCTTGATTCTGATATCAGCGGATCTCCGGGTTATTTGCCCATACATTTTTGTATAACTTCAGAAAAACGGATTGCAGATACATGCCAACCGCAACTTCAATATTCTTGTTGCCAAGAAAGTTTTTGTCAAGTTGAGCCGCCGCCTGAAATTTATCGAGATAAAGATTAAAGTCTATCATGAAAACTTATGGTGTTAGGTCACTGGAATAAACGCTATAGTTAAATTCCAAGCTGAACATGAGTCTGTCTTATTTTCATCGCATACTGCGGGAATATTCTTCAAGCTTCTCTTTTTCTTCTTTGCTCAGGCTATTCATTCCTTTCTTGTTTATCTTTTCAAGAATCCTGTCTATTTCCTGTTGTCTGTTGTTTTTTTCCACATTGTATTTCTCGTCAATCGTGTAATACTTTTGATGCGTCTTAAAATAAAAGTTATCAATAAGCAGTATATGCGGCCTCGTTATGATCAGGTAAATGAAAGCAATGGATGGAACAGCGATCAGCAATATGGTCAGGTAGTTTTCTATCAGCGCAGAAGGTTGCATGATCAGTGCTACGGCCATGCCAATCAAAGCGCCGCCCAAATGTACATCGTGTCCAATATTATCTTTTTTAGATTTGATACCGTACATGGAGAACAGCACAAACAAAATACCAAATGCCCAGCCCGGAATAGATACAGGGATAAAGAAAAGACCGACACCAAATCCGGGGAACAATGCGATAGAGGCAAACATTACTCCGCAAATAGCACCTGATGCGCCGACAGAACTGTAGTCGGCATCATGGCGGTGCACAAATAAAGAAAGAAGGTAACCTCCTATCAAACTTGCAAAATAAATAATCAGGAAACGCAAGCCACCGAGGGTCATTTCAATAAGCCCGCTGAAGGCATAGAGGCTTATCATGTTAAAAATTAAATGCATCCAGCTAACATGCAGGAAGCCTGATGTGATAAGCCTTTTGTAATCTTTGAAAATAAGGATTTTGTCAACCTCAAACTTATATTGTTCAAAAAACAGATCACTTGCAAAACCCTTGTAGGAAAATACAATGTTCGCGACGATCAAAATAAGCCCGAGTATTCCGGAGTTTGTCATCTGGGATCGTTGACGAGGTTTGGGAGTAGATTAAAATCAGAACATCTATGCTCAGTACGAGGTTAAAGATAAATAGAAAATTGTGACGATGAAAACGTGTCGATATAGCTATGATACCAGGCCATCAAATGCATGTATTGGGCCGTTCATTCTAATCCTATTTCATAATGCAATGGTGGTATCTCTACATCCATAAATCCTTTTTTTATCAGCCTGTCTTTAAATGCCTGCTGCACCTCATATTCACCATGCACGATAAATAATTTTTTTACCAGCCTGGGGTCCTGACAGGAAAGAAACTGTGAGAGATCATTGTAATCACCATGAGCACTCATGCTACGGACGCTTCCCACTTCTGCATGCACTTCATGTTCCACCCCAAAAATGTTCACCTCTTTGGCACCTGCCATTAATTTACCTCCCAGTGAATGGGGCTCACAATAGCCAACCAACAATATTGTGTTGCGGCTGTTCTCAATATTGTTGCTTATATGATGCTTGACTCTCCCGGCCTCTGCCATGCCGCTCGCGGAGATGATAACAAAAGGGCCATTTCTGAAATTAAGAGATTTAGATTCATCAACCGATTTTATATATTTTAGTCCCTTAAAAGCGAATGGGTCATTGTCAGTTTGCAATATTTTCTGGATATTTTTATTGAAATATTGCGGATATTTTTTTACTATTTCAGTAACGGCAATGCTCAAGGGGCTGTCAACAAAATAATCAAGCGGCGGCAGGCGTTTCTCGATTTCCAGTTGGTTCAGTGCGAATAATATTTCCTGTGTGCGCCCTACGCTGAAAGCCGGAATAATGAGTTTCCCCCTTTTCTTCAGGCAGGTTTTTTCAATCCATTGAAGCAACAAGTCCTGCGTGTTCACTCCCGCATCATGCAGGCTATTTCCATAGGTAGACTCAATCAGTATATAATCTGATTGTGGAAATTGCGCCGGAGATTTTAAAATAACATCATTGTATCTGCCTACATCACCGCTGAATGTGATGGCTGTCTCTCTGCCATTTTCCTTTATTTTTAAATGAACGGCCGCACTGCCAATAATATGGCCGGCATCTGTGTACATGAACTGCACATTCTCGTCAATAGTAAACCACTGATCGTATTCAACCGTTGCAAAAAGGCCAAGCGCCTGGCGGGCATCTTCGCTATCATATAAAGGTTGCAGATAACTCTGACCTTCAGCGAGTCTTTTCTTGTTGGCAAATCTTATGTCTTCCTGCTGAATGTTGGCAGAATCTTCCAGTAATGCGGTTGATAGTTCTTTTGTAGCCGGAGTGCAAAAAACCTTTCCGTTAAACCCATCCTTCACCAGCTTAGGTATCAGCCCGCTGTGGTCAATATGGGCATGGGATAAAATAAGGTAATCGACTTCTGCCGGGCTAAATCCCCACTCACGGTTAAGGACATCGGTCTCTGAGCCCAGGCCCTGGAACATGCCACAATCCAGCAGGTATTTTTTCCCGTTATTCAGTGTGATCAAATGCTTGGAGCCGGTGACCACCCGAGCTGCCCCATGGAAAGCAATCTTCATAATGAAATTTTTAATTGAAAATAATATCCTAAGTTAATGCAAAAGGAACAAGCCGAAAATCTCAGGTTCAAAAACAACTTATTTTTTTTCTTTTTTTACTTTGAATGACCATGTTATGAAAAACTCCGCAACAGTTTCCCCATTATCATTCACTCCAACAGATTTTGCTGTTATCGTTTGTGCCTCTCCGTTATCAACTGCATTTTGTATGACCTGCTGTATTGCATGCCCATCGTTGCAGGTGAATGTGGTGATACCAATCGCTTTTTTAAAATAATTCGCTTCCAGTTTAATAACAAGCATGGATACTGAAGGCTGTTTTTTATAGATATGCATAAGCCCCAAGATGCCCGTGCTCATTTCCGCAGCCATCGCAAGACATGCAAAATAAGTAGATCGGAAAGGGTTTTGCGAGAACCATTTGTAAGGAACAGTCACTATGCATTTTTTTTCATCAATATCCTTAATTCTTACGCCCGCAAAAAAAGCGCTTGGCAATTTTGAAAACAAAAACATCCTGAACTTTACCGGATGCTTCATGAGCTTGATGAACGAGGATGTATCTGTAGTTGTCATTTTGTTAATTAAATACTTCTTGGTCTTTTTTGCTCGTGCAAAAAAGCACACCCGAAAACCCTGCCTGCGGCAGGCAGGGATCTACATCGTCCCGATTTTATCGGGATAAACTGTTTTCGGGTCCGCCGCGGCGGACTATTGAGCTATGTGCTACTGTGGTTAACAGCTGCGGTTCCCCTGACGGGTTCTTACCCGGCAAAATGCTTTGTTTAACAGCACAACGCGCTAATAATAGATTACATCTGACTATTTTGTTATTTATACAAAGATGCATCTAATGCCTGAGGTGTCCATTGCAATAGAAATTCAAATACTTTTTGCTTGTTGTAGCTTCTTCCCTGCTCAAGATATTCAGAATTCTGCGTATGCAGGCGATTGCCATTTTCATCCAGGATAATAAAAACCGGAAAGCCGAAACGCTGCGGATAGCCATATTTCGCAAATACAGCTTTATTCTCATTTTCCTTGCTGTAGTTGAGATGATAGACCACAAAACATTTGTTCAGCAGAGAATCTATTGAACCATTAGTCTGAGTGAATTTATTGAACTCAATGCACCAACTGCACCAGTTCCCACCTGCCTGCAGCAGGACATGCTTATTTTCCGCTTTTGCTTTTTTGACTGCTGCTGCAATATCGGTTTCAGCATTAGCAGACGGATCGTAAATTTTCGTATCGGTTGTCTGTGCTTTTGAGCCTAAGACAAACAGCAATAAAACAATTCCTAAAATAATCTTTTTCCCCATCTTTATATTAGTTTTCTGTGAGCACAGACATTGATTAAACGAATTATCTCGTTCTTTTTTGCACGAGTAAAAAGGAACACCCGAAAACGATGTACATCGTCCCGACTTTGCCGGGATAAACTGTTTTCGGGGAGGAGGTTTGATTAGACTTTTGTACTACTGTGACTTCAGCCTAAGCAAGTCTATTCCTCGCTTCCAATTTGCAGTACATTAAATTATCGAATCCAATTAATCCCACATATCCGTTCAGACTTATTCCTTATCAATCTCCACAATGCATGCAATCACTCCGTCATTCTTTCCATCCACATTCAATTGCATATTGCCTTTTGCATTATTCTGAAAATGCACATTGTGCAGCAGCTTGGATCCCAAAACAGCATTAAGCCTTGAAGCATAGTCCTGTTGTGGGTTTTGGCTTAGCTGATTGTTCAGCGCATTCCAATCCAGAGAATCTTTGCTCACGATCACTGCCATATAATCTTTTGTACCGATGCTGTCTGGCATCATGCTTTTATCTTTCGGGAACAAACGATAACCGGCTATGCCGCAAAAGGGAGAATACTTTGTAGTTGTCGGGGCATCTTTCTTTGGATATGGAAATAAAGTGTAGCTGGTGCCGTCTGTTTCTTTGCCGAAAACATAAATATAACACTCGCTGGAATTTTTTATTTCCATTTTGAATCTTGATCCGATTTTCACCGGCGAGCTGGTCTCAAAAATATCTCCATTGGTATTATGCAATGGAATATAATTGCCGGCCACGGTTTTGTTTCCGTTGTAGGAAATCTGCACCAGTCCAATCTCGCATTCAAAAGGCGCATTGGCGGCTTCACCAACTTTTGGCATAGTCTCCAATCCGTAAGCTTCACGAACAAAATATTTAAAGTCGCCGTAACGCACCCACGCAAAACCATTATTGCCCCATTGCTGGCCCCAGCTATTCATAATCAAAAAAGAGCCGCCGTATTTTTTATCATCATAACCAACCACGCATTGCGCATGACCTCCGAAACCCTGCATGCTCCTGTCATCATCCGTAGGGTTCCACACATCCTGCCCCATCATCGGTTGCATATAACTACCGCCTACCATCATGCCGATCACCACTGGTGCGCCTTGCGAAAGATTTTCTTTTATGGCACGCAGATCAATTGATGCGGCATCGGTTCTGTCGCCAACAGTCAATCTGTTAGCACCGCGCATGCGAAATTCCTGCGCATCATCAAGCAATTGCCGGTCGGGTTGTTTGGAACAATCCTGATCGCTATATGGGAATCTGTCATATGGCACTGCGCCTTTTTGCGTCATGAATTCCATCGCCCTTTCAATATAGGAACCATCGCAACCATTCAATCCAATCTGGTTGTATAAAAACGAAGGGCTGAATTTTAAACTGTTTGGATCTTGCCCGCTTCGCGCAGCTTCCAGAATAGTTCTTGCCCCATATGCACTGCTCCATGCAACGCAAGATCCCTGATGCCCCTGATCGCCCACAGCAGGTGCAAATTTTTGCAGGTTCACAGATTCGGGCAAAGGGTTTTTGCTGTCATCGTCAGAAAGCGATTCATACACTTTTGCTTTATCGAACTGGCGCGGATCCAGAATACCGCCGGTGGCAAGCTGCTGTGCTGCGTTTTGCAGAGAGCCGAAATTGCAACCACCTCTTCCCATTAGAAAATAACCGCCAACAACGACAGCAAGCACCAATAATAAACCACGGCCACGAAATAAACCGAACACCAAAGGCAACAGCGCAAACAGGCCGCCACTCCCTCCACCGCCAAAGCCGCCACCACTGCCACCTTCACCACCACTGCTATCCTGTGGATCAACGGGATCATCTTCCATCCGAATGGGCATAAGAATTAAGATTTAGTGCGCTAAAGTAAATAGTTTTCGCAGAAAAGAGTTCCGAAAAATAGAAGAATTTTGAAGGATACCGGCATCGGATTTCACGGCATAGTCCCCTCGGCGGATCCGTTCATCGCCAGAATATGAATTGAGCTTTAGGTTGAGCAACTGCATTTAGATTAATTTCATTTGTGAAAGCTTTAAAGTGGTCGGTTTCGTAAATTTGAAAGTTACAGTCAAGGTTTCGGCAAGCAAGAACAATCAAACACTGGTAATGGAATTGACCAAAGAACAATATGAAATAATCAACTCGACCGGAAACATAAAAATAAATGCTGTTGCCGGATCAGGTAAAACTACAACCGTTATTGAATATGCCAGACTAAGGCCTGCGCCAAGCAAAATTCTTTATTTAGCTTTCAACAAATCGGTAAAATTAGAAGCAACTAAAAAGTTTGCCGACAAGAGGCTCACCAATGTAAAAGTTGAAACTGCCCACTCACTTGCATACAAGCACATTGTCTTTCAAAGCAACTATAAAGTAAGACCGCAGAGTTATAAAACAAATGAAACTGCTGAACTTTTAAATTTGAAAGGCAATAATGAAAAGCACACTGAATATATTATTGCAAATCACATAAACAAATTCATTGCTTATTTTTGTAGCAGCAATAAACAAAAAGTTCAGGAACTAAACTATCTTGAAACTATAATTGACACTAAAGCCAGGATTTTTGTGTCATCTTTTTACGACTACATTGTAAACCAATCCCGGAGATTGCTGAGCAAAATGGATAAAGGGGAAATAGAAATTACTCACGATTTCTATCTTAAAAAATTCCAACTTTCAAATCCTAAACTTAATTACGATTATATTTTGTTTGACGAAGGGCAAGATGCTTCTCCAGCCATGCTGGACATTTTCCTCAAACAAAAAGCAATAAAAGTCATTGTTGGTGACACTCATCAACAAATTTACGGTTGGAGGTTTGCAGTAAACTCACTTGAAAAAGTTGATTTTAAAACCTATAACTTATCGACAAGTTTTCGATTTAGCCAAAGTATTGCGAATCTTGCAATGGAAGTGCTTAAATTTAAAAAGCACATAGGCGAATATCAATCAATCCCAATAACGGGAAAAGGCAATAATGGGGATATTAAAACAAAAGCTGTTCTTGCACGAACCAATCTCGGGCTATTGCTCAAAGCAATAGAATATGTGACAGAAAAGAAAAAAGTAAACCACATTTACTTTGAAGGCAATATCAACTCATACACCTATGCAGACGAAGGCGCATCCCTCTATGATGTTCTGCATCTTTATAACGAAAAACATTATTTGATTAAAGACAAACTTATAAAAGCAATGAAAAATATTCATGAGTTGGAAGATTATATTGAAAAAACCGAAGATGTCCAACTGGGTATGATGGTCGAAATTGTCAAAGAATATGGAGACAAAATTCCCGATATCATTAAGGCCATTAAAAAAAAGCATGTTGACAATGACGAAAAGGAAAAAGCAGAAATGATTTTCTCAACTGTTCATCGTTGCAAAGGAATGGAGTATGATGCTGTTCAACTTGTAAACGATTTTATCTACGAACAAAAATTAGAGAAATTAAAAGAAGGCAAGAAAGTAGAACTGATTAACTCAACTAAATTGAATGAAGAGATAAATCTGCTTTATGTGGCTGTTACAAGGACAAAGAACAGTCTTTATATACCAGAATCTTTACTGCCAAAGGAGTTCCCGCAATCATCGCAAATACATGTTATGAGAGTCAGTAGCGACACCGACAAACAACAAGCTAAAACCTCTGCAACGGAACAAAAAACCGATAAGAAAGGAATCGCAGCAGAAAAAGCATATTCAGTTGATAAAATAAGAACAAAACATAATGATGCTTATAAACCCTGGACACCCGAACTTGATCATGAACTGACAGTGATGTACTGCGAAGGTGTAAACATAAAAGATATGGCAAAACATTTCGGGCGTACACCCGGAGCAATAAGCTCAAGGATCAAAAAACTGGAGCTTAAGGAGCTTTATGAATAGAAATGAGATTAGCTGTAATAGGTACTAATAATAAAGATATAGCTAACTTATTTTTCTTCTGCTTTGTCAACTATTACTCATTCGTTTCAAAATTTTAAACTCTGTAAAAACAGTTCAAAAAGACTATCCACCGGGCACAGAAATTCTGTTGTCTCTTTGTATCCTTTGTATTCGTTGCGTGAACTCCTATCCTTCTACCTGGTTACTCAGCAAATCCTCAAACACATCTCTTCTTCTTATCAGTTGGGCCATTCCATCTTTCACCAACACTTCGGCAGGCTTGAAACGCGAATTGTAATTGGATGACATCTCAAAACCATAAGCGCCTGCATTTTGAAAAACTAGTAGATCATCTTCTCTTACCTCATTCAGCGCACGATTCTCTGCGAAGGTATCTGTCTCGCAAATATTACCGACCACATTGTAGTTTTTTATCGGCCCATCAGGGTTGGAAATATTTTCAATTACATGATAAGCGCCATAAAACATTGGTCGGATGAAATGGTTCAGTCCGCTGTCTACTCCTGCAAACAACTTGCTTGCACTGTCTTTTACCACATTTACCCTAGTGATTAAATAACCTGCTTCACTGACTAAATATTTTCCCGGCTCAAACCAAACCTCTACTTTGCGGCCATATTGCTTTTCAAAAAGATCAAATTCTTCCGCAACTTTTTTTCCCAACTTATCTATATCAGTTACTTCATCATCGGGTTTATATGCCACTTTGAATCCGCCACCCAGGTCAATCACTTCCAGTTCCGGAAAATGTTTCGCCACATCAAACAATACTTCAATGCCTTTCGCAAAAACTTCCACATCTTTAATTTCGCTGCCAGTATGAATGTGCAAATCAGTAATGTGCAAATTTGTTTCATTAACTACTTCCAGCACTTTATCCATTTGCTCCAGGGGAATGCCAAACTTGCTATCACGATGGCCGGTTGAAATTTTCAGATTACCGCCAGCCATGATATTGGGCCGCAAACGGATACCTACCGGATATGTGTGACCAAATTTTTGTCCGAATTTTTTCAGATTGGAGATGCTGTCAATATTAATATTGACCCCCAACTGCTGCGCTGCTTCGATTTCACTGAACGAAATGTTGCTGGAAGTATATAAAATATCTTTGGGCGCAAAACCCGCATGGACAGCAAGCCGCACTTCATTAACAGAACTACAGTCAATATTGCATCCAATTTCTTTAATGTATTTCAGCACATTGATATTCGTGAGTGCTTTGCATGCATAAAAGAATCGCGTATTTGATCCTGAAAAAGCGTGAAGCAATTTTTGATATTGTTCTTTTATTTTTTCAGCATGATACACATATAAAGGAGTGCCGAACTCTTTTGCCAGTTCAGCTAAATATGTTTTGGAAAGTTGTTGAGGCATAATTGCGAATATACGATTGGATTTCACACAACAAAACCACGAATACAACGAAACAAAGATTATTTCGACGTCGGCTTTGTATCCTTAGACTCTTTGTGTGGAATGAGCTATTCGCTGTCGTTTTCAGGCTCGTCGCTATTCTCAACAAGCTCGCCATCTTCTCGTACGATCAGCATTATTTCACCAGTAACTTCGGGTGGGGTATCTATTTCTGGTGTATGATTGATAAGCGTTGGCTCAACAAAATTTTCCGAAAAGATTTCTTTTAATTTCGGGAGGTCATCGGCTGAATTGATGCCGAAATAATCCATGAACAATTTGGAAGTTGTATAAATTAAAGGCTTGCCGGGCATCTGTTCGTTGCGACCCGTAATAATGATAAGTTCTTTTTCCAATAATTTCTGGATGGAATAATCACAGTTCACGCCGCGGATGGATTCGATCTCGCTTTTTGTTATCGGTTGCTTGTAAGCAATGATAGCAAGCGTTTCCAGTGCTGCAGTAGAAAGGCGCTTCAGGAATTTTTCTCCATTTAGTTGCGCAACTGTTTTATGATATTCTTTTTTTGTAAGGAACTGCCACCCCCCTCCGCTTTGCTTTATCTCGAAGGGATAAAATTCCGAAGCATATTTCTCAACAATGCCATCTATGGCCGTCTGCACCTGCTCCATGTTTATCTTATCTTCCATAAACCCGAAAGCATTGTTCATCAATTCAGTAAGATCCATTGCAGTCAATGGCTTATCGCTTGCGAAAATGAGTGCTTCAATATGTGGAATGATGTTAGAGATTTCCATTGTAATTGTTTGCGTTTGAGGTTTGTATTTTGTAGTTCTTCGCTGTGAGATTGTTTTCGAAAACTTGTCTGCAATAAAGAACAACAAACAACGAACCATAAACTATTTATCCCTGCAACGCAGCCGCCCCGCTCACTATTTCCGTCAACTCAGTCGTAATTGCAGCCTGACGTGCACGGTTATACGAAATACGCAGTGAGCGTAAAATTTCGTTTGCGTTCTCGCTTGCCTTGTCCATTGCCGTCATCCTGGCCCCATGCTCAGATGCATTACAATCCAGCACTGCTTTATATAATTGGGTGTTCAAGATTTTAGGCATCAGTTCAGCAATCAATTGTTCTTTGGATGGCTCAAAAATAAAATCGCTTTTCGTCGCCCCTGCTTTTTTCACCACTTTAGGAATCGGCAAAAATTTCTCGGCCACAAAAACCTGGGTCGCTGCATTTTTGAATTCGCTGTAAATAATTTCTACAGCATCAAATTCCTTATTTTCAAAAGCCTTTATGGCAGCCTGAGCACATGCCTGTACGTGTTCAAAACTTAAACCAAGGAAAATGTCTTTATATGTCTCGCTTACGTTATAATTATTTTTTGCAAAATGCTCATAGCCTTTTTTTCCAATGCTCCATATCTTCACATTGCCTTTAGCAAACTGTGCAGCATATTTTTCCTGAATGGTAAGTTTAGCAAGCTTAATAATATTCGAATTATATGCGCCGCATAAACCTCTGTCGCTGGTAATCACGATCAGCAATACTTTCTCAACTGGTCTTTCAGCAGATAGGCTCATCCCAGCATTGCCGTCTGATTCCCCGGCAATATTGCTCAGTGCTTCCTGCAATTTTTTTGCATAAGGGCGCATTTGAATAATGGCATCCTGTGCACGGCGAAGTTTTGCGGCGCTCACCATTTTCATGGCTTTGGTGATCTGCTGGCTGCTTTGCACTGATTTGATGCGGTTTCTGACTTCTTTCAATTGTCCTGCCATAAAGCTTTTTTTAACAGGCGGCAAAGGTAGCAGAAACGCTGTAAAATTCCATTATTGTGAAGAAAATATCAAAGCGTGAATAACGTTTAAAACTTTGAATGAAAAATATTAGCCACATTTGCAACCTTACATAACCTATGGCAAAAGCAACTAAGAAACAACCTGTTATATTAATTACCAATGATGATGGCATCAATGCGCCCGGAATAAGCAACTTGATAGAAGCTGTGCGAGGCCTCGGCAAAATAGTTGTGGTGGCGCCAGATAAGCCACAGTCGGGGATGGGACATGCCATCACAATAGGCAATCCTTTGCGCCTGCACCCGGTGCATATTTTCAACGATGTGGAAGCATGGCAATGCTCCGGTACTCCTGTTGATTGCGTAAAACTAGCTGTGGATAAAGTGCTGCACCGTAAGCCAGACCTTTGTCTGAGCGGCATCAACCATGGAGCAAACCATTCCATCAATGTGATTTATTCAGGCACCATGTCAGCCGCCGTGGAAGCTGCCATTGAAAGCATTCCTTCTGTCGGATTCTCTCTGCTGGATCATAGCCTGGAGGCAGATTTTACGGCTTCTAAAAAATACGCACGCATCATTGTAGAGAATATGCTGAAAAAACCTCTTGACAAACACCTCATATTGAATGTGAACTTTCCAAACATACCAGATGCGCTTATTAAAGGCATCAAGATATGCAAACAAGCGTATGCGAAATATGAAGAAGATTTTATTGAACGAAATGACCCAACAGGCAAAAAATATTACTGGCTTACCGGCAAGTTCATGAATTTTGATAAAGGAAAGGACACCGATGTGTGGGCATTAGAAAATAATTATGTGAGCGTAGTGCCTGTGCAATTTGACCTTACGAATTACGTTCTTAAAACCAAACTCGAAAAAACCTGGAAATTGTAATGCTTAAGAAAGACAACCTCCGTTTCGGATTGCTCCTCGGTTTCATTGCACCGATTTTAAGTTTAGTGATCTATTATTTCGTGAAATTTTTCCCGCTGCATTCAGTGAGAGATTTCTTTTTCTTTATAAAAAACAACCCCACACAGATAACCGCCATCTCGGTTCCATGCCTTTTTCTTAACATTGCGCTTTTCACTTATTATATCAATTCGCGCCTGGACAACACCGCTAAAGGAATTTTTGCCGTGACGCTGGTTTACGCAATTGCTGCACTGTTGTTTAAATTTATTTTGTAATCACGTCACATAAAGAGCACTGCGAATACAACGGGAACAGCGAGATTAGCTTTGTGAACTTTGTATTCTTTGTATCGTTGTATCGTTGCGTGAAACTTTTCTTTGTGTGAAACAGGGTTACATTTGTATTCTCAAAAGCAACACATGCGCTATTACATTATTGCGGGCGAAGCATCGGGCGATCTTCATGGCAGCAATCTGATCAAAGAATTGCATAAGTTGGATCACGATGCTGTTATTCGAGGCTGGGGTGGCGATATGATGCAACAAGCCGGCGCAGTAATTGTGAAGCACTACCGGGAACTCGCCTTTATGGGATTTACAGAAGTGGTAAAGAACCTGCCAACTATTTTTCAAAATCTGAAATTCTGCAAAGAAGATATCATGCAGTTCAAACCGGATGCAATTATTTTCATTGACTATCCCGGTTTTAATTTACGCGTCGCTAAATGGGCAAAGCGGCAAAACTTTAAAACCATTTATTATATCTCTCCGCAAGTGTGGGCATGGAAAGAAAATCGCGTAAAGCTGATAAAAAAATGCATTGACAAAATGCTGGTGATCCTTCCGTTTGAAAAAGGGTTTTACAAGAAATGGGATTATGATGTAGAATACGTCGGGCATCCCCTGGTGCAGGTCGTTGAACAGTTCAGGGTCAGAACTTCCAACCCCCGAGTCGCGACTTCCGACTCACGACTTATCGCCCTCCTTCCCGGGAGCCGCAAGCAGGAGATATTAAAAAAACTGCCAGTGATGCTGGAAGCCAGCAAGTCGTTTCCAGGTTATCAATTTGTGGTCGCTAAAGCACCGGGGCAGGAAGCGGCTTTCTATGAAGCATTGTTAAAAAAGTACCCAAATGTTTCATCGGTCGCCGATCAAACATATGACCTGTTATCACGCGCAAAAGCAGCTTGCGTTACATCCGGCACCGCGACATTAGAAACCGCCTTGTTCGGCGCCCCGGAAGTGGTCTGTTATAAAGGTAGCGCTGTTTCTTACCAGATCGCAAAGCGGCTGGTCAAAGTGAAATTCATTTCTCTTGTAAATCTCATCATGGACAAACTGGCGGTGAAAGAATTGATACAGGATGAATTCAACGTTGAAAATCTTAAACTGGAATTGAATAAAATTCTTTCTGACCCAAATACTCAGCAACAATTGCAAAAAGATTACGCGGATTTAAAAACCCTGTTAAGCAAGGGTGGCGACGCTTCTTCTAATGCTGCCAAAAGCATTTTTGATTTCCTGAGTCAATAAGATTTTTTTACCACAGAGTTGCTCAGCGTTTTTTCACTGAGTTGGACGGAGAAATTCTATTGAACTCTGCGGGTGTCTCTGAGCAATTCGGTGGTATTACTCCTAATGTCTTTTAAAAAAAAGGGTTTTGACAATAATCACAATCAGCGCAAACAGGAACATGAAAATAGAAATGCGGTTAATGCCGTGCATGTATTTCATCCATTGGCTGTGCGGTGCGTTAGGATCACGCTTTTTTATGTAGAGATATTCTGCTAGCTGATTCCAGATGCCCATTGAACTTTCGTTTATAATTACAAAAGACACAACACTCATAAATCAAATTTGTTGAAAATTTATTGAATCAAAAACTTCTATATTTGCAATCCGCAAAAGGGGGGTTAGCTCAGTTGGCTAGAGCGCTTGCATGGCATGCAAGAGGTCGTCGGTTCGACCCCGATACTCTCCACTTAATACGGCAGAGGTTTGATGAAAATGAAGCTCTTATTATTGCCGCCTTGCGCACCGCGCTTTTATTATTCAATGATTACTTGCTCTCTTGTCTGTATTTTGACCGTATCCTTTTAACAGATCGCAAAGCACAACCCAAAACCTCAACACACTGTTTTTGCATCCCAATTTCTTTTGCAATAGGCAACCCCGTTAGATGTATTATTTCCGGGCAGGACCTGTCCCGTGTTTTGCATCTGATAGTTTTGCCGTCATACTTGACGGAAAAAAGAGCAATATCTCTAACTCTGATGAGGGCTATCTTTCTTTTTCAATGGCAATCCGGTCAGGGCGGCTATCTTTTCAGCCAAAGCATCTCCTTCTTTGCTGAATGCCCACACGAATAATGCTTTAATGGGTTGGTCTTTTCTAATAGATTCAACTGCCTGGATAGTGAGCTTTTCGGCAATACCCTTTCTCCGATATTCCGGCAGCACCATAGCAGAGCATAAATATAATGCGTCATAAGAGCCTTTAATCGGAGTCAGTTCATAAAGCTCTTTTTCAGAAATCTTGTTTTCAATAAAACGGTTCATTAAATCCTGGGTGGTAGGGAAGCCCAGTATCCAGGCTGCAGGACCATTGCCATCATTATATTCAGAAACCGTTGCCGGATGAATTTGATGCAAGTGATTGATCACCTCTTCATTTACATTTAACTGATCCGGGTCGCTGCGGCTGGCAAAAACTTCATCGGCCATTTGTATCATTCTTTCAAAATTGCTGAGTGGCATGGGTTGAAGGTAAAGAGAAATTGTTGAGGAAATCCATAACACTAATTTCGGCTGGATTTAGTAACAGTAGATTAAAAATCCAAAGACCCCGGCGGATATCAGCATGCAAATATCAAGATACTTGTAGTCATAATTATTGACTTTCTTTGTAAAAACATCATACAGACAATGAAAGTTTCGGCGCAGCAGCTTTATAAACTTCTGACAGAAGAGTATGATCTCATCGGTAAAACCGGTAAGATAAATTTCACATTAAAGGACCTTACTATTTCAATTGAATCAAGGGACACAGTAGGCAATTTGTTGCAAGATTGGCTTGTTCAATGGATGAAAAGGGAAAAAATCTCTTTTTATGTAAATCCAAGCTCTCAGACATTCCCTGATATTTATTTAGACATTGACTACAAGAAGAAAAATCTTTTGGAAATCAAAACTTTCGATTTTGATCGCGGAGCTGGTTTTGATCTCGCCAATTTTGAGTCATATTGCGGTTCACTGCTCACCCATGCATACAGGCTTGATTCGGACTATTTGATTTTAGCATATAAAATGAAAGGAGCGGAAATAACCATTGAAAATTTGTGGCTTAAGAAAATCTGGGAAATTGCGGGTGGTAGCAATACCTATCCTATAAAAGTGCAGGAGAAAAAACAGGTCATATATAATCTGCGCCCAATAAACTGGTATTCTGAACGCTCTACTTTTAAAGCTTTCAATACAAAAGAAGCATTTCTGAAAGCGCTGAACGAAACACGGTACCAATATTCAAAAACCCATCACGATAACTCACATTGGTTAAAGAACGTGTTGAAAAATTATGCTGAGCACACCGGCACGATTTTGAAAATTGAATAGCATTAACTAAACACAGGTTCATATACTGCCGCTAATCTTTCTGCTACTGATTTGACAACAGAAACAGCAACGGTGTTGCCCAATAAATCAAAGCCTTCGTTCGCTGTCACGGGCAATTCAAACCATTCCGGATAGCCAAATAACCGCAGGCCTTCACGAAGCGTCATTCTTCGCAAGCCATTTCCATCAGGCACAACCAAGCGGGCCATATCAGTTGCAACTAAAGTAGGAGCAATACCATCTGGATCAAGAACCTTATTGATTTCAAAACTCAATTTGCCCGAAACAATATTATATCCCGGCTGTAATGATTTGTTTTCTTGCCTGTAAGTCTTATTCCCTAAAAGAGTCAGTTCTTTTACCAAACTCTTTGGGTGCTCAAATTTTAGATATCCTTTTTTGACCAAATCATCCAGCATTTCTTTTAGTGAAGGTGAGGCATGAAACGTGGCGATTTGCTTTAATGTCAATGGCATCCCATCCATCCATTCAATACCTATTTCTTCTGCCCATTTCTTACTGCGCCTGGCCTTGAACAGTTTGTTCAGCAATTCGTGTTGTTCTTTTGAAACGGAGCCTTTTAATTCAAGATCCCAGCTATGGATATTATCATCGCCGCCACGCTTATCTTTTATTGACTTGCCGTACAGATCTTTAATGGAAAAATGTTTTAAAAGCAGATCAGCAAACCTGGATTCCATTGGCGGCAAATCTTTTTGAAGAATGCTTTTGATTTTTTTTCTTTTTAGCTCAAATCCATCCAAACTAATCCTGGAATCCAAGGTCCCTACTATAAAAACTCTTTTTCTTGCCTGCGGCAAACCAAAATCGGCAGCGTCCAACACTTTCCAGGTAACGATATAGCCCAGTGCAGAAAGCTTGTCAATTATCGTTTGCAGCGTTTGACCAACTTTATCATTCCTTTTATCAAGCGCATCATGCTTTACCAATCCCTCCACATTTTCAAGAATAAACCCGAATGGCTTTTTATCAGCAATGATTCTTTCTATTTCAAAAAACAATGTTCCCCTTGTATCAACAAAACCAAATCTTTTGCCGCTCGCACTAAATGGCTGACAGGGAAATCCACCCAACAAAAAGTCGAAATCGGGGATATCGCTGTTTTTCACTTTTGAAATATCGCCCACCAGATAGCTATGTTCAAAATTTTGGTGCAGTACTTTCAGCGCATGAGGTTTGATTTCAGAAGTCATCACACAATTTGTTCCTAAGCCTTCATTCTTAAATGCTTCCTCGAATCCAAGCCTGAGGCCGCCGATGCCTGCGAATAAATCAATAAACCTGACTTCTTTCATATTTACCTGATTTTACTTCTATTGCTTTTTGATTGGTAAACAACAATTGGTTCCTGCAAAACCAAATCAATTTCTATTTCAGGATTAAAATTCCTGATGCCCATCGCATTTAAACATTGAATTAAAAACGCTGCGCTGAAGGTGCCCCGGCTTATTTTGCTATCAATGCCAGCTTTTGTTTCTTCTACGCCGATATTTGCCAGAAGCCCGACTAAATCTTCAGATGAGATACCGCGGCGGACAAGTTCGGATTTGAGAAGTCTTTTAGCTTTTTCATTCCAGTCGGTTTCTATTGAATTCATATATCTGATTATTTATTTGCAAATGTGATAATAAAATAGTGAATATGCCAAATCTATTTTCTAACATTTTTAGCAAATCCATATTAAAGTTTGTGCTGGATGAAAAAAATATTGCCCAAAAAAAGCGGGGCTTCAATGAATTCTAACGTTTCGTGACAGGTTGATATAAATTACGATACAGAAATTTTTAGCTAAAACAAGAGAACTGGGCTACGGTACATACTGTTTTTGAATTGCTATAGCAATGTGGTTATCGGTTAGCTGGGTCTTGGAAGAAATTCTACTATCATTTCAAAATTGCTGAGCGGCATGGGTTGAAGGTAAGGAGAATGAATTACAGTTTTCAATCTTGGGAAAACTTCATGATTAATAAAATATATTGACCGGTTTATTCAGGCCTCGGTAAAAATATCTGCACCACTTCATACATCCCAGGATCAAACCTGGCAATCTCAAGCGCTTGCTGCAGATAAGGTGAGGCGGTGGGATTGCTGCGCATTTTTTGGTAGTCCTTCATACTCCGCCATTGTGCATACATGGTCACTTTCGATCCATCAATACTGCGATGCAAGCTTGCTGATATAAAACCTTCGATGTTTCTAACAGTACTTTCAGTCGCTAATGTCAAAAGTTCAACAAGCTTTTGCTGATTGTGAGGTTCAACTGTAAACACGTTGATGAGGGTGAGAAAATTATTGTCCGTTGAAATTGTAGGCATGATATAAATTGCTAAAAAAAATAATTTTTAAAATTGGGCACCTGCTATTGCTTTTTGGCTATGCCTTTGCCAATTCCTTGATGTCTGCTATTTCCAGAATGTTTTTTGCATAACCGATAGTAATCGCATTGATCATGGCTCTGCCAAGCTCTTGCATAGTGATCACTTTCTTTGGCGCAACGGCTTTGATGATTTTCACGATCCATTTGTATGCAGCTTTCCAGTTTTTCTGCCCGTTGAATGGCAACATGCCACCGGGGCGAAAATTATATTCGGATTTGAATGGCAGCTTCGCCAGATCGTTTTCTGTTCTGCCTTTGACACGTGCCCACATGATCCGGCCTTTTTCGCTGCTGTCGGTGTGGCTGCCGGATACGTAGGTAAAACTGATATGGCTGTTCACATGCAGCAGCGCTTTTGCAAAAGACAAAGTGGTGTCGTAGGTAATACGCGTGTACTTCTCTTCCTTCATACCCACAGAACTGATGCCCGCGCAGAAAAAGCAGGCATCATAGCCCTTGATGTTTTCTGCAAATTTTCCCAACTGAAAAAAATCAGGAACGATGAGTTCTTTTAATTTTGGATGGCTCAGTTCATAATGCCTGCGGTTCACGATGAGCACTTCACTTACTTTTTCATTTTGCAAACACTCGAACAGCACACCTTCGCCGACCATGCCCGTAGCGCCAGTGATGATTACTTTTAGTCCTGACATTCTAATTTGATTTTATAGGGCGAAGTTCGGAAGAAAAAGTGGATGGAGGTTTTGGCACATTCTTATAAATTTGTTTTACAGTAAAACTTATAAAATGACAACTCAAAACATTGCAACCCGACTGGTAGATTTGTGCCGCAATGGAAAAATAGAAGAAGCCAAGGAAGAATTGTTTGCCCAAGATATAATCAGCATAGAACCTTACGAAGGGCTACTGCCAAAAGAAACCAAAGGCATGAATGCGATCAGGAAAAAAGCAGAATTATTTGTTTCAAAGGTGGAAAATTTTTTTGGCAGCACTATTTCCGAACCAATTGTTGCCGGAGATTATTTTTCGCTTGTATGGAATACGGATTTGCAAATGAAAGGAGAAGCCCGCAAAACAAACAGCGAATTGTGTATATATAGTGTGAAAGAAGGGAAGATTATTTCAGAGCAATTTTTATTAATTGTTTTCCCTTTCCACAACCAGCCCAACTCATCTTTGCACAACATATTGCAGCCCAATTTCGCCATTGGCAAATTGCTTTGTTGCGACAAGTTTCAATGTTGTTTTGTCTTCCGAACCTTTGAACAAAGGTATGCCCTGGCCGAAGATAACCGGGTTAATGAATATCCAAATGCTGTCTATTAAATTGCGCTGAATCAGCAATTGCGAAACGCATGGACTTCCAAATATCAATATATCTTTTCCCTGCTGACTTTTAATATCAATGATCGCATTTGCAATATCATCGCTGATGAAGATGGTATTTCCCAGACGTTCTTGTGCAAGTGTTTTTGAGATGACTATCTTCTGTGCATCGTTATACCAGGTTGAATAACTGACGGTGCCTTTTGAAGCATTGGGAAGATTTTTTGCGTTCGGCCAATAACCGTTCAGCAGTTGATACGATATCCGGCCAAATAAAGCAGCGTCTGCTTCGGCAGTCAGTTCACATACAAATTGCAGGTTTTCTTCACTGGCATCAAAACCATCAAGCTCCCCCTTGGTCCCGGCGACAAAACCATCCAATGAGGTATGCACCAATAAAATTAATTCTCTCATTTGGGTTTATTTAAAGTCTATCTGAAATACCTGGATTATTAATCAGGAAGCTTATAAAATTACGCAAGGTTTTGTGATTGTTGGCGGTCTTGCCCGCTATTAACAGAAACAAAGCTCGTATCATGAAAAGTTTCGGGATCTCGCGCTCGCAGTTCATAGCTCAATATAGTTTACTGTAATCAAAATTCGGTAATCATAGTAAGGCCTGTCCCCTGAAAAGCATCCATATCAGGCAATTCTAAAGTTGCATCCTCGAGGCTGATGTTTTTACCGATCAGTTTTTGAGGAGACAATTTACCGGCTTTTATCATGTCCAGCAACAGCACATAATTATAAGCCTGCATGCCATGGCTGCCGTATATTTCCAACTCATAGGCGATCACTTTGTCCATTGGGATGTTGGGATGTTTATGATGCCCTGTCATCAAACCAACTTGTATATGCTTGCCGCGTTTGCGCAAACTGCTGATGGAATTAAAACAGGTAACAGGGCTTCCCAATGCGTCAATGGAAACATGAACGCCTCCTTTGGTCAGTTCTTTGATTTGTGCTGCCACGTCTAGTTTGTGATTGGCATTAATTGTTTCGAGTGCACCGATCGATTTTGTGAACTCCAATTTTTCATCCGCAATATCAACTGCAATTACATTTGCGCCCAAGGCATTGGCGATCATGATCGCCGATAAACCGACACCACCGCAGCCATGCACCGCAACCCATTGCCCGCCGCTCACTTTTCCCTGTGCAACCACTGCACGAAAGGATGTTGCAAAACGGCAGCCCAGGCTTGCTCCTGTTACAAACCCCATGTCATCAGGCAGCGCCACCAGATTTGTATCTGCCCGTTGGATGGCTACATATTCTGCAAACGATCCCCAATGTGTGAAGCCGGGTTGAAACTGATGATCACAAACCTGGTGATTGCCGGAAATGCACTCAGCACAAATGCCACAACCACAAACAAAAGGCACAGTAACCCTGTCGCCGGCCTTCCATTTTTTCACATGCTTGCCTGCTGATTGTATGATGCCTGCAAATTCATGGCCGGGTACGTGCGGCAAAACAATATCCGCGTCATGCCCCATCCACTCATGCCAATCGCTGCGGCAAAGCCCTGTTGCTTTCACTTCGATTACAACTCCATCATCAGCCGGTTTTGGGTCAGGCACATTTTCAATGTGAAGTGCAGATTTGAATTCTTCAAATAACAAAGCTCTCATGAAATCAAATATAATTGATCTTACTTGTTGTTGGTGAATAATAACAACAACAGCTTCAGCAATATTAAATTGCAAAAAATGGCCGTACCAAAATAAAAAAGGATTATCAATTCCTGATAATCCTTTTGATCAATTTAATCTCTCCAATTCCTCGTTCAGATAATTACAGATGTATCGCCTCGCCATAAGCCACTTCAATCGCATCTTTCACGCTTTCGCTGATCGTTGGATGAGGATGTATACTATTGAGCACTTCATGATAAGTGGTTTCGAGCTTTCTGCCCAACACAGTTTCAATAATAATCTCTGTTACGTTGTAGCCAATCATATGTGTGCCAAGCCACTCGCCGTATTTTGCATCAAATACCACTTTCACAAAACCTTCCGTGTGGCCTGCGGCTGAGGCTTTGCCTGATGCGCTCAAAGGGAACTTGCCCACTTTGATTTCGTATCCGGCATCCTTTGCCTGTTTTTCTGTCAAGCCAACTGACGCGATCTCCGGAGTGCAATAAGTACAACCGGGAACATTGCCGTAATCAATTGGCTCGGGCTGGTGCGCATATTTTTTTTCATTGTAACCGATATTCTCCACGCAAATGATCGCTTCTTTGGAAGCAACGTGTGCCAATGCTTGCCCAGGTGCGCAATCGCCAATAGAATAAATGCCCGGAACATTTGTGTTGTAAAATTTATCTACTGAAATTTTTCCTTTGTCGGTTTTTATGCCAAGCGTTTCGAGGCCGATGTTCTCAATGTTTGCTGTAACTCCTACAGCGCTCAACAGCACATCAGCTTCCAAAACGATCTCGCCGGTTTGTGTTTTCACTTTTGCTTTCACGCCATCGCCGCTTGTATCAACACTGGTCACCTCGCTATTAGTTAAGATATCAATGCCATTCTTTTTATAAATTTTCTCGAGCTCTTTTGAAATTTCTTCATCTTCCACCGGAACAATTCTTGGCAAAAATTCCACGATGGTCACTTTCGCGCCCATGCTGAAATAAAAATACGCGAACTCCACGCCGATTGCACCGCTGCCAACGATGATGATGCTCTTTGGTTTTTCGGGAAGCACCATGGCTTCACGATAGCCGATCACTTTTTTGCCATCCTGTTTCAGGTTCGGCAGTTCTTTGCTTCGGGCACCCGTTGCCACGATGATGTGCTTGCCTTCCACGATCTGGGTTTTGCCATCGGCAGCAGTGACCTCGATCTGACCCTTTGCTTTCAGCTTGCCATAGCCCATCACCACATCAATCTTATTCTTTCTCATCAGGAATTGAACGCCTTTGCTCATCTTATCTGCCACGCCGCGGCTGCGTTTGATGACCGCGGGGAAATCCGGTGTGCCTGTGGATTCGATACCAAATTCTTTTGAGTGTAGAATATCCTGGTACACCTGTGCGCTTTTCAATAACGCTTTGGTGGGGATACAGCCCCAATTGAGGCAAACACCACCAAGACTTTCTTTTTCAATGATCGCTGTTTTGAAACCTAACTGAGCTGCGCGGATGGCTGCAACATATCCGCCGGGGCCGCTGCCGAGAACAACCACATCGTATGCCATATGAATGATTTGTTATTAATTGTTGAATTAAAGAGGGCGAAATTAAAGAAACAATGTGATAATTCGATAATTAGCCAATTCGATAATTGGTTGACATTATCACTGCCATATACAATTTAGTCTTGACTATTAAAGCATTATCACATTATCGAATTATCACATTATCCCATTATTTTTACCAAATGAAATTAGATATACTTGCGATTGCTGTTCATCCCGATGATGTGGAATTGGGTTGTTCAGGCACATTGATGATGGAAAAATTGAGTGGCAAAAAAATCGGAGCGATTGACCTAACCCGTGGCGAACTAGGGACAAGGGGCACGGCAGAACTGCGTGCTGAGGAAGCTGCAAATGCCGCTGCCATTATGCAACTGGATGCAAGGGAAAACCTGGGAATGGCAGATGGATTTTTCAAGAATGACGAAGCGCATCAGCGGTTATTGATAAAAGCACTAAGAAAATACCAGCCTGAAATTGTTTTGGCGAATACACTTGACGACAGGCATCCCGATCATGGAAGAGCAGGGCATCTGATAGCTGATTCATGTTTTTTAAGTGGTTTGAGAAAGATTGAGACATTTGATGATAACGGGAGATCTCAACAGCACTGGCGCCCCAAATATGTTTTCCATTACATACAGGACCGTTATTATAATCCCTCTTTCGTATATGATGTTTCTAAAGTGTTTGAGAGAAAATTAGAGTCTATCAAAGCCTATTCATCTCAGTTTCATTCAACAGAATACAATAAAGATGAACCGCAGACTTATATTTCCACGCCTGAATTTTTGAGTTCCATTATTGGTCGCCACCAAATGTTCGGGAAAATGATTGGAGTGCCTTTCGCAGAAGGGTTTATATCAGAAAAAATGATTGGCGTGCGGAGCATGGATTCTTTTATTCAACTGGATACATAAAATTAACAAAACAAATTATGAGATACCACGTTTGTATGTAAGACTATTTAACAAAGTATACATTAGAAAGCCGTAACTTGCGCCCGATTAAAAAAGTATAATAAAATAATTTTCACTCATGTCACTGCCCAAATTTGCCAATGTTCCCAATTCCTTTTACAGCGAGTTGAAAACCAGGATTGGAGAATATTTTGAAACAACCGGAAAAGCCCGTACAGGCAATTTCAAGCTATACCTGAAAGCTATCACATTGCTCACGATTTTTCTGGCGGGTTATACGCACCTGGTTTTTTTTACGCCGAACATCTGGTGGGCAATACCGGAATGCATTATTATGGGCTGTACTGGTGCGGCGCTTAGCTTCAATATGATGCATGATGGCGCCCACGGAAGTTTCTCGAAACATCCTTTTCTGAATGCAATGGCTGCTCACTCCTGGGACGTGATCGGTGGTAGCACTTTTATATGGAAGATGAAACACAATGTGATCCATCACTCTTACACCAATGTGGACGGGCTGGATGATGATATTGATGTGAAACCATTTTTGAGAATGGGCGAAACACAGAAGAAACTCAAGATGCATAAATATCAGCATCTCTATTTCTGGCTTTTGTACCCGATGACCTATGTCTTCATGATTTTCATTCAGGATTTTTTGAAGTATTTCAGGCGCAAGATTGGCGATATACCCATGAAGAAAATGAATACAGTAGATCACATAGACTTCTGGGGTTTCAAATTATTATTCATCGTTCTTTTTTTGGTAGTCCCGATTTATATAGTGGGTGTTAAAGCCTTCCTTCTTGGCTTTATTATCTTTAGCCTGGTTAATGGTTTTATTTTAAGCATCGTATTCCAATTGGCGCACACCGTTGAAGACACCGCTTTCCCAACAGCCAACATCAACACAGGGCGTTTTGAAGATGAGTGGGCTGTGCATCAGGTGAAATCCACGGCTAACTTTGCCACCGACAATAAATTCGTTTGCTGGTTTGTAGGCGGACTGAATTTTCAGATTGAACACCATTTGTTCCCGAAAATATCTCACATACATTATCCGGCAATCAGCAAAATCATCAAGAAAGCCTGTCAGGATTATGGGCTGGTTTATCTGGAGAACCCGACTGTTGCTTATGCCGTGCACTCGCACGTCGCATTTTTGAAACAGATGGGAAGGAATTAGTTGGAAAGTTAATAAAGACGGAAAGTCCGAGAGAAGAGAAATTGAAGTTTCTTCTTTCGGACTTTCAAATTTGTGATAAGGTATTTGGTGGCCGATAACATTTTTTGCCCATTGCTATTGTTCATTCCGTATCTCACCAATATCGGGCATTCTACCAGTTTTTACTGACTTCGCTGACTTTCCGACTTGATTAGTATTTTTGCACCCTCAATAAAAAATAATGGGCAAGGTAAAAATTGGTATGGTGCAGATGAGTTGCGCAAATGATAAGCAGCAAAATCTGCAAAAGGCTATTGATAAAGTAAAGCAAGCCGCTGCAAAAGGCGCTCAGATTGTTTGCCTGCAGGAGCTGTTTACCTCTTTATATTTCTGCGATGTGGAAGACTATGAATATTTCAAACTTGCAGAAGCCATCCCTGGCCCTTCAACAGAAATATTGAGCAAGCTCGCCGCGGAATTGAATGTCGTTATCATTGCTTCTTTGTTTGAGAAAAGAGCCCAGGGGATTTATCATAACACAACAGCCGTATTAGATGCAAATGGTTCTTATCTTGGCAAATACCGCAAGATGCACATCCCTGATGATCCTGCTTACTATGAAAAATTTTATTTCACTCCCGGGGATATTGGCTATAAAGTTTTCAATACAAAATTTGCAAAGTTGGGCGTGCTGATTTGCTGGGATCAATGGTATCCCGAAGCTGCACGCATTACAGCTTTGATGGGCGCTGAGATTTTGTTCTATCCTACAGCAATCGGTTGGGCAGCTTCACAGGACGAAGCAACCAACACCGAACAATACAATGCATGGCAAACTATCCAGCGAAGTCACGCGGTTGCCAATGGCGTGCATGTAGTAAGCGTGAACCGTGTTGGTTTTGAACAAAATGGTGCCATGAAATTTTGGGGCGGCTCATTTATTTCCAATCCATTCGGAACTATTTTGTATCAGGCATCACATGAAAAAGAAGAAGTGATCACCCGGGAAATTGATACAGATAAAACTGATAGCTATAGAACACATTGGCCATTTATGAGAGACAGAAGAATAGACTCATACCAACCGATCATAAAACGATACATAGACGAATGAATTCTCCAACTCCAAAGGAATTAGGCTATTTTTTTCCGGCTGAGTTTGCCGAGCACACAGCTACATGGTTATCCTGGCCTCATAAGGAAGCTTCATGGCCGGGAAAAATCAACACGATATATCCTTCTTACGGCCAGTTTGTAAAAGAACTTGCGCACAGCGAGCAAGTGCGCATCAATGTGGCAGATGAAGCAATGCAAGTTTTTGCATTAAAGCATTTGCAGCAAGCAAATGTTGATATGAAGAATGTGGAGTTTTTCTTCAACCCGACCAATGATGCGTGGTGTCGTGATCATGGCCCCGCATTTCTAATAAACCCAAATGCGGAACAGAAAAAAATAATTGTTGACTGGAACTACAATGCCTGGGGGAACAAGTATCCGCCATTCGATTTAGATGATGCGGTCCCGACACTGATCGCAAAACATTTCAACCTGCCTGTTTATTACCCTGGGATCGTGATGGAAGGCGTCTCGGTTGATTTCAATGGAAAGGGAACGCTGATCACATCCACTGGATGCCTGCTGAATAAAAACCGCAACCCACATTTGAATCAGGAGCAGATAGAAACCTATTTGCGAAATTTTTATGGAGTTGAACAAGTACTTTGGGTGAGCGAAGGAATCGTTGGCGATGATACCGATGGCCATATTGATGATACCGTTCGGTTCATTAGCGAAGACACGGTGCTGACAGTTATAGAAGAAAATAAGCACGATGAGAATTATGTGCTGCTGCAGAAAAATTTATCTGAATTAAAAAAGATGCGCCTGCTAAATGGCAGCCAACTGAACATTATCGAACTGCCGATGCCGGAAGAAATTGTTTACAGTGGACAAAGGCTTCCTCCATCCTATGCTAATTTTTACATCGCAAATAAATCAGTTATCGTTCCTACGTATCGCTGCAGCCATGATGACAAAGCTTTGCAGATCATCGAAAAATGTTTTCCCGGCAGAAAGATTGTCGGCATCGATTCCACAGAAATCATCTGGGGGCTTGGAAGTTTTCATTGCCTGAGCCAGCAGGAGCCGGCGGTATAATCAAAATACATAAGAAAAGCCTCTCTGAATTAGATGAAACTTTTCATTTACAAAAGATGATTTATAAAAATCACGAATGTATTGCCACTATCGGTACATGGCTGTGATAAGCAAGTTTCTTGGTATGCGAAGTTTTGAAAACATTTGAAAGAAATGCATGCTCTTTGGGGAATGTAATAATCATGCCGATGTTCCTGTCTGCTGCAACCTGATTAATGCTGTCCACAAAGTCGAACATACGGATGAATGAATATTCTGGGCTGAATTCCTTTAGCATATTATCCATTTTTGCCCTTTCAGCTTTGTATTCATCAGTCAGTTCAATGTAATGTTCTGAATCCACATTCACGATATGCAGCTTGGGTTTAAATAGACTGAGCACTGATTTCACCTGTGCAAGCGGAATGGATTTTTCCACATCTCTAAAATCAGAAATCAGCATAATATTTTTAATGTCTGTGAATTGTGCGTCAGGAGGCACAATGATCACGGGCACAGTTTTTCGGCTGATCAGGTTAAGCGTGTTGCTGCCCATAAATATCTGACCCAGCCGGGTGGCTCCTGTGATACCCATCACGATAAGCTGGATACCATTGTGCCGTACATAGCGCTCAAGGCTATCTACAAAATGGTCGTCTTCTTCTGCCACTATTGAAATGTCCGCCGGGGTGATTGCTGCAAGCTGTTTCTTTATGCTTTGCAGGGCAAATTCCATAATTGATTTCCTGCCTTCGTCATCGCCCTGCAGAGGCGTTCCGTCTGAGCCAGCTTCAATGTTATCAAAAACGTTGTACAATATCAGCTCGGCCTCAGGAATATCTTTACTAAGATGAGCAGCAAATTTTGCCGCATTTTCTGATGTTTCCGAAAAATCAACCGGGACAATGATTTTGTTCATAAGTCGGTATTTGGTTATTATGAATAACTATTTGACACATAAAGTTATTACTTGTTTGCAAAGAAAAGCAATTAGTATTCCAGAGGCTTTCCACAATATGTTTCATTGTGATCTCAGATGCTCGTTGCTGCGCCACAAAAGGGTTTTATGATTCTTTTAATTAAACCGGTCATAAAAGAAAAAGTCTTTAATGTATAATTGTTTTAGGAGACTTATTCATCATTTAAAAAAAAGAAATGAAAACGTTATTTATTTTATCATCCCTGATGTCCCTTGCCATCACAGGGGTTACAAGCTGGCGCTTATTTGAGCGTGCACATTATGATGCTTCAGCGGTGCTGACCATAACCAGCTTTTTAACGATTGCGTTACTCGTAACTATAATCAGAAGTAAAAAAATCATTTTACAGTAAAGCATTTAATGTCCAAAAGGATCAACATCAGTGGCATATGAAAATATAACGATAACGTCTACCTGTTTCTTTCGGGATAAAGTATAAATACTGATTTTTCGGCCAATCGCCCATCTCTGCAAAATAAATCCAATATAACTTTCGTTTAATTGCTGACTAAATCCAATTCGTGAATCTACGAATACTGAAAATGGTATAACTACCTTGACCGTGATCTCATGTTTTGTAGTTTTATGCTGTAATCAGTAATCCAATTCCTTATTAAAAACAATAACCATGGAAACCATTGTGAGTATTCTGCAGGTGCTGCAGCTAAATGCTATCGAAGTTTTTGCCATATCAGTTGCATTCCTGGGCGCAGGCTATTGGCGGGGGGCACGCAAAGCAGCAAAGCTTCAGATGAGAATTTTTAAACTGGAAAATGATATTTTAGAGCTTCACGCCGAGATGCTTTACCCAAAAGATGAAACGCCAGTAATTGAAATTGGTAATTCTTCAGAAAAAAAGAAAAATATAGCTAACTAATTTTACTATCAAACTTTATTTAAAAAAGTATAAGCAGGCAACTTCATAGTTCCTGTTTTTTTATTTTCATGACACAGGAAGCCAGGCTTGCTTTCCAGTCTTTAATCTGAACTGAATATTGAATGCTGATTTTTGCTTTGTCCAACAATGAATAATTGGGGCGCTTTGCAGGTGTAGGATATTGAGAGGTTGGTATTGGGATAACTATGCATTTGCTGCCAATCATATCTTTAACAGCAATTGCAAAATCATACCAACTGATCCTCCCTTCATTACTATAATTATAAATCCCGGGAGTAAATTTTTTACACGTTATAATATGCATAATTGCATCGGCAAGATCTGCAGCATAGGTAGGCGACCCGATCTGATCGCTTACTACACTGATAGATTCCCTTTCATGCATCAGCCTGATCATCGTTTTCACAAAATTGCTGCCGAATTCAGAATAAACCCATGACGTGCGGATAATGATTGTTTCAGCATTTGCAGCAATCGCAAGTTCCTCCCCCTTTAATTTAGATGCTCCATAAACGCTGACTGGATTAGTAATATCTTCCTCCGTTAAAGGAGCCGATGAAGAGCCATCAAAAACATAATCAGTAGAAATGTGAATGAATCTGCAATCAAACTGCTTACAAGCTGCGGCCAGCATGCCGGTCGCTTCGGCATTTATCAAAAACGCGGCTTCCTTTTCTTTTTCAGCTTTGTCAACCGCAGTATATGCTGCGCAGTTAATACAAAAAGATGCTTGAGTATTTTGAAAGACTTGGTGAATTTTTTCAGGATCGTTTATCGGCAAATCAATGCGGGAAAGAAAGACAAAATCAAATGCCGGATATTTTAAAGACAAAGCCTGAATCTCTTTACCAAGCTGGCCGTTTGCACCTGTTACAATTATGCGGGGTTTGTCCATGAATAAAAATTATCACTCAAATTGAAAATTATTAATGGCATTTTCAAAAGAAGGCAATTCCATATCTTTTAGAGAACATATCATTTTTTCAGCAGGCACTTTCCAATCTATATTCAATATAGCATCGTTATAGATAATCCCGGCTTCACTTTCCTTATTATAAAATTCATCACATTTATACATTACATCTGCTGTTTGGCTTAACACTACAAAACCATGCCCAAAGCCTTTTGGCACCAGTAATTGCTTTTTATTTTCATCTGACAACTCAATGCTGTATAATTTTCCAAAAGTTGGCGAACCTTTTCTTATATCTACAACGACATCTAAAATATTTCCACTCAATGTTCTTATTAATTTTGTTTGCGCATAAGGGCTCAACTGGTAATGCAGGCCTCGAACCACACCATAATTGGAATGCGACTGATTGTCCTGAACAAACTTTATCTCTATGCCATTTTTTTGAAATGCTTTTTCATTATACGATTCAAAAAAATAACCGCGATCATCACCAAAAACAGTTGGCTCAAAAACCAATAATCCGGGGAAATCTGTGGCAGTAAAAGGCATCAATAAAATATTTAGAGAATTTAATGATAAACTTCAGTTATCTTTTTACGTATTGCTGGTTATAGTATTTCTGGTAATCTCCGGTGGTAACATGCTTCACCCATTCTTCGTTCTGCAAATACCAGTCAACCGTTTTTTCAAGCCCTTCTTCGAACTGGAGTGAAGGCTTCCATCCAAGTTCTTTATTTAATTTCGTGGCATCTATAGCATAGCGCAAATCGTGACCAGGCCTGTCCTTGACATAAGTTATCAGCTTTGCGGATTCGCCTGCTGTTCTTCCCAGTTTCTTATCCATAATGCTACAAAGCAAATGGACAATGTCAATATTTTTCCATTCATTAAATCCACCGACATTGTATTTATCGCCTGTTTTCCCTTTATGAAAAATGGTGTCAATCGCTCTCGCATGATCCTCTACCCAAAGCCAGTCACGAACATTTTCACCCTTACCATATACCGGCAGCGGGTGATTGTTTTTGATATTGTTGATCATTAATGGAATCAATTTCTCGGGAAAATGATGCGAGCCGTAATTGTTAGAGCAATTAGACATTACCACCGGCAATCCATAAGTATGATAATACGCCATCACAAAATGATCTGAAGACGCTTTAGATGCAGAATAAGGAGAGCGTGGGTCATAAGAAGTTTCCTCAGTAAAGAAACCTTCCTTGCCCAATGAGCCATACACTTCATCAGTAGATACATGGTAGAACAATTTTCCTTCCAAATTATTTTTCCAATGCTTTAGGGAAACATTCAGCAAAGATGCAGTGCCGAGTACATTTGTTTTCACAAATGCGAGCGGGTCAATGATTGAGCGGTCAACATGGCTTTCTGCAGCAAGGTGAATAACAGCATCAAACTGATATTGATCAAACAATGCACCGATACGCTTTTCATCTGTAATATCTCCGTGCTCGAATTTATAATTTATTTCATGCTCAATATCACTCAGGTTTTCGAGGTTACCAGCATAGGTTAGCTCATCCAGGTTCACGATAAAATAAGCAGGATATTTCTTTACAAACAGCCTGATCACATGAGACCCTATGAAACCAGCACCGCCGGTGATCATTATTTTTTTTGAATATTCTGCCATTATAAGCTCCAGTATTTTCTGTTAACTATTTTGTTTCTGTAAATACCTTTCAAATCCGCAATGAGCGCATGTTCCTTTGTCATAGATGCAAAATGGGCGTCACCGAGTTCTTTATAGGGCAGGTGGGGAACGGTGATGATCACCGCATCGTAATCATTATCTGGTTGCTTTTTCAAGTGCAGGCCATATTCTTCATGAACTTCTTCTGCTACCGCATAAGGATCTTCCACATCAACTTTTATATTGAATGCAAGCAATTCTTTTACGGTATCAACAATTTTAGAATTGCGTATATCGCTCACATTCTCCTTGAAAGTTACACCTTTTACCAATACTTTCGGATTGTTTGAATTCCGAAGCACATGGGTTATGATTTTTCTTGCTACATATTTTGCCATATCATCATTGATGTAGCGGGATGATGAGATCACCTTTGATTCGTATCCTAAAGCAGCCGCTTTATGTGTAAGATAATACGGATCAACGCCAATGCAATGGCCACCAACAAGGCCTGGCTGGAACTTCAGGAAATTCCATTTTGTGCCTGCGGCTTCAATCACTTCATAAGTATTGATGCCAACCCGGTCAAAAATCATAGAAAGCTCATTCATCAATGCGATATTCAGGTCACGTTGCGTATTCTCAACGATCTTCGTGGCCTCAGCTACTTTTATTGATGATGCTTTATGAACACCTGCATCAACAACCAATTCATATGTACGGGCTATGTTCTGAAGTGATTCTTCATCACACCCTGAAACTACTTTTACTACAGTCTTTAAAGTATTTTTTTTATCGCCTGGATTGATTCGCTCAGGCGAATAACCTAATTTAAAATCCTTAACTCCTGTCAATCCTGAAATTTTTTCAAGCACCGGCAGGCAATCCTCTTCTGTGCAACCCGGATAAGTAGTTGATTCGTACACTACGTAATCCCCTTGTTTCAAAACTTTGCCTACCGTTTCAGATGCGCCGATCAACGGCCGCAGATCCGGTACATTATATTTGTCAACAGGGGTTGGCACTGCTACTATAAAAAAACTTGCCTGCTTTAATATTGTCAAGTCATCTGTGAAAATTATTTCTCTGTTCTCAAATTCATCTTCGCTGACTTCTTTGCTGGGGTCAATATTGTTTTGCATCATTTCAATCCGCTTCTTATTGATGTCAAACCCGATTACCGAAAGTTTCTTTGCAAACTCCAGGGCAATCGGTAACCCAACATAACCTAAACCTATCACGGCAAGCTTCGCTCTCTTATCAACTAATTTATGGTACATCTTTGTTGCAAAAATTTATTTTAAGAATCTCAGCAAATCATTTTTTGCTCACAAATTCTTTAGGAAGTTTATGCCATTCTTCGGAGGGCAATGATTTAAAATATTCGTAAGTAATCTTTAAACCTTCTCTTCGGGATACTTTTGGCTGCCATTCTAAAATTTGTTTTGCTTTCGTTATATCCGGCTGTCTTTGTTTAGGATCATCTACAGGCAAAGGTTTATAAATTATTTTTTGAGCTGTGCCCGTTAAAGCAATAATTTCTTCTGCAAAATCTTTCAATGAAATCTCATCGGGGTTGCCAATATTCACAGGCAAATGATAATCGCTCAGCAACAAGCGATAAATACCTTCTACCAGATCATCCACATAACAGAAGGAACGCGTTTGACTTCCATCGCCAAATACAGTCAGATCCTCGCCGCGCAAAGCCTGTCCTATAAAGGCTGGCAACGCACGCCCATCATTCAATCGCATGCGAGGCCCGTAAGTATTGAAAATGCGGACTATCCTCGTTTCCAGCCCATGAAAATTATGATATGCCATTGTAATGGCTTCCTGAAAACGCTTTGCTTCATCATATACACCACGCGGGCCAACCGGGTTTACATTGCCCCAATATTCTTCATTCTGAGGATGCACCAATGGATCTCCGTAGATTTCGGAAGTGGATGCAACCAATATCCTTGCTTTCTTTGCTTTAGCAATGCCAAGGCAATTATGTGTTCCGAGAGAACCCACCTTTAATGTCTGGATAGGTATCTTCAGATAATCGATAGGACTTGCCGGCGAAGCAAAATGAAGGATGTATTTTATGTTACCCGGCACATGGATGAACTTGCTTATGTCATGATGATAAAATTCAAAATCTCCCAGCTTGAATAAATGCTCAATATTTTTGAGGTCGCCGGTAATGAGATTGTCCATCGCAATGACATGGAAACCTTCTTTCAGAAAACGTTCGCATAAATGTGAACCTAAAAAACCAGCAGCACCGGTGATGAGTACACGTTCTTTGCTCATGTATTTTTATTTGTTATAATTTCCGTTAGCAGGAATAGCAGGCGTTCTGCCAACGCTTTCATAATAAAACCCGAGCTCTTTGATGGCTGCAATATCAAACAAATTGCGACCGTCAAAAATCACTTTGGATTTCAAATTAGTAACTATTTTCAGGAAATTGGGAGTGCGGAACTCGTTCCATTCTGTTGCAATAATCAAAGCGTCTGCGCCTTTCAGTGCATCGTACTGATTTTCGGCATACTTAATTTTATCTCCAACCACATTTTTTACATTGTTCATCGCTTCAGGGTCAAATACCACCAGTTGAGCCCCTTCCTTCAATAATGCCTCAATCATATACAACGAAGGAGCTTCACGTATATCGTCGGTGTTTGGTTTAAAAGCAAGGCCCCACAAAGCAAAACGCTTATTTCTGAGATCGTCATTAAAATATCTTTTGATTTTAGGTATCAAATGGAGCTTTTGTTTTTCATTCACATCCATCACAGCATTCAGCATTTTAAACTCATAGTTCACATCTTTTGATGATTTTACCAATGCCTGCACGTCTTTGGGAAAACAACTGCCCCCGTAACCTATACCTGGGAATAAAAATCTTCTGCCAATGCGCTCATCGCTTCCTACTCCACGGCGCACCATATCTACATCTGCGCCTAATCGCTCGCATAGTTGAGCAATCTCATTCATGAAAGTGATTTTTGCTGCGAGAAATGAATTGGCTGCATATTTAGTAAGTTCTGCGGAGCGCTCATCCATAAAAATAATCGGGTTGCCCTGGCGGACAAAAGGGTTATATAAATCTTCCATCACTTTTTTAGCTCTTTCCGAAGATGTCCCAACCACCACTCTGTCAGGTTTCATAAAATCATCTACAGCTACCCCTTCCCGTAAGAATTCAGGATTGGAAACCACATCAAACTCGCCTTTATAATTTTTAGCAACTTCTTCGCGCACTCTTTCAGCAGTGCCAACCGGCACTGTGCTTTTATCAACAATGACTTTGTAGCTTGTAAGAATTTTACCCAAATGATCGGCTACCCCAAGTACATATTTCATATCTGCAGATCCATCTGCTCCGGGAGGGGTTGGTAATGCAAGAAAAATAATCTCGGCTTCTTTTATTCCATCTTCCAGATTTGTTGTGAATCTCAATCTCTCTTCTTTCAGATTTCGAAGAAACAATTTTGAAAGGCCTGGCTCATAAATTGTAATCTCGCCATTTGTCAGTTTCTGAACTTTGTTAACGTCAATATCCACACAGGTTACGTCATTTCCGGTCTCGGCAAAACAAGTGCCAGTCACTAACCCGACATACCCTGTGCCTACTACAGCAATTTTCATGATTTATTCTTTTTATAAGATCTTAGGTTGATTACTGGTTTATGAACTCAAGCACATTTGAACTGATATATTTTAATTGCTCTTCATCAAGCTCAGTGTGCATCGGCAAGGAAATCACTCTTTCGGTAAGCCAATCGGTAGCAGGCAAATGATAGGATGAGCCGCCAAAACTAACGAACATTTGCTGACGGTGCGCCGGCACCGGATAATAAATCATAGAAGGGATATTTTTTGTTGCAAGAAACGCATTCAGTTTATCTCGTTCAACGCCTTCCAATATCAAAGTATATTGATGGAACACATGCTTGCTATAGTCAGCCCTGAAAGGTACCGTGATTTTCGGATGACCCGTAAAAGCACCATCATAATAATCAGCAGCTTTTCTCCTTGCATCAATATACTCATCCAGTTTTTTTAGCTTTATGTTCAGTACAGCAGCCTGTAAAGTATCCAGGCGGCTGTTGCAGCCAACAACATCATGGTAATAGCGGCGGCTTTGCCCGTGATTTGCAATCATTTTCAGCCTCGCTGCTAACGCATCATCATCAGTGAATATTGCGCCACCATCTCCATAACCACCTAAATTTTTCGACGGAAAAAAAGACGTAGTGCCAATCGTTCCGATAGTCCCGGCTTTCTTCTTAAATCCATTGCTGAAAGTATAATCACTGCCAATTGCCTGTGCGTTGTCTTCTATCACAAACAAATTATGTTTCTCCGCTATCTTCAAGATATCTTCCATCGGTGCGGACTGGCCATACAAATGAACCGGAACGATTGCCTTTGTTTTTGGCGTGATGGCTTTTTCTATCGCAACAGGATCAATACAAAAAGTCTTTGTATCAACTTCAACAAAAACAGGATTTAATCTTAGTAAGGCTACCACCTCTGTTGTTGCAACGTAGGTAAATGACGGAGTAATCACTTCATCACCGGGTTCCAGGCCCAATGCCATCATAGAAATCTGCAAAGCATCTGTTCCGTTAGCGCATGGCACCACATGCTTCACTCCAAGATATGCTGACAAATGGTTTGCAAAATCCGTTACGGGCTTGCCATTGATGTAAGCACTGCTGTCAAGCACATCATGAATGGCTGCATCCACTTCATTCTTCATCTTAGCATACTGCAGCTTCAAATCAACCATCTGGATCGGCCTCATAATTCCCTTTTTTAAGCGGGCACAAACCTACTGCAAAAAACTTGTTTATCCAATCTCTGCATCTCAATCTCAATAAGTTAAGTGTTAAATCATTGTGCCATGGTCATTGATATATATCAAACATATAGATTCCAGCGTGAAATTTGTTTTGCCAATGACTACATAACATTATCTGCGAATCGCCAACCTGCCGCTATAGCCGCCTTGCACTCTTCCTCTAAACTTTAAATAATGCTATTATCTTTATAAATAATTATTGAACAAATGATGCTTGCATTATATAATATTTTTCTGGTGCTATATGGCATAAGCGCACGACTGATAAGTCCGTGGAACCGTAAAGCAAGGTTATGGCTCAGGGGAAGAAAAAACATTTTTGAAAAAATAAAATCTTCGGGCATATCCGGTCAGCCATTGGTCATCTGGATGCATTGCGCATCGCTGGGAGAGTTTGAGCAAGGAAGGCCGGTAATAGAAACCATCAGGAAGAAATTTCCCTTATATAAAATCATCATTACATTTTTCTCTCCTTCAGGTTATGAAGTGAAAAAAAATTATGATGGCGCAGATTATATTTTTTATCTGCCATTCGATTCCCGGCAACATGCAAAAAAATTCATTGAAATAGTTCAGCCAAAACTTGTGCTTTGGGTGAAATATGAATATTGGCTTTACTATCTGGATGAGTTGAAAAAAAGGAATATCCCTGCGTTGCTTATTTCCGGTATTTTTCGCGGAGATCAGGTTTTTTTTAAATGGTACGGTAGCCTTCACCGTGATATGCTGCAATGTTTCTCATATTTTTTTGTACAGACTGACGTTTCAAAGAAATTGCTTGGCAGCATCGGCTTTTCCAATAATGTGAGCATCTGCGGCGATACCCGCTTCGACCGGGTGATTGATATTGCTGAAAAATTTGAACCCAATGAACTGATTGGAAAATTCTGCGGCAGCTACCCGGTCATTGTTGCCGGCAGCACCTGGGAAGAAGATGAAGAACAATTGGATCATTACGCCAATGCACATGCGGAAATCAGGTTCATCATTGTGCCCCATGAAATTGATGAGGAAAGAATAAAAGAAGTAGAGTCATTGTTCCGGAATAGCATACGATTTTCTGAATTAAAAAAACAAGTGGGCGATTCAACTGCGGTCTCCGATTCCCGCTCTCAGGTCAACACCCTCATTATCGACAACATCGGCATGCTCGCCAGGCTATATAAGTATGCAACCATCACTTACGTGGGTGGCGGCTTTGGCGATGATGGCGTTCACAATGTGCTGGAAGCAGCAGTTTATGGAAAGCCTGTGGTGCACGGGCCTGTGATCGAAAAGTATATTGAAGCAGTTGAGCTTGTTGATTGTGGTGGCGGGTTTGTAATTGACAGCGCACTGGAAGCGGAGGGAACGTTTAACAGATTATTTTCAGACGGGGAAGAATATAGAGCGGTATGCAAAGCTGCGGAAAATTATGTGCGCTCACGAAAAGGAGCTACCGAAAAAATCATGCAGTTCATTCAGGAGAAACGTCTTTTGACCAATTGAAAAAAATGCTTTGCGCTTTCTCTGGTGTCATCCCAGCCTAATTTGAGTTTCAATTCCCGCTCCATCCAGTATTCTGCCTCTGGAAGTATCCTGAAATTATTAATGGTCTTAATGCTGCGCTCATACATGGCTTCATCGCCGCGGAACAGCTCGCTGATAAATACATAGCGGTCATTGATGCCAATGGCTTTTCTCAGATCCTTTACGGGCGTGTCTTTCAATGAAGATGCGAGTTCTGTGACATCTGCCTTCAATCTGTCATTCAGCGACTCGCTGTTGCTGCCAATCACATCATTTATTTCTCTGGCTGGTTCCTGATGCGCCAGAGTAGGTATATCCTTCATCGGGTCAAAAAGCCATCCATTCAGATCTTTCTTTTTTGGCTCGACAGTGACATGTTTTATCTCTGTTATCTCCACCTCATCTTGCTTGATTTCTATCAGATCCTCGTGCACAGCCGTATTTTTGGTGGCTGATGGCATCACAACCGCTACTTTTGCAGTGCCATACACTGAGCCCTGCTTATTGGCCGTGTGCGACAGTTCAGCTTCAATCTGTTTAACAGTGACCAGCATCTGCGAATGAGGAACATTTTTTTCAAATTGTTCCTTCAGCTTGCTGATGAGTTGTTCTAATCGTCCCATAATTATTATTCAGTTGCTTGTAGAGAGCTTTCTATAAAATTAAAACAAATTGCGAACTTTATCCAAGTCCATTTATGTTCATTGAGCCACATATAAACAACAACAGGCGAGGGTGGATCGAAGTGATCTGCGGATCCATGTTCTCTGGCAAAACAGAAGAGCTGATCCGTCGCCTTAAACGGGCCACCATTGCACATCTGGAAATAAGGATATTCAAACCCTCGGTTGATATACGATATCACCACCAGAATATTGTTTCTCACGATGAAAATGCACTGCAATCGATGCCCATCGAACATTCAAAAACCATTCTTTCTCATACAGAAAAAGTGGACATCATTGCCATTGATGAAGCACAGTTTTTTGATATACAACTGCCCGACACCTGCGAGCTTCTGGCACTGCGTGGCATCCGGGTGATAGTAGCGGGCCTCGATATGGATTATTCCGGCAAGCCATTCGGCCCGATGCCAGATATGCTTGCCAGGGCAGACTATATTACCAAGTTGCATGCCATATGCGTGAAATGTGGAAACATTGCCAATTACTCCTACCGCAAAACAGTGCATGATGCGCAGTTGATGCTGGGTGAAAAAGACTTATATGAACCGCGGTGCAGGGATTGCTTTTATAAAGGAGATGAAGCGTGAAAGTTGTGCCAAAGAGTCTGGGCAAAGGGAAATCTCTGCGAAACGCTGAACTTCTTAACTCTTTGTTCCTCTGTAGTAAAAAAAAACGCATGTGTTTTAAATCATAAAAATATAATTTGAAAAATTTAACATACATATTAACTCTCTTCAAAAAAGATATACTACTTGAAGTACGCCAGCAATATACTTTTTACGGCATATTGCTTTACGTGGCATCCACCATTTTTGTGCTATACCTCGCCATGGGCCAGCCAGAGTCGAATGTTTGGAATGGCTTGTTCTGGATGATCCAGCTATTCATTGCCGTGAACGCAGTAGCAAAAAGTTTTTTGCAGGAGAGCCGCGGGCGGATGCTCTATTTCTATTCCATTGCAGGCTCAAGGGATTTTATTTTATCAAAACTGCTATTCAACCTATTGCTGATGCTCGTGATGAGCCTGGTGAGCCTTCTGCTTTTTACATTGATGCTTGGCAGCCCATTATATGATCCGTTAAAATTCATTTTCATCTGTTGCTTTGGGGGAATCAGCCTCAGCCTCGTGTTCACTTTCATCGCAGCCATTGCCGCGAGGGCGCAACAGAATGCAGCACTAATGGCCATTATGGGCTTCCCGCTCATTATACCACAATTAATGTTGCTGATGCGCACATCTAACATTGCGTTCGCAAATGTTTACCAGAGCGGGCTTGCTTTCATCGTGTTATTATTGGCCGCACTGGATGTGATGGTGGTTATTCTGGCAATTATCTTATTTCCTTTTTTATGGAAGGATTGATGGTGTCGCTAACAGACATGACTATGTGAAACATTAAGACCAGCAGAAGCTATAACCATCAATTAAAAATCCTCTTCCACTGTAAATCACTGCTTGTCTCAGAATTTTCGGATTTTCTTTTTTATTATTTTTGCTTGTAATCATCCCGACTACAAGCCGGAAAACAAAAATACAAATAACAGATCCTGCGACTTTGAGAGGCTTTATCACCCAGCCTCTTTCCCGTTAGAAGCTTCTGTTGTTCACCAGATTCCAAATGACAATAAGATTTATTACAAAAGAGGATATTGATAGCTGCGCGAGGTTGTTGATGTGCGCTTATAACAAGGCTCCCTGGAGATACAATTGGGATATGGAAAAAGCGGTGAAATATCTTAAAGAATATTTTGAATCAAAGCAATTTATTGGCTTTGTTCTTTGTGAGGAAAATGAGATTGCCGCAGCCTTGTTCGCTCACTCAAAAACATGGTGGGCAAATGACCAGTTTTTTATTGATGAGCTTTTCGTTGACGCAAAAAGGCAAAGATCGGGGTATGGGAAACGCCTGTTAGCACATGCTGAACAATATGCAAAGGACAATGGCTTCAAAAGTATGTCATTGATGACCAATCAATTTATGCCGGCACTCAGCTTTTATAAAAAAGAGAATTTCTACTCCGCTGGCCAATTTGTATTCCTGTTCAGGGAAATTCATTGAGCGCGGATCATTGAACTACGAATTGCTTCGCTCCCATAGCTCCATTCATTTCATATTGTACAAAATATACTCCCGGCAATAAGTTAGCCAGTTCGTATTTAGGGTGGCTTATATTACTCATCCAGACTAGCTGGCCGTAAGAATTTAATAGGCGAACTGCTTTAGGCTGTAACCCAGAGAAGTAAATAGTTGCACCGTTAATTTTTCCAACTACATACATATTGCATGCAATACTGCTTTTGTTTATTTTAATGATTGGAGAATAACTTATTTCACTCGACAACCCAGTGATTTTAATTCTATACAGGTTTGTGGTGAATGCAGCATCATAATCATTGCTGAGGTACTTGTATTGGCCAGTAACCAGAGACCCTGGCACAATGCTCACGGTTTGCCATTGCTGTCCATCAATGCTGCTTTCCACAGTAAAGCTTTTTGATTCTTCATTTTGATCAACCACCCATGTCAAAGCAACATGATTGACGTCCCAGTTGCCTGTAAAGGAAAGCAGCTTTAGCAAAAGTATCGCGCCTGTCTGTGCAGCGGTGGCGGCATTAAATGTAAGAGCAGATGCAGGATATTGAACGTAATGTGAAGTTGTATTTACAAACCCTGTCCATGTAACCAACCACCAACTTCCAACAGTTGAATCGCTGAAATTCAAAAGGCTTTCCGTGTTGCCATTTAATTCAGAAAGCTGGTAATATATCTGCAAGGTGCCAGTAAATGTAACAGGGCTGTTCCAGTAATATACCCTCTTGATGGTGCCGTTAGGATAACCCGCAGAGGGCACCGGTGTTTCCAGCAATGATTTGGAAGCCATGGTAAAATTACTGCCTGGAGAAAGCACGAGGCTATCTGCACTGAATAAAGTGCCTCCTGTGACTGTAAGAGCGGTAGTGCTGCCAACTGAAAACACATTGTGCTGCCCAAAAACAATGGATGAACTGGTAACACATAAAATCAAAAATGCAACAACTTTCATTGGATTGGATTTAAAGCTTTTTATAGTTCAAAATGCATTTCATCAACAAAACATGTATTCAATATTCTTTGCATGCCCGACATCTATATAATATTTTCCTATCATTATTATTGTATCCGATCCCAGGATGTGCCATTGGATTGAAGTGTATAACTGGTATGAGATAATAAACTTGTTGTGCCATTGCCCGCAAAATCAAGGTAGGTGCTTGAATTTTGGGTATTGCCACTTTTATTTACCAATACATATATTCTCCCTGTACAAGAAGATGCGGCAGGTAAATTAAGCGTTATTGTACCCGCTGCTGCCATAATTACAACAGTATAATAAGTTGCGTCTAGAGTAACAGTACTGGTTGCAGTAATTGATGTAATTGAATGTGCGGTTGATCCATTAACTTGTAAAGTAGAAGTTGGAGCTGTGGTCCCTAAGCCCAGATTGCCCGCACTTGTAATACGCATTCTTTCCGTATTATTCGTGATAAATGGAAAATCATATGCGGTTGTGGTTCCAATTGTATTGGATGAAGAGCTCACTGCGTTGCCGTTGACAAGCCATGCGTAACTGGAAGCATTGAACCATGTAGGTGCTACACCAGCACCACTTGAAACTAAAAAATAACCGGCAGTTCCTGCCGTACCTCCGGGCATAAAAGCTCCACTTAAATTAAAATTCCCATTTACGGTCAGCAATTGACTGGGGCTATTAGTTCCAATGCCGACATTGCCCGTGCCGCTAATGCGCATTCTTTCGTTAGTGGACTGTACCTCGCCTCCCGTCATGAAGACGAGTGCATTGTTATTGGCAGTTCCCATCAGGAAATTATTGCCTGTAGTATAGAGATAAGCGTCATTAGCATTGCCCATCGCTCCACTTGTATTTACGCTGCTGTTGATGCCTAAATCAACATAGTTTACTGTTTCCGTTCCATTATCTGCAGTAGCAACCACATCAGAAGATGCATTTGCGCCTGCATTTGAATTTTGAATATTTAATTGAAGGTAGTTGTTGATGCTGCCTTTGCCCACTATCGCATTTACAGATGTTGTAGTGCCGGCATTCACGACCAATTTTTCAGGGTTAGTTGCATTGAATGTTGAAGTGCCAATGCCCAGATTGCCAGTAGCACTCAGCCTCATTTTTTCAGCGTTGTTTGTAATGAATGGTAGATCATAATTTGAAGTTGTTCCAAAATTTTGAATGGAGGATACACTGTTGCCTCCAAGCAGCCATCCAGTGCCAAAAGAAGAATATGGCAAAGAATTTACAACACCGGTAGAAGTGTTTATAGTCAGCAAATTATCTGTTGTGCTGCCTGTGGGCACACCTTGCATTAGCAGCGGGTTGTTTCCTGTGGTAGCATAAATATGTAATTTGGCGCTTGGCGAACTTGTCCCTATTCCTACATCTAAACTGTTATTGGTAGCATCGCCTAAGATGATGCTATTGCTTTGACTGGTTGTTGAATTATTGCCAATAACAACAGAATTTGTTGCAGTAACATTTGTCCCGGTGCCTATCGCAACAGAGCTCGTGCTGCCTGAATAGGCATTATAACCGATTGCAATGGAACTGGTGCCTTGGGCTTGTGTCTTAGATGTTGAGATGCCGCTTCCGATAGCTATGCCATTCGTCCCCCCTACATAAGTATTATTCCCTATGGCGAGCCCATATGTGTTAAACACCTGTGCAGAAGCTCCGAAAGCAATACCATCTAAGCTATTTATATAGCTGCTGGTGCCTATTGCAATTGAATTTGTATTATTACTTCCTACATCAGCGCCATAGCCTATCCCGATATTATTCGAGCCGGTGGAATTATTAGGTAATGAATTATAACCAATGGCTGTGTTATAGGTGCCCGATGTATTTGCAAACAGCGCATGATATCCGATGCCTGTGCTTTGTGTAGCAATAGTGCTATTATTGTATCCCGACTGATATCCCAGGAAAGTGTTGACTGCGTCTATCCTGCCGGACAATTGGCTGTTTATTTTGATTATTAAAGGATCTGTATTTGTGGTCCCCAGAAAATAGTTACTGGCCAGTGTATTGTTGTTACCCACAAGTGCCCATGCATTTGATGAAGAAGTGGCCAATGCAGAAGGGCTGATTTTCCTGACCACTCCATTGATGATGGTTAGCACGCTATCGGTGCTCAACCCTGTTTGCACCCCGCCCAAATACAATGGGTTGGAACTTGCGACCACATGCAGCAGATACGAAGGGTTATTGGTGCCGATCCCGACATTGCCCGTGCCGCTGATGCGCATTCTTTCGTTAGCGGACTGCACCTGGCCCCCTGTCATGAACACCAGTGCGTTGTTATTGGCGGTCCCCATCAGGAAATTATTGCCAGTGGTATAGAGATAAGCGTCATTGGCGTTGCCCATGATGCCGCTCGTGTTAGCGCTGCTGTTGATGCCCAAATCCACATAGTTCACGGTTTCTGTTCCATTGTCTGCTGTTGCCACCACATCCGAAGAGGCATTCGTCCCTGCATTTGAATTTTGGATATTCAATTGCAGGTAGTTGTTGATGCTGCCCTTGCCTACTATCGCATTTACTGATGTTGTGGTGCCTGCGTTCACCACTAATTTTTCAGGATAGGTAGCATTGAATGTTGAAGTGCCGATGCCAAAGTTGCCTGCTGCGCTAAGGCGCATCCCCTCTATGTTATTCGTGATAAAAGGGAGGTCGTAATTCGAAGTCGTCCCAAGGTTTTGAATAGATGATACACTATTTCCCCCAAGAAGCCATCCCGTGCCTGAACTGGCTGAAGCCGTCTGCGCTGACACGTTCCAGTTAGCCCCGTTGCTTACCAGTATCACGCCCTGATAAGCCTGGCTCAGCAGCAACGTAGCAATGCCATCTATAGTCTGCGAAGAAGTGGTATTTATAGTGAGTACTGGCGTTATTCCTGAAGTGCTTGCATTCTTTATCAGGTAAAGCCTGCCTGCGCATGCAGTGGCATCAGGCAGTGTCAGGGAAGCCGCGCTTGTTCCCGTGAATACCAGGGCATGATCGGTAGATGAAGCAGTGCTGCTCGTTGTGAACGAACGATAAGTTGCAGAAAACGACCCAACCACCTGCAGAGT
>Ga0182030_10001415_pt1 | contig 49458 bp, 46 predicted proteins | sample 812S3MmetaG_FD_121299 | JGI IMG/M metagenome (GOLD analysis project Ga0182030, IMG submission 121299) | Permafrost microbial communities from Stordalen Mire, Sweden - 812S3M metaG (Illumina Assembly) | ecosystem: Environmental > Terrestrial > Soil > Wetlands > Permafrost | place: Sweden... | reverse complement strand
CCGCGACGGCAGTTTCCGCGACGGCAGTTTCCGCGACGGCGGTTTCCGCGACGGGCGCGCCCTCCGCTCAGTCCACACTGCCTCAGGACCGCTGAGCTCCGCCCACATCGACTGAACCGCGACGCCGACGCCGAGTCCTAGGTCTCTTCAGCACCGGAGGTTCTTAGTGATTCTTGCCTGCGCAGGGTCAGCGCCGATTTTCCTCACCCGCATGGCACTTTGCGCCTTGTTCCTGTGGGGGGCCGAAGCAACTCCGCTCCTGGCAATGTCGACGCCGGAGTCTGCCGCGGCGCCGCCGAAGCCTCCGTTCAGCGACTACCGTTACGAGGCGCCGGGCAATGTCCGCAAGATCACGCTGTCCGATCTGCCCGAGCCCTACGCCACGAGTTCGGCCGCGAATCAGGCGCGACTCGTGCCGCGCCCACCGGGCCTGCTGCCGCAAGCGCCCGCAGGCTTTCACGTGAATCTCTTCGCCGAGGATTTGAACGGGCCGCGCGTGATTCGGGCCGCGCCGAACGGCGATATGTTCCTGGCCGAGAGCGCGGCGGGTCAGATTCGCGTCTACCGCGGAATCACCGCCGACGGCCGGCCGAAATCCTCGTCGATATTCGTCACGCACCTCAACCGGCCCTATGGCATCGCCTTTTACCCGCGCGGGCCGCATCCGCAGTGGCTTTACATCGGCGACACCGACGCCGTGGTGCGTGTTCCCTACCAGGTCGGCGATCTCGAGGCGAAGGGTCCGGCCGAACACGTGGTCGATTTGCCAGGCGGCAGGGGGCATTGGACTCGGGACATTGCGTTCTCGCTCGACAGCCAGACGATGTTCGTCGCCGTGGGATCGGGATCGAACGTCGACGATCCTGATACCAGCCCGGCGGAGCGCCATCGCGCCGACATCCTTGCTTTCGATCCCGATGGCTCGCACCAGCGCATCTACGCTTCGGGCATCCGGAATCCATCGGGGATTGCGGTCGAACCGGGCACCGGCAAGCTTTGGACGACCGTGAACGAGCGCGATGGGTTGGGCGATAACTTGGTGCCCGATTACATCACCTCGGTACGCGAGGGCGGCTTTTACGGCTGGCCTTGGTGGTATATGGGCTCGCACCAAGATCCGCGTCATGCGGGGAAACACCCGGAGCTGAAGGATCAAGTGATCACCCCCGATGTGATCTTGCAGCCCCACAACGCGTCGCTGCAGATTACCTTTTATCAGGAAGCGCGCTTTCCCGATGAGTACCGAGGCGATCTGTTCGCAACCGAACACGGTTCTTGGAACAAGGCGACCCGCACTGGATACGAGGTGATCCGCATTCCCCGGCATCACGCCGCCGAGGCGAGCGGCGAATATGAGGATTTTCTCACGGGATTCGTATTACCCGACGGAAAAGTATGGGGCCGTCCGGTCGGGGTGGCCGTTGCGCCCGACGGGTCGCTGCTGGTGACGGACGACGGATCGAACTCGATCTGGCGGGTCGACTACACCGGTGCGGGGCGCTGAGGCGCCCGGGCGTGATGAACGGCTCGCGCAACGGCGCGGCTCAGGCAGTCGGCCGCCGCCGACCCGATGCGGGCCACGTGCGCGGCGCGCATTGAATCGCGACTGAGCTCGATGCCGCCGCTCGCCACGGCGAACACGGTGTCGCCATCGAACGGCGTGTGCGCGGGCCTGATCGCTCGAGCGATGCCGTCGTGGGCCATCATGGCCATGCGCTTGCATTCTGCCGTGGACAGGTCCGCGTTGCAGGCAACGACACCGAGGGTCGTGTTGGTGCCGGGCTGCAATCGTCCCAATGCCTCGAGGCGAGATTCACCGGGCGTCGGATCGCTCAAGTCCATTCCGGCCCCCGGCGGTTCAGACCCTCCAAATTCATCATCGATCTCGAATGCCCAGGCCCAGTAGGTTTTGCCGTCAGGCATGACAGCCGAGCCTACCGAGTTCACCGCGACGAGCGCGCCGACGATGATGCCGCCGCCCAAAACCAGCGATGCAGAGCCCAAGCCGCCCTTGATGAGCCCGGCCATCGCACCGCGGCCGGCGCCGATCGAGCCGAGCGCGAATTGCGACCCGGCGCCTTCCAGAGCGCGTATGCCGAGGTGGCGATAAGGCGGTGTCGCGCCCCAGCGCTTGTCGCCGCCATTCCCGAGATCGTGCAGCACGGCGCAGGGAATGATGGGGATCGCGAGCGAGTCCTGCTTGAGGCGCAGTCCGATATGGCGGCTCGAGAGCACGGAGGTTACGCCGTCGGCTGCGGCGAGGCCGAATACCGAGCCGCCCGAGAGCACGATGGCATGGGCACGTCCGACCAGATTTTCGGGAGCGAGGGTTTCCGTCTCGCGCAGACCCGGGCCTCCGCCGCGCACGTCGACACCGGCCGGCCAATCCGCCGCGAACAGCAGCGCCGTCACGCCGGTTCGGGCGGCCTCGTCCGTGGCGTGCCCCACGGACAAGCCGGGGATATCGGTGATGAGATTTCGGGAGCCGGGACGCATCGCGGAATCAGCAGCCCAACCAAAACTAGTTGGACTGCGTGGCGATCACGGCGAGACCCTGCAGCACGAGATCGGGAACGATCTCGCCACGCGAGCGCATAGTGCCCGTGATCATGCCGGCATCGCCTCCCGTGATGAACAGTTTGGGCTTCACGCCCGTGCTTTGCTCGATGACCTCCGCCGCGCGGTCCGCCATCCCCGCCAGAGCGAAGACCGCGCCGCGCGAGACCGCGCCGACCGTATTGTTGGCGAGCACGCCGGCCAACGACGGGGTGCTGTGCTCCGCCGCCTTTGCGATGTCGCTGGTCTTGGTCATGAGTGCCTCCCGCATCATGTGAATGCCGGGAACGATCAAACCGCCCATATGGTGGCCCGATGCATCGACGCTGTCGACCTTGACCGCCGTGCCTGCATCGACCACGCAGAGCGCCGAACGAGTCTTGGTCCATGCCCCCACCAAGGCGAGCCATCGATCCGCACCCAATAGCTTCGGAGCCAGATAGCCGTTCACGAGGCCATCGCATTCCGGCGCGGCAGTGACGAATTCCGCCGTCACCTTGAAGGACCTCTTGGTCAGCCTGGCCAACGTCTTCTCCATGGCAGGTCCCGCGACGTTGGATATCAACACCCGACGGGGTCTCTGCCCGGATTCGAACAAGGCGGCCGTCCATATCCCCGCCTTGGCATCGCGGTGAACCACGGCCTGCTGGTCGGACAGACCGGTGCTCGTCAGCCACGCCCATTTCAAGCGTGTATTGCCCACATCGATGACCAGAATCATTCGAGACTCGCTATTCGCAATCCGCCGCCGATGTCGTAAAGCGGCCAAGGATATCATCGTCGGGTGACCGTCACCGCCGATTGATCACGCAGCGGGTGCACCTGCCGAATCCTTGACCGTCGCCCCGGATGGATTCAGTCCGGAGATGACCTGCAAAAGGGCCCTGGACATCCGTTCATCGATCTCCGCGGCATGGGGCAGATGCACCGGATAGCGCACGTGGGCGTCCACGCTCTTCGAGGTATAGCTCAACTGTACCGTCGGGAGTGCATCGCCGCCGGCGCTCGACAGGGTGGTCCTGCGCAGCTCCCGGGTTTGACGCTGGATCTCGTCATTGAAATCGGCAAGCGCCTCGGTGGCCGCGGCGAACAGCTTTTCTTTGACCGCGGTGTAGTCGACGCCGGCCGGCATGCTCAGCGTTATGTCGTGCCAAGCAAAATTGACGCCGGGGATCTGTTTGAAGAGACCGGAAGATACCTGGAACACCACCGAATTGGGGAAGGCGGCTATGCGGCCCGTGGGGCTCACCGAGCCCTGACCCGCGAACTCCATCAGGTACATCCGCACCATGCCGAGCTCGATGATCTCACCGTTGACCTCGCCGATCTGCACGCGGTCGCCGACCCGCAGGCCGTACTTGCCGATCAGGAAAAAGTACCCGACGATGGACACTAGTACGCTCTGCATGGCGACGGCTAGGCCCGCGGTGATGAGCCCGGCGAAGGTCACGATCGAGCTCAACTCGCTCGCGAACGTGAATCCGATGATCAGCACCACCAACGCCCACAGCGCGATCTTCCTGAGCAGAAGGAGTTGATGACGTCGCCGCGTATCATGCACGTATTTGAGCACCGTCCGATGCCACGCCTCGGCGAGCGCGAACACCACACCGAGGACGAACACGAGGATTCCGAGCCGCACCCCGAGGGCCCGAAGCGCATCCCGCGACTGCGCTCTCACGGCATCGTGCCAGTTCTTTAGATTGTGCCTGTATTGCGTGAGCAGAGACGTCTGCCTGCTCAACGGAATTAGGATCGCTGAAACCTGTTTGAATTGACCGGCAAGAGCGTCGAGTTGCGTGTGCAGCCCGGCGAGCACCCGCGCATCCGCCGCGTCGGCTTGCGCCATGAGTGCATCGCCCTGGGCCGACAGGGCGCGCATCTGCGCGACGAGTTTCGCGCGAATTTGCGCATAAGTGTCCTCGAGCGCCGCTGAACTTCGATCAACGGTGTCGATGCCGCTCATTTTTTCCGATAGCTTGAACACGTTCGCCGCCACGTCCCAGATGCCGAAGCGCGAGCCCTCGGTGCTGCGCGCCGCCCCGGCCTGCAAGCCATTGGACCCGCCCGGCGCATGGGCGGAGGAGGCGGGCGTGGAACTTCCTGCGGCGGGCGACGTAGCGGGTTCCGAAACCGACGGCAGCGCGACGGCCATTGCGTCAATCTGGGCGCGCAAAGCGCTCGTCGTAGCGCCGCCGAAGGCGCCGCCGCTCACCACTGCCGCCATGCTCGAGATGATGTCCTTCTTGGTGCTGAGCAGATCCATCTCGCCCTGCAGTTCGGCGATTTTAGCCTCGAGCTGCGGTCTGTCCTTCCTCGGTGCGCCGTCGAGCTTGTTGCGGGAGGAATCGATCTCGTTCTGCACCGACGCGGTCTGAGCCGCGATCTTCACCCGCAGTTGAGCGAGATTCTGGGACGAAGAGGCGGCGGCATCTGGCTGGGGCAGCGCCGAGACATCCTGCGGGACAAGCGCGGCCGCGGCACGAGCCACGTCGAATGCAAGCGCGGTCACCTGCCCGGCAATCTGCCGATTCTCGTAAAGGATCAACATGTCGCTCGGTTCGGTCGAGAATTGCTGCTGGATGGCGAGCGTGCGGTACCAATCGACCGTGCGATCGAGCATATCGATGACCTGACTGCCGCTCATGGGCGGAGCAACCACATCGGCAGGCGCAGCCGACGGCGAAGCTTGCACCTTCGCCGGCGAGGGGGCACTCGCCGGCGCCGCGGCGGACGCAGATGGCTGGGCGGCCGTTACGGCCTCGGAGCCGGGCTGGCCGGTTGGTGGAGCGGCGAACGCGGCATCGGTCGAGCAGATGCCGACGGACAACAGCCCGAGCAACGCCCGGGCAACGAATTTCGAGCGAGGGCTCGGCATGCGGGGATCGTACCGTAATTGCTCAGCGACGTGAAAGTTTGGCGATTTCACGGCATGCTTACGGATCAGCCGCGGCACGCCGCGGCATCATCCATCCAAGATGCAATTTTTTCTGGAGACGCACATGAAATTCGACGCCGGCCTCGTGCTGTGCTCAGCCTTGCTGGGCGCCGCTGCCCTCTGCACGCCGGCACGGGCCGAACATGCCGCCGCCACCGCCGACGGCAAGACCGCGAGCGAGAGCAAAACCGCGACCGAGGAACCGAGCGAGTCGCCTCGCTTCCTGCACGATGACCAACAGAGTACTTCGGGATCGGTGACCATCGGCGGCAAGCCGATCGCCTACCAGGCGGAGGCCGGCGTGCTGGTGATCCACCTCAAAGATCCGATGGACGATGATCCGCCGCCACCGCGCGAGGAGCACTCGGGCCCGCCGCCGCCGCAGCCGCCGGAGGCGAGCATGTCCTATGTGGCTTATTTCAGAGGTGACAAGCAAGATCCCAGGAGGCCGATCACGTTCCTGTACAACGGCGGCCCGGGGTCCTCGACCGTCTGGCTGCACATGGGGGCCTTTGGCCCGAAGCGAGTGCGCACGGCCGACGATACCCACAGCGCCGCAGCCCCGTATCGGGTGATCGACAACGAATACAGCCTGATCGATGTGAGCGATCTGGTGTTCGTCGATGCGCCCGGCACCGGCTTCGGGCACCTGCGAGGCGCCGACAAGGAAAAGGCCTTCTACGGCGTCGATCAGGATGCGCACGCATTTGCCAACTTCATCGTCGAGTTCCTGTCACGCCACAAGCGCTGGAATTCGCCCAAGTATCTATTCGGCGAGAGCTACGGGACCACCCGTTCCGCGGCACTGGCGAACATTCTGGAGAGCGAAAAAGCGCTCGACTTGAACGGGATCATCCTGCTGTCGCAGATCCTGAATTTCGACGACAGCGTCGATGCGCCGCAATTCAATCCGGGAGTGGACCTGCCGTACGTGCTCGCGTTGCCGACCTATACGGCGAGCGCGTGGTATCACCATAAGCTTCCGAACAGGCCCGATGCGCTCGAGCCGTTGCTCCGCGAGGTCGAGAGCTTCGCGTTGACCGATTACACCCAGGCGCTGACCGCGGGCGCGACGCTGAGTGCCGATAAAAAGACGGCCATCGCGGCGAAACTTCATGACTACACCGGGCTCGATACCGATTATCTGGTGCGCGCGAACCTCCGCGTCAACGGCGGGGAGTTCGAGAAGAGCCTGCTCGGCGCCGAGTTGACCACCGGCCGGCTGGACACGCGCTTCTCCGGCCCGACGCTCGATCCGATGAGCAAGGAGGCGGAGTACGATCCGCAGTCTGCCGCGATCTCCTCCGCCTACGTATCCGCCTTCAACGATTACGTGCGCAACTCGCTCAAGTTCGGCGAGAAGCTGACCTACAAAGCTGAGATCGATGTCGAGAAGAACTGGGACTTTCTGCATCAGCCGCCGGGCGCCGAACAAAAGATTCCCGGCACGCTGAACGTGATGCCGGACCTCGCCGTGGCGATGAAGCAGAATCCAAAGCTGAAGGTCATGCTGAACGGCGGATATTACGACCTCGCGACGCCTTACTTCGCGGCTGCATTCGAGATGCGCCAACTGCCCATCTTGCCCTCGCTGCAAAACAACATCGAAATGCACTTCTACACCTCGGGTCACATGGTGTACGCGCACGAGCCCGACTTGAAGGCTCTGCACGCGAACGTCGCCGCGTTCATCGAGAAAACCAAGGGCGGCATGGCGGAGGCATCCCCGTGACCGGGATGTCCGCAGCGGATCTGCGCAGGGCGGTGGTCGACGTGCCGGATTTCCCGCAGCCGGGAATCCTGTTCCGGGACATCGCGCCGCTCCTGCGCACGCATTTCGCCGACACCCTGCAGGCGCTCGATGGATTGCTCACGGACGCCGAATGGAAGGGCATCGATGCGGTCGCCGGCATCGAGTCGCGCGGATTCATCCTCGGGGCGGCGCTCGCGCACAAGCGGGGAAAGGGTTTCGTGCTGGTCCGCAAGAAGGGCAAGCTTCCGCCGCCGGTGGTCGATGTGTCGTACGATCTCGAGTACGGGTCGGGGGTGTTGGAGATGCAGCGCGGCAGCGGGTGGCTGCTGCTGGTCGACGACGTCCTCGCCACCGGCGGCACGCTGACCGCCGCCGCGGATCTTTGCCTCAAGGCCGGCTACGAGGTGACGGCGCTCGGTGCCTTGATCGACCTGCACATCATAGCCGACTACCGCTGGCGCGGCATGCCGTTGCGCGCCGTGATCAATTATTGACCGCATGCCCAAGCCGCCCCCGATTCTCATCGTGATGGCCCTCGCGGCTGAATCGGACGGGGTGTTCGAGGCGGCTGGAATCCCGGTGCTCTATTGCGGCGTTGGCAAAGTCAATGCGGCGGTCGCGCTCACACGCGAGTTGCGCCGCTACGTTCATGCGGGACACTGCCTGCCGTCGGTTTTGAACTTTGGGTCGGCGGGCAGCCGGGTGCACACCACGGGATCGCTCGTGTCGTGCCATGAGTTCGTCCAGCGCGACATGGACGTGAGCGGCCTGGGGTTTGCGCTGGGCGTCACCCCGTTCGACGATGTGCCTGCGGTCCTGACGTTCGAGCGCCGTTTCGAGGGGTTGCCGAGCGCCGTGTGCGGAAGCGGCGACTCGTTCGCGATAAGCGCGTGTGCCGTGGAATGCGGTGTGGTCGACATGGAAGCTTATGCGCTGGCCAAGGTGTGCTGGCTGGAGGGTGCGCCATTCGCGTGCGTCAAATACGTCACCGACGGCGCGGATCACGCCGCCGCCGATCACTGGCGCGACAACGTCCACAAGGCGGCGGAGGAGTTTCTGCGGCTGTATTTGCAGGTGTGCGGCCCGATCGAGGCGGCCTTGGGCGATTGAGGCGGCACGCGGCGCAATTGAGGCCGGCGTAAGTTAGTAGCCGGCGCGGTGCAACAGCGTCACGGCGACGGACGCAAGCAGGCAATAACACCCGAACAAATACCACCGCCCGCTCTCGAGCCATCGGCTGAGCCACTTCAATGCGACCAGGCCCGCAAGAAAGGCGAGAAAGGCGCCGAACAAACACAGAAAAGCCACGGACGAAAGCTCTCCTGCGTGCAGATTCGGTGCGTGCCGGAGTCGCAGCACCTCGCGGACCACGACCGGCGGCGTGAGCACCACCGCGAGAGCGAAGCTGAAGCGTTCCGCCAGCGGCTTCGGCACGCCCAACAGCATGCCGCTCGAGATGGTCGCCCCCGAGCGAGAGAAACCCCTGAAGGGAAGACACAGCCCCTGTACGAAGCCGATGATGCCGGCCTGATTCACGCTGACATCGTTCGTCGCGGGAGCGGGGGCAACCGCCGCAGGCCGGCGCTCGAGAAGCCCCGCAGCCAGGATCAACAGACCGGCGGCGGCGAGGGCCGGAGCGATGAATTCAAGATGGCCGAAAAGATCCTCGATCTCGGAGTGCGGTACGTCCTTCAACGCCGTCTTTTCCAGAATCTTGATGATCACCTCGCCCACGATTCCCGTGACGAGTGTCGCAAGCACGATCCGGCCGGCAACGGCCTTGAACGATCCCATGCTCTTGAAGTAGGTGCTGCGCCACTGGCGCCAGAAATAGGCGATGACGGCGAACATGGTGCCGGTATGCAGCATCACCAGGAGCAGGGTCATGGGCGGCGAGGAGGGGTCGAGCCCGAGGAGCTTCTCCGCGACCACCACGTGCGCCGAGCTCGATACCGGCAAGAGCTCCGCGAGGCCCTGAACGATGGCTAGAATGAGGACGTTGAGAATGGACATCGGGCCATCATAACCGAGCGCGGTTGCCCATGAGCGCCGGCCTTATGGCGGGGTCTGTCGCTCCCAAATTTGAGTGCGGCCCAGCAGCGAGATTCCGATGAACCCGCGGACCACGAGTTTGGTGCCGCCCTCCTCCAGATGCATTTTGCAGCGGTAGACCCAGCCCGAATCCGGATCGAGTATGTCGCCCCCGGCGTAGCCATCGTCGCTGCGCTTCATGTTGCGTATGATGACCAAGCCGAGCATCGGCTGGTCCTTGCGCTCGTCGGTGCACGCCGCGCAGACCCGGCTCTCCGCAGCCGGGGTCATGCTGCGCTCGATTTTTCCAAAAAGTCTGCCGTCCTGTTCGTAGATACGCACGATGGCCCGCGCCTTGCCTGTCTTGTCGTCGAAAGTCTTCCACACGCCCATGGGACTGACCTCGGCGGCGAACGCTGTGCCCAAATGAAGGGACGCAAGCGCCGACAAGATGAATGCAAGTCCAAAACGGCTGACGGCAGCGTGCGGTGCCCTTCGAAGCAGCGAATTCATGACGCGTGATCTCCCCGGCTGGCAGGAACCCTGTATGCATCCTATCATCGTGGCCGGTTCGCGGCGGAATCGGGCGCTGAGGCAATGAATCAGGAGACGATCGACGAGGGCGCCATTCTGGCGCTCAACAACGAGCACCGCGAGGAGACCTCGGAGCTCGATGGCGTAAAGCTGCACGCGCTCATCGTCCAGGGATTTTACGTGGGATTGCGCAATGCCGGGCGGGATGGGTTTCTCATCGCGCTTGATCAGGACGCGATTTCGGCGAGTCAGAATTTCCAGTGGTTCAGGTGGCGCTACAAGCGCTTCGTGTATGTCGATCGTGTGATCGTCGCGCCGCATAAGCGCGGGCTCGGCCTGGCCCGAAGCCTGTACGACGAGGTGTTTGCCGCCGCCGCCCAAGCGGGTCACGGGCTGGTGGGTTGCGAGGTGAACGTCGAGCCGCCCAATCCCGTTTCGGATGCCTTCCATGAGGCGTTGGGGTTCAGCGAGGTGGGCCGGGCCGCGCTGCGCGGCGGAGAGAAGGTGGTTCGCTACCTCGTGAAGCGGGTCTGAGCGCGCCCGACCCGCCGGCGGGGGACGTTGCGCTCAGGGATGCCAGCGGTGTTGCGCCGGTCAGCGCCGCCCAGCATAGAAATAGTAGTCTGCCGAATAGGCAATCCTGGTGCGCTGACCGGCGTGGCCGGCATTGCAGGTATCGGTGGGTGCCACTCCGCCGATGGTGTGCAGGCGCTGGATGAATTGCGTCTTGCCGAAAATGCCTTTGCCTGAATTGGATTTGGCCCGCAGCAACAGCCACTGAATGGCCTGGGGGTTGGGGCCGTTCTCGCGGGTCACGACATCGGCCACGACTTTGCTGCCGTCATATCCCTCCCAGGTCGGACCGGCGTAATGGAGGCCCACGTCCTTTCCCGAACGATCGGATAACTCGGCCTTGGGCGACTGGTATACCCAGGAGAACCGCTTCGGATCCTGAGCGCTCGCCCGGCATTCATAGATCTGCACGCCCGTGCCGTGCAGGACGGCGGTGAGCGCCTGGCCCTTGGCGACCTGAAGCGTGGGCGGTACATCCGTGGGCGGTACTTGCCGATGGCTCGCGCAGCCGGCGAGCGCGAAAGCGCAAGCGTATGCCGTGGCGAAGATTGCGCCGAGCGGGGCGGCACCCGCGCGCATCATTCGGCTCCCCGCCGAACCAAGCGGGCGCGCTGAGCGGGATTCGTGCTGCGCCATAAATACATCGCCAACAAGGACTGCTCGCCGGTGCGCATCGCGTGTGTTTCCTCGCTCGAATGATGGATCAACGTTCCGGGCGAGCGGCGCCGCCACGCGCCATCGCCCTTGAGCCACTCGGCCGTTCCCACCAGCGGCAAATAGAGCTCTTCGGCCTCATGGTGATGCGCAGGATAGAACGTGTTCGGTCCGAGCACTAGCACCCCGCAGGAGATTTGGGCGGCCCGGTCGGCGGCACCGGCACTCAACACCTCCGCCCAGGCGTAATTGCGCAAGAACTCCTCGCCCACGTCCGCGACCGCATAGGTCTGCCGCCAACCGAGCGATCCGGCCCCCGCGCAAAGCGCTTCGACGAAGTCCGCGCCGAAGCGGTCGGCGGCGGTGGCGATCTCGGGCAGCCACCGAAGCACCGGCAACGGTTGCTCCATGGTGGGCGCGGAACTGGCGCGCGCACGCCCGACTGCTCGGGGAACCAGCCGCGGGGCCGCCGGCCAGTCGGTGAGAAACCGCGCGAGCGCCGGCGAGGCGGCCCACGTCTCGGGCAGCGACGTCCAGAGTCGACGCGCCTTGTCGCGCAATGAAGGGCCCATGATGATGAATTATACTCGCGAGCCTTGCGGCGAGCCCCGCATCCTCCCGGAAGAGATTTGCACATCCCGGAACAATCCCACATGAAGCCGGAAGCTGGCGCCGCGAACGATATGGGTCGCCCCCTCATCGTGCGTTTCGGAGCTTTCGGCGACATGGTGCTGCTGACGGCATTGATCCGGCCGCTGCATGCCCGTTTCGGCGCGCCCATCGATATCCTCACATCCGGGCCATGGAGCCAGCCGTTGCTGTCGGGCCAACCGGGCGTGGGCGACATCCTGACGGTGCGCAGCCGCAGGACGCCTTACTGGCTGGCGCCGGATCAGCGTCGCGCGGTTCGCCGGCTGCAGGCGCGAGCGCCGGGCCCGACCTTCTTGTGCGACGGTAACGACGCGGCCCAGTCGATGCTCCGGCGCGTGGCGATTCCCGAACGGTACATCGTCGACGTGAGGGATCATCCCCGGCACCCCGGCGAGCACGCGGTCGAGCAGTGGAGTCGGCTAGCGACGGTGATGCCAGCCGCCTTGATGGGATCACCGCTCCTGGGCGATGCAGCGGCGGTCGCGCCCGGCTGCCATCTGGTCGTGGCTCGCAAGCAGCGCGGCGATCTCGACGCCTGGCTTCGCGCACGCGGAATCGGAGCGGCGCCGTTGCTGCTCGTGCAGGCCGGTAACAAGCGAACCATGCGGCGCGGACTACGCCGCCTGGCGGCCAATCACAAGTATTGGCCCAGCGAGCGCTGGGGGGCCATGATCCGCTTCTTGCGCGAGCGCCATCCCACGCATCGCATCATCCTGCTTGGCACCGGCCCCGAGCAGGAGCTCAACCGGGAGTTGATCGCGGCCGCCCGCATCGAGTGCCTCGTCAATGCCGCAGGTGATTTGCCGATTCCCCGGCTGATCGCGCTGCTCGAGCGTGCCCAAGGTCTCGTGACGGTCGATTCCGGGCCGGCCCACGCAGCAGCGGCGGTCGGCTGTCCGCAGGTCGTGCTATTCGGGAAGGCGTCCCCATCGCTCTATCGTCCGTGGGGCGTCGACGGAGCCGACGTGCGTGTGCTGATTGGAGAGGTGAACGGCGAATCTAGCATGCTCGGAATATCGGTGACGCAGGTGAGCGATGCGTGGAGATCGCTCGCGCTGCGCGAAACTCCGATCTAATGCAGCGCGCGCAGCATGTCCTTCGTGACCAGCACTACGCCGCTCTTGGTCACGATAAAGCGCTGCTGATCGAGCAGCGGGTCGAACCCGATTTGCAGGCCGTCCGGCACCACGCTGTCCTCATCGAGAATGCAATGCTGGATCTTGCAGCGGCGTCCCACCGTCACGTTCGGGAGCAGCACCGAGCTGTCGACGGAGCTTTGTTCCTCGATGCGCACTCCACTCGAGAGGAGCGACTGCCTCACCGAGGCGCCCGAGATGATGCATCCGCCCGCGACCATCGAGTTGACGGCCATGCCGCGCCGGCCCTCCTCGTCGAGCACGAATTTTGCCGGCGGATGCTGCCCTTGATAAGTCCAGATCGGCCATTGATTATCGTAAATGTTGAGTTCCGGGTTGAGCGCGACGAGCTCCATGTTCGCTTCGTACAAGGCATCGACGTTGCCGACATCGCGCCAATAATTCTGCGCCCGTGTCTCCACGTCGTGGAACGGATAGGCGAAGACGCGCATCCGGCCGATCGCGGGCGGAATGATGTTGCGGCCGAAATCATGATTGGTCTTGGGGTCGGCGGCGTTCTCGGTCAACAGCCTTTCCAGCCGATCGAGCGCGATGACGTAGATGCCCATCGAGGCCCGCGCCATGGTTTCGTGGCCGATGATCGGGTCGGGATTCTTTGGCTTCTCGGCGAATTTGGTGATCCGGTTCGTCTCATCCGTGGTCATGATGCCGAACTCATTCGCGCGGTCCAGCGGTACGTCGACCACGCCGACGGTGATATCGGCCTCGCATTGCTCGTGATACGCGATCATCGGGCCATAATCCATCTTGTAGATGTGATCGCCGGCGAGAATCAGTACATGGGTTGGATGGTGCGAGCGGATATATTCCAGGTTCTGATAGACGGAATCCGCGGTGCCTCGATACCAATGATCGCCGATTTGCTGCTGGGCGGGGATCAACTCGACAAATTCCCCCAACTCGCCGCGCAAATAACTCCAGCCGCGCTGAATGTGCTGGATCAGCGGCTGCGCCTTGTACTGCGTCAGCACGGCAATCTGGCGGATGCCGGAGTTCACGCAGTTCGACAGCACGAAGTCGATGATCCGGAACTTCCCGCCGAACGGCGTCGCAGGCTTGCAGCGATGCAAGGTCAGCGCCTGGAGCCTTTCGCCGCGACCACCCGCCATGACCACCGCCAGCGTGCCGCTCGTCAACCGACTGACGTAGCGTCCCGTGTTCGTTCTAGCGGCGTGTTGCATAACCATCCTGGCGTCGTCGAGGCAGCCTGCTGCACACCTCAGAGCGTGCCATACTCGCGCACTCCCCGCACCAGGTATTTACCAGTTTTTTGTAGGTGAATTCGCGGTTGCAGAAATTTCCCGTTTGTTAAACTGGCGCCATGGCTCCGCTCAAGATTTGCATCCTAAGCTCGGAAATCATGCCGTTCGCAAAGACCGGCGGGTTGTCCGACGTCGTCAGCGCGCTGATACGGGAACTCGGGCAGCTCGGTCATGAAATCCGGGCGTTCATGCCTCTATACGCCTCCGTGCGCCGCGAGCATCCAGGCACGCAGCCGGTCCTCGGTCTTCAAAACGTCGGCCTGACCGTCGGCAACCGCGTGTACGCCTTCTCGGTGCGCACCACGAGCCTGCCCGCGACCAATACGCCGGTGTATTTCATCGATTGTCCGGAGCTTTTCGACCGGCCGGCGATTTACACCCGAGATCCCGACGAGCATCGCCGATTTCTGCTGTTCACACGAGCCGTTGCGGAGAGCTGTCTGCGGCGCGGCTTCGCCCCAGATATATTTCATTGCCATGACTGGCATACGGGCTTCCTGCCGTTGTTCCTGAAGACTCTGTATGCGCCCGTGCCGCTGTTTGCCGGCTCGAAATCCGTGCTCACCATCCACAACATCGGATATCAGGGAATCATCGCCAGAGACTTCAGCGGCGATCTCGGCTTCGCGGGCGCCGAGGCGCAGCTGGATGCCGAAGATCTCCAGGCCGGAGTCATCAACTCGTTGAAAACCGGGATAAAATTCGCCGATACCGTGACCACGGTGAGTCCCACCTATGCGCGCGAGATTACCGACACGCCGCTCGGGATGGGCATGGAGCGGACGCTGCGCGCGCGCATAAGCCCCGTGGTTGGAATCTTGAACGGCGTCGATTATCGCGAATGGGATCCGCGGCACGATCAGCACCTGACCGCGCATTATTCGCCGGAGGATTTGCAGGGCAAGCGCGCCAACAAGCGCGAGCTCATCGCGCTGAGCGGGCTTGACCGCTCGCCGGACAGTCCCTTGGTCGGCATGGTGACCCGGCTTGCCTCGCAAAAGGGCATTGACCTGCTCATCGAGGTGCTGCCCAAGGCGTTGCAGGAGCGCGATTTCGGCCTCGTCGTTCTCGGGAGCGGCGACGAACGATATGCGGCGTTTTTCGACTCACTGGCGAAACAGCACCCGCTGAGGGTTGCATTCCACTCGGGTCACGACGAGCGACTTGCGCATCTGGTGGAGGCGGGGAGCGACATGTTCCTGATGCCCTCGCAGTACGAACCCTGCGGCCTGAATCAAATGTACAGCTTGCGTTATGGCACGGTGCCGATCGTCCGTCGGACCGGCGGCCTTGCCGATTCGGTGCGGCACTTCGACCCCGCGACCGGCGAGGGTACGGGCTGTGTATTCAACGATTACGATGCGCCGGCGGTCGAGTGGGCGCTCTATACCACCCTCGACTGGTTCGCGCGCCCGGAGAGCTGGCATCGCCTGATGCAGAACGGGATGCGGGAGAACTTTTCCTGGGGCCGGCAGGTCGGCAAATACGTGGACGTGTTCCGGGCCGCCGGCGCTCACTCCGCGCGCTGAAGCAAGGCGTAGCGCCGCCCATTCGGCAGCGCGTACAAATGCACGACCTTAAGATCGGCCGCGACGGCCCACGGCGGCGCAGCAGGCTCCAGCGAGGCTGTATCGAGCTTGAGTCCAAGCGCGTGCGCCATGCGCCGCACGGTGGGGGTCATGTCCCGGCCCGGCCACTGCGCGACGACGAACGCACGAGGACGGGATGCCATCAATTCCCGCAAGCGGACGACCCCGCCCTCGTCTTCGTGAGCTCTTACCAGATCCACGTTGGTTCGAGCGAACAGGTCGAGGAATGCGCGCGTGGTCTCGTCCGGCGCCCACAGGATCAGCGAACCGCCGGCACTGTCCTTGCCGATGGCGCGGCCGATCACCTGAAAGTCTTGATAGCCATCGACGACGTGGTAGATCGCAGCGGCCGGTAGCGCGAGCAGCACGCAGTAGGCGAGCACCAATGCATACGGGCCTCGCTGCATCTGTCCGCGACGCGCTGCCGTCTCCGCCACGAGCGCGAGCGCCGCGGCCGCTATCACGCCAAGCATTCCCATGACGCCGAACCCGGCGAGCACCGCCGCGGATGTGCTGCCCCAGGCGTCGAGACCGAGGCCCACGAGCGCAACGCCGAATCCCAACGCCGCGAGCACCAAGAGGGCGGCCGTGACGCGCACCGCGCGTAGATCCCATGCATCGTGCGCGCGAGCGCTCGTCGCCACCCACCACGCGAGCAGGAGCGCGAATCCAGGCATCGCGGGCGCGAGATAGACATTGCGCGCCGTGGCGGCCAAAGAGAGCAGCACCAGGGTGGGTACGATGCAGGCGACCGCGAAGCGCAGCGCTCGATTCGCATGCGCCGGTGCGCGTCGCTCGAGCCAAGCTCGACGCGCCGCCGCCGCCACCAGGAAAGTCCATGGCCAGAGGTAGGTCGGAAGCTCGAGGAAGTATTTGCCGGGGGTGTTGCGATGCCCGGCTGCGTATTGCAATTCCTGGGGAGCATCCACGTGCGCGAAGCGGCCCGCCAGATTGTTCCAGAAAAATACCTTCAGGTGGTCGAGTCCGTTCTCTCCCCGGTACACGAACCACACCCAGACGAGAATCAGCGCCGCTTGCAGCGCCAACCCCGCGTAAAGCTCCCAGCGCAGGAGCTCGCGCCAGCGTCTCTCCCAGCCCATGAGCGTGCCGAGCGTCAATACGGGCACCATCCAGGCGGCAGCGCTCTTGCTCAGGAAACCCAGGCCCAGGGCTGCGTGCATCAGCGTATAGCCCCGCAGTCGATCGCGACTGTCTTGTGCGTAGAAACCGCGGTACGCACCCAGCAGCGCGACGGATACCGCAGCGAGTAGCGGAGCATCGGTGGCCAGCCAGATCACCGCTTGATAGGAAAGCAGGAAAGTGCTGATCGCGGCTGCCGCGGCCCAGCCTGCCATGGGTCCCGCAGCCCGGCGCGCCAGCAAGCCGACGCTCAAGGCGGTTATCAAGGCGTAGAAGAGGTTGGGGAGACGAGCGACCCACGCCGCCTTGCCGAACATCCGTATCGTGGTGCCGGCCACCCAGTACGTCAGCGGCGGCTTCTCGCAAAAGGCCTCGCCCGCCAGCAGCGGCACGGCTTTGTCGGATTGCCAGCTCATTCGCCAGGAGATGTCGGCTTCGCGCGGCTCATCCGGGGTCCAGTAACCGCGTCCGAGAATGCCGACAGCCCAGGCGAGAGTCAGCGCCACGAACAGAAGCAGCAGCTGAGTGCGAGACCAGGTTAACAAGGCATTATACTTGGCGACTGGCGAAGGAGTTCCCATGGCATCTGCTGACTATACGATACGCGGCCCAATCGCCGTGATCACCCTCGATAACCCGCCCGTCAATGCGCTCGGCCTGGCCGTGCGGCAGGGCGTGGCCGACGCCTTGGAGCGTGCAGAGGCCGATGCATCGGTCAGCGCGGTCGTGCTCACGGGTGCCGGTGCGACTTTCTGCGGCGGAGCCGACGAGAGCGAATTCGGCCTGCCGGCGATGATTGCCTCGCCTCATCTCACCGATCTGTGCGACTTGGTGGAGGGCTTCCCCAAACCTGTGATCGCCGCGTTGAACGGGCTCGCCCTCGGCGGCGGCCTGGAACTCGCCATGTGTTGTCATTACCGGGTGGCGCTCGCAACGGCGCAGGTGGGTCTGCCCGAGGTCAAACTCGGCATCCTGCCGGGCGCCGGCGGCACTCAGCGATTGCCGCGCCTTGCCGGCCCGGAGCGCGCCTTGAACATGATCGTCAGCGGCACACCGGTGGCTGCGCGCGAGCTTGCGAACACCGCCCTTTTCGACCACGTGGTCGACGCGGACGCGGTGCCGGCTGCGGTGGAGTATGCACGGCGCGCGGTGCCGGAAAAGTTGCCGCTGAAGAAAGCGCGCGACCTCGAGGTTCATTTTCCCAACGCGGAAGCGTTCTTCGATTTCGCACGCGGGGCGATTGCTCCGCTCGCGAAGAATTATCCGGCGCCCGGCAAGTGCATCGACGCGGTGGAGGCCGCGGTCTCGAGGCCCTTCGACGACGGCATGAAATTCGAACGCGCCGCTTTCACGGAACTGCTGAACAGCCCCGAATCGAAAGCGCTGCGCCACGTTTTTTTTGCGATCCGCGCAGCCTCCAAGATTCCCGGCATGCCGTCCGGGGGGCCACAGCGTCCTGTGGGTTCGGTGGCGGTCATCGGTGCCGGAACGATGGGCGGCGGGATCGCGATGAATTTCGCCAATGCCGGCGTTCCGGTCACGGTCCTCGAGACCAGTCAGGCGGCGCTCGACAAGGGCCTCGGGGTCGTTCGCAAAAACTACGAGGGAACCCTCAAGAAGGGTCGTCTGAGTCAGAAGGACTTTGACCATCGGCTCGGTCTCATCAAGGGCACTCTCTCTTATGACGACATCGCGCGGGCGGACCTCGTGATCGAGGCCGTGTTCGAGGACATGCAGGTGAAGAAGCAGGTGTTCGAGATCCTCGATGCCAAGGTCAAGCCGGGCGCGATACTCGCCTCCAATACCTCGACTCTTGATCTCGACAAGATTGCCGGCTGCACGCACCGCCCGGGTGACGTCGTCGGGCTGCACTTCTTCAGCCCCGCCAACGTGACCAAGCTGCTGGAAATCGTTCGTGGCAACAAGACAGCCGACGATGTGCTCGCAACGAGCCTCGCCATCGCGAAACAGATCAAGAAGATCGGCGTGGTCGCCGGCGTCTGCGATGGCTTCATCGGCAATCGCATGTTGAACTCGTATTTCCGACAGATGGATTTCCTGCTCGATGAGGGTGCGTTGCCGCTCGAGATCGACAGGGCGCTCGAGACATTCGGCTTCGCCATGGGACCGTTTCGAGTCGCCGATCTTGCCGGCAACGACATTGGCTGGGCAATCCGCAAGCGTCTGCATGTCGAATACCCCGATCGGCCGTTCTCGAGGATCCCGGATCGAATCTGCGAACTCGGACGGTTCGGGCAAAAAACGGGCGCGGGTTGGTACGACTACAAACCCGGAGAACGCAACGCGCTCCCATCCGAGGTGGTCACGAAAATTATCCTGGAGGAGTCGAGCCGTCTCGGCCTTGCGCGCCGCAAGATCGGTGCGCAGGAAATAGTCGAGCGTGCGCTCTACGCCCTGGTCAACGAGGGCGCGCAAATCCTGGAGGAGGGCATCGCGCAACGCGCCTCCGATATCGACGTGGTGTACATCGCGGGCTATGGGTTTCCGGATTTTCGCGGCGGTCCGATGTTCTATGCCGATTCAGTCGGACTGCCAAACATACTGCGCGCGATGCGCAGCTTTGCCAGGGGATATCAACCGGATGCGTGGCGTCCCGCCCCGCTCCTCGCGAAGTTGGCTGCCGAGAACGGCAGTTTTGCCGGCTGGAGAAAGCAATCATGACGGACGCTGTCATCGTCTCGACCGCGCGCACCGCGCTTGCGAAATCGTGGCGCGGTGCGCTCAACATGTCGCACCCCGTTGCATACGCGGGTCATGTGCTCGAGCAGGCCATCGCGCGGGCGCGCATCGATCCGGCGGAAGTGGAGGATGTGATCGTCGGCGCGACGTTCCTGGAGGGCGCGTCGGGCGCCAACGTGGCGCGTCAAGTGGCCTTGCGCGCCGGCTGTCCGGTCACCACGGCGGGCGTATCGGTGAACCGGTTTTGCTCATCGGGCCTGCAGACCATCGCGCTGGCGGCGCAACGGGTGCTTACAGGCGAAGGGGAAATTTACGCTGCCGGCGGTTTGGAGTCGATTTCGTGCGTGCAGAACCAGGCCAATACCCGGATGCTCAAGGAGGACTGGGTCGTTCAGCACAAGCCACAAGTGTATTGGAGCATGCTGCAGACCGCCGAGACGGTTGCAAAGCGCTACGGGATCGAGCGCCAAGCGCAGGATGAGTACGGCGTGCAAAGCCAGTTGCGCGCGGCCGCCGCACAGCAAGCGGGACGCTTCCAGGCGGAGATCGTGCCCTTCAAAACGGTCATGGCCGTGGCGGACAAGCGCGATGGCACCGTCGGCACCGCCGAAGTCACCTTGAGCGCGGACGAGGGGATTCGAGCCGACACGACCTATGAGGCGGTCGCGAAGATCCGGCCCGCGATCTCAGGTGGCGTGATTGCGGCGGGCAACGCCAGCCAATTCTCCGACGGCGCCTCCATGTGCATCATCATGGATGCGAAGCGGGCTGAGCAGAAGGGAGTCCTCCCGCTCGGAATCTTCCGTGGATTCCAAGTCGCCGGATGTGAGCCGGATGAAATGGGTATCGGCCCGGTATTCGCCGTACCGAAGCTCCTGGCCAAGGCGGGTCTCAAGGTCCAGGATATCGGCCTGTGGGAGTTGAACGAGGCGTTCGCCGTCCAGGTCATTTATTGCCGCGACCGGCTCGGCATCCCGAATGAGCGTCTGAACGTAAACGGCGGCGCCATCGCCGTCGGCCACCCGTACGGCGTCTCTGGCTCCCGCTTGGCGGGTCACGCGCTCATCGAAGGCAAGCGGCGCGGCGTGAAGTACGTGGTGGTCACCATGTGCATCGGCGGCGGAATGGGCGCCGCGGGATTGTTCGAGGTGGCGTAACGCACGAAGGGTGCCCGGCATGATTCTGTACGGATATTCGATGAGCTCCGCCTCCTACCGGGTACGGATCGCGTTGTGCCTGAAAGGAATCGAGCCGACCCTGGTGACAAAGCAGCTGCGGCGCGGGGAGCATCGTCACAAAGATTTCTTGCGTTTGAATCCGCAGGGCTTCGTGCCGGCACTTGAACTCGACGATGGGCGAGTCCTCACCCAATCTCTGGCGATCATCGAGTATCTGGACGAGATCCATCCGGAGCCACCACTCCTGCCCGCAACGCCGTTGGAGCGTGCGCGGGTGCGGAGCATGGCGCAGCTCATTGCGTGCGACATCCATCCATTGAACAACCTGCGCGTGCTGCAATATCTCGAGGGACCTCTGGCGCAGACGCCGAGCACGCGTGACGCCTGGTATCGACATTGGATCGAAGCGGGATTCGCGGCACTCGAGCAAACGCTGGGGAACGACGCAGCGAGAGGCAGATACTGCCACGGGGAATCGCCCACGCTCGCCGACGTGTGCCTGGTACCGCAGGTATTCAATGCGCGGCGCTTCTCCGTGGATCTGTGCGCCTATCCGCGCATCGTCGCCATCGATGCCGCATGCCATGAGCTGGCGGCGTTCGCGAGAGCGGCGCCGGAAAAGCAAACGTAAGGAGCGGGCGTCGCTCGGCCGCGCTGCCGAACCTCGAGCAAGCGGGTCCGAAGGCAGCCGTCCTCAAGGGGACGACTCCTACAGCGATCGCTGTGCGTCGCCTACGCCGCGGCCGTGCAGGCCGGACGAAGATGCGACAATGACAGAGGTCTCTCGCCGGCAGCCTTCGATCATGAAAGTATGCCGCTTGCGCCGCATCCTGGTCCTCGGCCCGCTCGCCGGCGTACTTTGCGCCTGCAACGCTCGGACCCCTCCTTCGCAGTCCCCGGCCGCACGTCAGCAGGAAGCAGCGGAGGCGCAGCGCAAAGCGGCGAGCATCGAGGCGGAAATGAACAAGAACGCCGATTCCGAGGACATCGCCAAACAACCCGGCGACGTCAGGGACAGGCCGGGTCCCTAGCAGTCCGCAGACTTGGCCCCGCGCTGCTCAGAGGGCAGGAACGCCCCGGCGGACGTCCTCGGAGTACGTCTCGCTCGTATCCGCGCGCAGCCCGCGTTCGCTGATGTAGCCCAGGCTCCTCAGCTCTTCGAGCGAATAGCGCATGTCCAAACCACCGACGCTGTACACGTACTCGGGCAGGTAGCCCGAGAGCCACAGGCGGTAGCTTACCGGGAGAGGTCCGACGACGCGCCTGAGCATCCTGTACACCAAAATGGTGCAGTTGCCGGTGAGCGTATGGTAGAAGCGTGGACGGCCAACCAAGCGGTTCGCCTCCCCGACGTAGGCGAGGAACAGCGCCCGCATCGCCGAAGTGGTCATCCTCAACCGATAGAGATAGGTCTTCTCGCGGCGCACGTTGGTGCGCAATCGCACGATGTCGCGCTCGTCGGCGGCGATTACGCTCAATTCGAATTCCTTGAAGAACCCCCCGATTTCGGAAAACGTTTGGGTGCGCTCGCGCCGGATCTCGACGGAAAACACCAGGTGGCTGCCGTCTTCGAAGCCGAATGACAGAAGCGTGTGGGCGATCGCATGGCCGGCCCAGTACGACATGATCATGTCGAGAGAGACCAGACGATCGAGATCGAAGCGGCGGGTTTCCCAGCGCACCATGTAGTCGGCGGCGGTGCGCCATGCGAAGTTGCGCACGTTGTGCAGGGTCACGTGACTGCCCTCGACGCTGCCGTGCGTCAGCTGAGCCACATCGTCCGCCCAATCGCGGGTGTTGGTCGGCGACAGGCTGTTCCACCAAATCAGCAACGCCAAATATGCGGCGCCAAACGCGAGGGCTCCCGATGCCAGCCACCCCGACCAGACCGCTGCCCCGCAAAAAATTCCGAATGCCACCCAGAAGGCAGATATGGACGACTTCCAGCCGCGGCCGCCGGGTGCCTGATACCAGAGCGCGAGCGCACCCCAGACGCCGGCGAGTCCGATGATCAACGTGACGAATGCCCGGGTCACTATGCCAGGGGCGCTACCGGACGGCGCGCTCGCTCAGGAACGTGCGCAGAATGCGTGCGGTGTGGCTCTTCGCGGCCCTGAGCGCGACGGTATCCGGGTCGCCTTCCGCCACCACGCGGCCGCCGCCTCCGCCTCCTTCGGGCCCCAAGTCTACGATCCAATCGGCTTCGGCCATGACGTCCAGGTTGTGCTCGATCACCACCACCGTATTACCTGCATCCACGAGGCGCTGCAACACCTTGATGAGCTTTTCCACGTCCGCCATATGCAGGCCGACGGTCGGTTCATCAAGCACATACAAAGTGTGCTGGCCCTCGCGGCGGGCCACGTCAAGTCCGAGGGCGTCGGTGCGGGTTTTCGAGAGCTCGGCCACCAGCTTGATGCGCTGGCTCTCGCCCCCGGAAAGGGTCGGACTCGGCTGACCGAGACTCAAGTATCCGAGGCCGACATCGGCAAGGAGCTGAACAGGATGATGAATGCTGCGCTGGGCGCGGAAAAATTCCGCGGCGTCGTCGACGCTGAGCGCGAGCGTCTCCCCAATGCTCCTGCCCTTGAACGTGATGCCCAAGGTCTCCTGGTTGAACCGTCTACCGCCGCACACGTCGCACAGAACCTGCACGTCGGGTAGGAAGCTCATCTCGATGCGCTGCATCCCCTGCCCCTCGCACGCTTCGCAGCGCCCGCCCGCTGTATTGAACGAGAATCGGCTGGCGGTGAATCCTCGAATGCGTGCGTCAGTGGTCTCCGCGTAGAGCCGCCTGATCGCATCCCAGAAGCCGATGTAGGTGGCGGGGCAGGATCGCGGGGTTTTGCCGATCGGGGTTTGATCGACTTCCAACACGCGGCTGATCGTCTGCCAGCCCTCGATCGAGCGGCATCCCAGCAGCTCGATCTTGCAGTCGCGCTCCGCGCGCGGGCGCCTGGCCACCAGGCGCTTGAGATTGCCGAGCAAAACGTCGCGGGCGAGGGAGGATTTGCCGGAGCCCGAGACACCGGTCACCACCGTCAGGCGGCCCAGTGGAATGCGCGCGTCCACGCGCGCGAGGTTGTGCAGACTCGCCCCCGCGATGCGGATCGATGGCGTGTCGCGGTCGACCGATCGCCGGCGAGCCCTGGAATGCTTGAGCGGTGCGGCCAGACACCGGCCGGTGGGGGAGTCTGCGCGCCTCGCCAACTCCACCGCCGTTCCCTGAGCCACCACGTGACCGCCGCGGGTACCCGCGCCCGGCCCCAAATCGATGACGTGATCGGCACGTCGAATGGTGTCCTCGTCGTGCTCCACCACCACCAATGTGTTGCCCTTGCTGCGCAATCGATCCAGCGTATCGAGCAGTATGACGTTGTCGCGCGGATGCAGCCCGATGGTGGGCTCGTCCAGCACATAGCACACACCCTGCAGGTTCGAACCGAGCTGGGCCGCCAATCGGATGCGCTGCGCCTCGCCGCCCGACAGCGTCGGTGCCGCACGGTCCAATTGAAGATAGCCGAGTCCCACGTCGCGTAAGAATGCGGTTCGGGCCTCGAGCTCAGCGAGCAGGTCCCGGGCGATCTCGAGCTCGCGGCCCCCCAGCTTGAATTTACGCAAGGCGACCGCGAAATCCTCGACCGGTAAATGCGTGAGCTCGGCGATCGAGAGCTCGCGGAACAATACGTTTCGCGCGACCGCATTGAGCCGGGCGCCGGCGCAGTCCGGGCAGGGGGCAGGCTCTCCGGTGTCGGGGTCGCTCAATGCCTGCCACTGCGATTCCTCGCCCGTCTGTTGCGCGTCGAACTCGGCGAGCTTGAGCCCGGTGCCGAAGCAGCCCTTGCACCAACCATGCCGGGAGTTGAACGAAAACAAGCGCGGATCGAGCTCTGGAAAGCCCGTGCCGCAGCTCGGGCAGGCGCGCTTCGTCGAGAATACGGCCGGATCGGCGGCGCTCGCGCCCGCCTTGGTCGCGTTTGCGAGGACGTGCACGACCCCTCGTCCGTGCTCCAGCGCGGCCGCGAGGGCCTCGCGAAGCTCCGGTTCCGCCTGCGAGCTGACTGCAAGAGTCGCCACCGGCAGCTCGATGCTGTGCTCGACGAATCGATCCAACCGCGGCCATTTCGCCGTGGGTTTGAGCTCGCCGTCCACGCGCAATTCGGCGAAGCCCTTGGCTCGCAGCGTCTTGGCGAGCGCCGTGTAGAGGCCTTTGCGAGCCACGATGAGCGGCGCCAGCAACGTGATCTTGCGCCCGCGGTATTCCTTCAGCAGCCGCGCGGCGATGGCGTCGGCGGATTGCGGCTCGATGCGCGAACGACACGAGGGACAGTATTGCACGCCCAGCTTGACATAAAGGAGGCGCAGGAAATGATAAAGCTCGGTGAGCGTCGCCACCGTGCTCTTGCGGCCGCCGCGGCTCGTGCGCTGTTCGATGGCGACCGTCGGCGGTATGCCAAAAATCGCGTCCACTTCGGGCCGGGAGGCCGGTTGCACGAACTGCCGCGCGTAGGCGTTGAGCGACTCGAGGTATCGGCGCTGTCCCTCGGCGAACAGGATGTCGAAAGCGAGGGTGCTCTTGCCGCTGCCGGAGACGCCGGTGATGACGGTGAATCGATTGCGGCCGAGATCCACGTCGATGTCCTTGAGGTTGTGCTCGCGGGCTCCGCGGATCTCGATGGCGCGCGGCGGCCTGGCAGCCATTTCCGGGCCTTCCGCCTCGCCGACGCCGCGGCCGAACGAGACGTCGGGCTCGATGCTTTCCGCAAGCGCGCGGCCGGTATGCGAGGCCGCGAGGCGCATGACATCTTCCGGGGTGCCCACGCCCACCAGCGCGCCGCCGGCATCACCTCCCTCGGGGCCCAGGTCGATGATCCAATCCGCGGCGCGCACCACGTCCAGATTATGCTCGATGACGAGAAGCGAATGGCCCGCCTCGATCAGGCGACGGAACGCGCGCAAGAGCTTGGCAACATCGTCAAAATGCAAGCCGGTGGTAGGTTCATCGAACAGAAAGAGCGACCCGCGGCGCGGACCGTCACCGGCATTCTTGCCGTTGCCGGCGCGGCTCCTGCCGCGGCTTTTTGTCTTCGCAGTCCCGGAAGCGGCCGCAGTCTGCACCGCATTCTCGGCGAGATGACCGGACAGCTTCAGGCGCTGTGCTTCGCCGCCCGAGAGCGTGGGCACCGGTTGGCCGAGGCGCAGATAATCGAGCCCCACCTCGGCGAGCGGGGCGAGACGCAGGCACACCTCGGGGTCGCCGCTGAACACCCTCAGCGCTTCCGACACCGTCAGATCGAGCACATCGGCGATGCTGAGCGGATCAGAGTCGCCCCGCGACAGCTTGATCTCGAGTATCTCAGAGCGATAGCGCCGGCCGTTGCAATCGGGACAGCGCAGGTACACATCCGACAGGAACTGCATCTCCACATGCTCGAAGCCATTGCCCCCGCAGCCCGGACAGCGGCCGTTGCCGGAGTTGAAACTGAACGTCCCGGCGGTGTATTTGCGCTCTCGTGCCGCCGGGAGTTTCGAGAACAAATCACGAATGGCATCGAAGGCGCCCACGTAGCTCGCGGGATTGGAGCGCGTCGTGCGGCCGATGCTCGATTGATCGACCATCACGACATCGCCGATCAGCTCTGCGCCCACGATGCGCGCGTGAGCGCCCGGATTCTCGGTGGGCTTGCCGTAAATCCGGCGCAATGCGGGGAACAGGATGTCGTGCACCAGCGTGGATTTGCCAGAGCCACTGACGCCCGTGACACACACCAGGCGATTGAGCGGGATATCCACGTCGATGTTCTTGAGGTTGTGCTCCTGCGCGCCTTCGATGCGCAGAGTTCCCGGCGAAGCGGGACGCGCCGCGGCGCAGGGTATGTCGACCCGGCGTCGATGCAGCAAATAATCCGCGGTCAGCGAGTTCTTGGCTTTCGCGAGCGCTCCCGGGCGGCCCTGAAACACGATCCGACCGCCGTGCTCCCCGGGACCCGGCCCAATATCGATCAGCCGGTCCGCCGCCTGCATCACCTTCGGATCATGCTCGACCACGATCAGCGTGTTGCCGGCATCGCGCAGACGCTTCATGACGCCGACGATGCGGCCCAGGTCGCGGGCATGCAGGCCGATGGAAGGCTCATCGAGCACGAACAGCGTGTTCACCAGCGAAGTGCCGAGCGCCGTCGTGAGGTTGATCCTCTGCACTTCACCCCCGGACAGCGTGCGCGATTGGCGGTCGAGATTCAGATAGCCCAGGCCGACCTCGGTCAGGTACTTGAGCCGCCCGCGGATCTCGTTCAACAACAGATCGGTTGCCGCATCGAGCGGTGCAGGCAGAACGAGTTCTGAAAAAAACCGCAGGTTGCGATCGATGGGCGCGAGCATCACGTCGCGGATGTTGACGTCCGGCGAGCCATACGGCGAGCCGTTCGGCGAGCCGATCCGCCACAAGAGCGCATCCGGCTTGAGGCGCGATCCCCGGCATGTGCTGCACTCGGTGTACGACCGATAACGCGACAGCAGCACCCGGATGTGCATTTTGTACGCCTTGGTCTCGAGCCAGGCGAAAAACCGCCTCACTCCGTACCAGACGTTCTTCGTCCATTCGCCTTCACCGTCGAGCACCCAGTTGCGCTCGGCATCGGTAAGCTCGCACCAAGGCGTATCGAGCGCGATGCCGCGCTTGCGTGCAAATCGAATGAGGTCCGCCTGGCACTCTTTGTTGGACTCCGTCTGCCAGGGCTTGATGGCGCCGGCCCGCAGCGACAGCGCGGTATTGGGGATGACCAATCCGTAGTCGACCCCGATGATCCGTCCGAAGCCGCGGCAGGTCTCGCACGCGCCGATGGGCGAATTGAAACTGAAAGTGCTCGGGGTCGGATCCTTGTAGCCGATGTCGCAGTCGGGGCAATGGAGCTGGGTCGAAAAGCGCCAGGGCGCACCGACCGTTCCATCATCGTACTGCGGGTAGACATCGAGACGTCCCTGACCGACCTTGAGCGCCGCCTCGATGGCGTCGTTCGCGCGGGCCGGCTCGACCGAAGACCAGCGGAATCGATCCTGTGTCATTTGCAGGATGTCGCGGCGCTCTTCGTGGATCCGGGTATAACCCTGCGCGGCCAGCAGCTTCTTGATCTCCGCCGCGTCGAAGTTCTGCGGTATCGGCACCGGGAACGTGAGCAGCAGGCGTGGATCGCCCACCGAGTGCGCTCGTTCGCCGAGACCGGCGCGGATGGTTTCCACGGTGTCGCGCCGCACGGGCTGTGCACAGCCCCTACAATGCAGTACTGCCGCACGCGCGAACAGAAGCTTGAAATGATCGTTGAGCTCGGTCATGGTGCCGACGGTCGAGCGGGACGTGCGCACCGGATTCGTTTGATCGATGGCGATGGCGGGCGGAATGCCTTCGATCGCATCGACCAACGGGCGATCCATGCGATCCAAGAATTGCCGCGCATACGGCGAGAACGTCTCGACGTAGCGGCGCTGGCCCTCGGCGTACAAGGTATCGAACACCAGCGACGATTTGCCCGATCCGCTGACGCCCGTGACGACGATCAATTCGTTGATCGGGAGGTCGAGGTCGAGATTCTTGAGATTGTTCTGGCGCGCGCCGCGAATGCGTATGGCATCCGCGCGGGACGGATCTGAAGATGACATGTGTGTTTACCAGGGGATTGGGCCGATCCGACGAAACGGTCGGATCGACTCGGATTCACGACGACTGCACCGACATTATATAGGGATGGTCGGCCGCTTTTCATCGGCAGCCAGGCCCGCCTGCGCGCTCATACAGTGTTCGAGCAAGGCGGGTACTGTATGGTGGAGGCAATTCGGCTCCGGGACGGGAGCCAGCCCACTCGTCAGGCCACTACGCTCACGCCCTTCCAAAATGCCACGCGACCCTTGATCTGGCGTGCCGCATCTTTCGGTTCCAAGTAGTACCAAACCGCATCCAAGTTGCGCTCGCCGTTGACGTTCAACGTGTAGTAGCCGGCGGTTCCCTTCCATGGACACACGCTCGTGTGAGTGCTGGACTCGAGCAGTGAAGCATTGACCGAGGCCAGCGGAAAATAATGGTTGCCCTCCACCACCACTGTGTCTTGGGACTCCGCGATCACGGTTCCATTCCAGATTGCCTTCATATGGATTTCCTGTATCGAAGCAGTTTCGTTCGTAGCGGGTGCCGGGTTTAGACTGGCATCCCGCCCACAGCATCGAGATGCGCCATGACATTTTCACTTTATGCAGCCACGATTCCCTCCTATCTCCAGACCCTGGGAGCAGTGTCCGGACTTCTGGACAAGGCTGAGACGTTTTGCACGGAACGAGGCGTCGCACCGGGAGACATTCTGGCGGCAAGCCTCGCCGAGGACATGCTTCCGTTCGCGTACCAGGTGAAGTCCGCGGCGGTCCACTCGCTTGGCGCAATCGAGGGAATCCGACGCGGCGTGTTCTCTCCCGATCAAACGCAGCCTCCCGACAGCTTCATTGCTCTCAAATCGCGTATCTCGCGGACCATCGATGATCTCCGTGCGATCGACCCGGGCGAAGTCGACGGCTTTCTCGGACGCGACATGCGCTTCGCGTTTGGCACCCGGCAGATCGCCTTCACGGCGGAAAATTTTCTGCTGTCGTTCTCGCTTCCCAACTTCTACTTTCACGCCACCACCGCTTACGACATCCTCCGATGGAAGGGTCTGCCGATCGGCAAGCGAGATTTCTTGGGAATGCTGCGCAAGCAGCCCTGACCTGAATCGATCGCTCTAACGCCCTGCGAATTGCTCCATCATCAGACCGGTGCCGCCGCGGGTGACGTGCGCGACAATGGCGGTGCGCCTGTGGATCTTGGTGATCAGCCCGAGGTTGATGGCGAACGCGAGCTGAACTTGCTGACCCTTGCGCAGACCGAGATTTTCGGTCTCGACGAACACGCCATTCGCGCTCAGATTCTTCGCCTTGCAGATCCGGCTCTTGCGCCCCGACATCACCACGTAAACGGTGGTGCGTGCGCGATGACGGGTATGCAGACGACGCTCCATCCGAGGGGCCCTTTGAAGATCGTGTGAGGAAGTCGCCATTATGCACACCCATCCGTCGTTCGCGAAGCGCTCATTGCGCTGTTCGATCGATAAGTAAAATAGGGTGGGATTAGGTCCAAGGCAATGGACGGATTGGCCGACTGGCGGTCGGAAGGTGCTGACGCGGATGGTCCCGTTTAACGAAAGGTGTATGGGGCTCAGCTGAGAGGCCCCCGGTGAATCAGCGCTTACGCTACATCTTTGCGGCGGATTGCGAGCTGCTCGGGCGCTTCGATGCCCATCTTGACCCTCCGACCGGTACCGCCGAGCAGTGTGATCAGGATGGGGCCGTTGGCAAATAGCTGCGCGAGGGTCATGCTCGCATCCACGCCCTCGGCAGGTTGAATGACGATGGACTCATCGGCTCGGCGGCTGAGGACTAGCATGAATCAAGCCTTGGCGAGCGCGCGCAGCGCTTTGGCAAAAGTTTTGCCCTGGTGCGTGTAGGTGAGAGGGGAGGAGCCGCGCAGGATGCCCAGCAGCTGCTGAACCTGACCTTGGCGCAGGTTGATGATGTAGCCGTTGATTTCGTTCTCGGTGCGACAGCCTGCCATGAGCTCCATCAGAGTGCGCCAGCGCTCGGCGACCGTGCTGGCGATACCCGTTCCGCGCGGCACGCTAGCACCCGGGAGTTCCTGCTCGGCCGCCAGCGACATGGCGCGACGCTCGTCCTCGAGCTTTTCGATCGCGCCGAGAAGGCGTGTTTTCTCGGCGGCTTGCTGCTCGACGGCCTGGGGTGCCGTGCCGGTCAGCGCCGCGCGCTCCGCGTCCAGCGTGGTGGCAAGAGTGCGCGCGACTTCGATCTCGTGATCAAGCAACTGTTCCAGGCGGCGGCGCGCATCGTCGATCATGGCACTACTTCAGCCCGTTCTCGAATTGGATTATCTTGTCCGCGACGCGCCCGACATCGACCTGATAGGTGCCGTTGGTGAGCGCCTGTTTGATCGAAGCCACCTTCGCCGCGTTGACCACCGGGGCCTGGGCGACTGCGTCCGAAAGCTTCTGCAGCGAGCGGGCGGATGAGGTGAGCGTTACTTGGTCGGCCGTCTGGGGGGGCGAGGACGACGGCGCCGCCGCGTCGGCCTGGGTCTTGTCAGCCGCAACGCCGCCGCTGCTCGAACCTTTGGGGGGCGCAAGTGGCTCGGACGTTGAATATCCACTGATTTTAGCTGGCACCGAAGTCTCTCCTGGGCGAGCGTTAGCCCTTGCCCTCGTTATCGTCAGGGAACAGATGATCTTTAACTATCGCGCGTGAAAACACCGTCTGGGACTTGTATCGGCTGTGACGTGGTTCACTTAAGGCCTATTGCAAAATAATTTCCACTACCTGGCGGGAACGTGCAATTCCTTCGACAACCTTCCCTGATGACAAATTCTCTACCTTAACTCGTTGATTGACCATGCCATCGGTGATGGCGCGGCCCTGCATGCTGACGCTCATGCCCCCGGCATCCGCCACCAGGGTCACGGTCTGACCGCGTTCCACGGCCTTGGCGCCCAGCAGGAACTGGTTGGTAATCACCGCCCCGCTGGCGATCGGGCGACCGGCGGTCAACCCGACCGTGGCCGCCGGATCATCCATGTAGCCCGGCGGCAGCGTCGAGATGTCGCGCTGCTCGGTGCGTAAATCGTTGGCGGTCAACACGCTGCCGGCGACGAGGGCGTGCGCGGCCACGGCCACCTGCGAGGTACCGACCACTCGGACGGGGACATAAATGTGCCACGGCGGCGCAGCCGGACAGCTGAGTTCGACCAAAATGCGATCCCGCATCTGACCACCCGGGCCCACCGATGCTCTCACCGGCTGATCGCAGTGTGCCAGGCGGCCCGTGATGGGACCGGCCGCTAAACGCTCGTGCGGCGTCAGTGCCGGCAAGTGCTGGGTGCCCTCGGATCGCGCAAGCGCCTCCAACTGGGCGTTGTCTTGGATCTCGGCGGACGCCTCGAGGGCTGAAGCGGCCGCCTCGAAGCCCCACAATTGCATGGCCGCCAGGCAGGCACCGCCGGCGAGCCGACGAATTTTTGACGATATTTTCATCTGATCTTATACAAGCAAGGGACGTGCCATCCGCTCTTGGGTGCCCTCGGGCGGTCGGTAACGCCCCTCCGCCGCGCGGCCGGTGGCTGGCCGCCCGGCGGCAAAGTTTTGCCGCCCACCTCAGTCCGAGCGCGCCTGCATGTGACGCGGGTCCCCTTCAGCGCACCACCGGCCCGAAAAAAAGCGCCGGGTTGGCCGTTTCCCACCGGTTGGCACAGCACTTGCTCAGGTGTACCCCGAGGAGCAAACCGATGTTCGACAATATTTTCGGCATTCACGAACAAGCGCTGATGGTGCAGGGGCAACGCATGGGCGTGCTCGCGGGCAACCTCGCGAATGCGGACACGCCCGGCTTCAAGGCGCGCGATATCGATTTCGCCGCAGTGCTGTCGTCGCAGAGCCAGGGTGATCGCGCGCTGCCGCTCGCGGCCACGGACTCGGCCCACATTACCTTGAGCGGCACCGACCCGGCGACGGCCGATGTGAAATACCGCAATCCCTATCAGGCATCGCTCGACGGCAACACCGTGGAAATGCCGGTCGAGCAGGCGGCCTTCTCGGAGACGAACGTGCGCTATCAAGCGAGCCTCAACTTCATCAACAGCCGCATTTCCGAGCTGACGCTCGCCATCAACGGATCATAGGCCGGAAGGTCCCGGAGAACCCGCATGTCCCTATTCGACGTTTTCAATGTATCCGGCAGCGCGATGAACGCGGAGACGATCCGCCTCAACACCACGGCGAGCAACCTCGCCAACGCGGAGAGCGTGAATGGAGATCCCACCAAGGTTTATCGAGCCCGCCATCCCGTGTTTCAGGCCGTCATGAACTCTGAAATGGGTCTCGATGACGCAGCGGGCGCCTCGAGCGGCGTGCGGGTGATGGGCGTGGTGGAGAGCACCACACCGCCGATTCAGACCTACGAACCCAATAACCCGCTCGCGGACAAGGACGGCTACGTCTACACCTCGAATGTGAATTCGATCGAGGAGATGGCCAACATGATCTCCGCCAATCGCTCCTTCGCCACCGACGTCGAGGCTGTAAACACGGCGCGGGATCTGCTCCTCAAAGTCATCTCGATGGGCCATTAGAGCCCTCCATCATTCAAGTCTGGAAGCAACCATGATCAATTCGATCAATCAAGTCATCCACGCGACCACCAGCGGCACGGGCACCGGCGGCGCCGGCGGCACGAGCGGTACTGGCAGCACGAGCGGTACCGGCAGCACGAGCGGTACCGGCAGCACGAGCGGTACCGGCAGCACGAGCGGTACCGGCAGCACGAGCGGTACCGGCAGCACGAGCGCCGCCAGTGCTACGACCCTCGGTGGTACCGATTTTCTCACCCTGATGCTGGCGCAGCTGAAGAATCAAGACCCGACCAGTCCGGTCGACAGCAACGCGTTCTTGAGTCAGCTCGCCGCGCTGAGCGAAGTGCAGGGCATCACTCAGCTCAATACCTCGTTCGCGACGTTGTCCAGCTCGCTCACCTCGAACCAGGCATTGCAGGCGTCCTCGCTCCTCGGACACCAAGCCCTGGTGCCGAGCTCGACGGCCACCCTGGCGACGGCCGGCGCAGCGATCTCGGGAGCGGTGAGCGTGCCGCAGACCAGTTCTCAGGTGGTGCTCAACATCACCAACAGCGCGGGCGCGCTGGTGCAGTCGATCAATCTCGGCGCGCAGCCGGCGGGCCTCGCGAACTTTACCTGGAACGGGCAGACCTCCGGTGGGCCGGCGGCCGCCGGGACTTACAAACTGACCGCCGAAGTGAGCGGCGTTGCCGGCGGAACGGCGGTCACCACATTGGTGGGCGGCACGGTCGACAGCGTCACCATGGGATCCGGCACGACCGGCATGTTGCTGAACATTTCCGGACTCGGCAGCGTTCCGTTCAGCAGCGTCCAGCAGATATCGAACTAATTCTTCAGGAGTTTTCAGAATGGCTACATTCAGCATTGCACTATCGGGCCTCACAGCGTCGAATTCGGCGCTCGGCGTCACCTCGAACAACATCGCCAACGCGAACACCACAGGATTCAAAAACTCCCAGGCCGAGTTCGGGACCGTGTTCACCTCAGGCGCGGTCAATCTCAACACCTCGACCGGCGGCGAAGGTGTGCAGCTGCTCGGTTCGCCGCAGCAGTTCACACAGGGCGACATCACCACGACGTCATCGCCCCTCGACATGGCGATCAGCGGCAACGGCTTCTTCACGCTCAACAGTCCGAGCGGAACCGTCTATACGCGTAACGGGCAGTTCCAGGAGGACAACCAGGGCAATGTGGTGAGCGCGAGCGGGCAATATCTGCAGGTGTACCCGCCGCTCGCCAATGGCGGCTTCAACACGGGCGCCCTGTCGAACCTCAACCTGAACACCTCGCAGAGCGCGCCGGTGGCAACCTCGACCGGAACGGTGATCCTCAACCTGCCGTCGAACGACGCGGTGCCGACCGCCGCACCGTTCAGTCCCACCAATTCGGCCACCTACAACCAGTCGACCTCGACGACGGTCTACGATTCGCTCGGCAACTCCTATCCGGCGACGTTTTATTTCATTCAGACCGCCACCCCGGGACTGTGGGACGTGAACATGACGGTCAACGGCACGCAGGTTGGAGGCACTCAAACGATTAAGTACTCGAGCTCCGGCGGGGTGACGGCACCCGCCAACGGACAGCTGGCCTTCGCGGGATTCACACCGACCGACGGCGCGGCCACGATGAACATGACCTTCAATTTCGGCCAGTCCACCATGTACGGCACCCAATTCGGCGTGAACTCGATCACCCAGAACGGCTATACGACCGGCCAGTTGAGCACCGTGTCCGTCGACTCCACCGGAGTCGTCTCGGCCGTCTACACCAACGGCCGCTCCACCCAGCTTGGCCAGCTCGCCATCGCGAATTTTCCGAATCCGCAGGGACTGCAGCAGTTGAGCGACACCAATTGGGCGCAGACATTCACCTCCGGAACCTCCGTGCAGGGTACGGCGGGCTCTGCAGGCTTTGGCAGCGTGCAGGCGAGCTCGCTCGAAAACTCCAACGTCGATCTGACCACGGAGCTCGTGAACATGATCACCGAGCAGCGCGCCTTCCAGGCGAATGCGCAGGTGATCACCACCGCCGATCAGATGTCCCAGACCGTGATCGGAATCGCAACCAATGGATAGAGGTCTCTATGTGGCGATGACCGGCGCGAAGCAGATCATGCAGGCGCAGGCGGTCAACAACCACAACATCGCGAACATCAACACCGTGGGCTTTCGCGCCGATTCGGTGGCGTTCTACAGCCAGCCCATCTACGGTGCGGGTTACCCGTCGAGAGTCAACGCAGTGGCGGGCGATTCGGGCACGGACTTCTCCGACGGCGTGATGCAGAGCACCGGCCAGCCTCTCGATGTGGCCATCAACGGCAAAGGCTACATCGCCGTTCTCGGCAAGGACGGCACGGAAGCGTACACGCGCGCCGGCGATCTGCGCGTGGGGGTCGACGGCATGGTGACGACCGCCGCAGGCCAACCCGTGATGACGGAGTCGGGTCCGCTCAATATTCCGCCGGCAACGACGATCACCGTCGGAGACGACGGTACGGTATCGGTACTGTCGCTCGGACTCGCTCCGAAGGGCATCTCGCCGAGCGATCGCATCAAGCTGGTAAACCCGCCGGAGAAGAATTTGCAGAAGGGCTCGGACGGCCTGCTGCGCACCAAGGACGGCAGCAAAGTGGAGACCGATCCGACCGTCACTCTCAGCTCGGGAGTGCTCGAGTCGAGCAACGTCAATGCCGCGCAGTCGCTGATCAACATGATCGAGCTTCAGCGACTGTATGAATTTCAGGTCAAAAGCATGAACTCGACCGATCAGAACGAACAAATGGCCGAACAGATGATGTCGAACGCCACATAGCGCTTAGACAGAAACAAGGAATATCAAGATGAATCTCGCATTATGGTCCGCCAAAACAGGTCTCGACGCGCAGAACACGCAGATGGCGATCATCGCCAACAACCTAGCGAACGCCAACACCACCGGCTTCAAATCGCAGCGTGCGGCGTTCCAGGACCTCATGTATCAAAACATCCGCCAGGTCGGCGCGCAGAGCACCCAGAACACCCAGTACTCGACCGGGCTCAGCCTGGGTACCGGCGTGCGCATCGCCGCCACCGAATCGAACTATTCACAGGGCAGCGTGACCACCACCAACGGTTCACTCGACATGTCGATTTCCGGCCGCGGGTTCTTTCAGATCACGATGCCTGACGGCACGCTCGGCTACACGCGCGACGGCTCGTTCACCCTCGACAATCAGGGCAATGTCGTAACGGCGAGCGGCTATCCGCTGCAACCCGCGATCACGATCCCGGCAGGCACGCAATCGGTCACCATCGGCAACGATGGCGCGGTCACCTCGGTGGCGGCGAGCGGCAAGGCGACGCAAATCGGCCAGGTGCAGCTCGCCGACTTCGTCAACGAACAGGGCCTGCAGAACATCGGCAACAACCTCGTGGTCGAGTCCGCGGCCTCGGGCTCGCCGCAGACCGGCACCGCCGGCTCGAACGGGCTCGGCACATTGCAACAGGGGTCGCTCGAGACTTCGAACGTGAATACGGTCACCGAGCTCGTGAACATGATCGAGTGTCAGCGCGCCTACGAGATGAACTCGAAGGCCATCACGACCAGCGATCAGATGCTTCAGTACCTGACGACCAACCTGTCGTGATCCGCGTGCGCAGTCCACTCCAGGTGTTGCTCGTCGTGTTGCTGCCGATATGCGCCCTTGCGGTGCTTCCAGGCTGCTCGACGTTCTCGCACAAGGACCACAAAGTCGATCCCGTCAAGCCGCGCGCGCTGCCTCCTCCGGTGGCGCGCACCGACGGCGCCATCTACCAGGCCGGGCAGGAAATGGCGCTGTTCGCCGATTTGAAGGCGCGCCGCGTCGGCGATGTGTTGACCATCGTGCTGAACGAGGCGACCACGGCGAGCAAGAACGCTGAAACCAAGACCGCGAAGACCTCCGCGGTGACCGATACGGGGCCGACCATCTTTGGCAAGTCGATCCTGACCAAGGGCGTGCCGATCCTCGATACCACGCTGTCCGGTTCGCACGCCTTCGACGGCGTGGGAACGGCTTCGCAGGGCAACAGCTTCGTCGGCAGCCTCACCGTGACGGTGACCGAGGTCGAGAGCAACGGCAATCTGGTGGTGGTGGGCGACAAGAACTTGAAGCTCAACCAGGGAGATGAGTTCATTCACATCTCCGGCGTGGTGCGGCCCGCGGACGTGACCACCAACAATACCGTCACCTCCGACAAGATCGCGGACGCGCACATCAGCTACTCGGGCAAGGGCGTCATCGCCAATGCCAACCAGATGGGCTGGTTGACACGCTTCTTCAACTCCGTTTTCTCGCCGTTCTGAAGGCGCGAAGAGATACATGAACACATTGCTTCGAAAGTGCCTGCTGAGCGTGGTGTTGTTGACGGCCTTTGCCGGTGCAGCGCCCGCCGAGCGCATCAAGGACATGGCGCAAATCCAGGGCGTGCGCACCAACCAATTGGTCGGATACGGACTGGTGGTGGGTCTCGACGGCACCGGCGATCAAACCAGCCAGGCGCCGTTCACCATCCAGTCGCTCACCAATATGCTCGCGCAATTAGGCGTGGTCGTGCCCGCCAATGTAACCCCGCAGCTCAAGAATGTGGCGGCGGTGGCGGTGCATGCGGTTCTGCCGGCGTTCGTCAAGCCCGGCCAGACCATCGACATCACGGTGAACTCGCTTGCGAATGCGAAGAGCCTGCGCGGCGGTTCGCTCCTGGTCACGCCGCTCCACGGACTCGACGGCCAGATCTATGCCATCGCGCAGGGGAATCTGATTGTGTCGGGCTTCGGCGTGCAGGGGAACGATGGCTCCAAGCTCACGGTCAACGTGCCGAGCTCCGGCCGCATCCCGAACGGGGCGACCGTCGAGAAGGCGGTGCCTTCGGCGCTCGCCCAGGGTGAGGCCATCACCCTGAATCTCAACGATCCGGATTTCACCACCGCAACCCGCCTGGTCGCGAGCGTGAACAAGGGCGTGGGAGACGGCATGGCGAGCATCATCGACGGGGGATCCGTGCGGGTGCGTGCCCCGATCGATATGACGCAGCGTGTGGCCTTCCTCTCGACCATCGAAAACCTTGAGGTGGAGCCGGCCAGCGCGGCCGCCAGGGTGATCATCAACTCGCGCACGGGCACCGTGGTCATCAGCAGCAATGTCCGGGTGAGCCCGGCGGCGGTGTCGCACGGCTCGCTCACGGTCAGCATCAAAGAGGAGCAGTCGGTGAGCCAGCCATCGATCGGTGCCCGCGTCGGGACTACCACGGTGACCAACAGTTCCACCATCAACGTCGACCAGGGACCGAACCGGATGTTTTTGTTCAAACCCGGGGTGGAGCTGGAACAGATCGTGCATGCCATCAACGAGGTCGGCGCGGCTCCCGGCGATCTGGTCGCCATCTTGGAGGCCTTGAAGGAAGCGGGAGCGTTGCAGGCCGAGCTGGTCGTGATTTGATCGGGTGATTCTAGCCGCGTGAGCCCAATGACTGCACCTCTAACATCCTCTTCGTCGCTGCCGCTGGCTCCGACCGCCGGCGCGCCAGAGGCGGGAACCTATACGGATCTCAAGGGCTTGGCCGCGCTGAAGAACGCGCCCACCTCGCCTACGACCATCAAAGCGGTGTCGCAGCAGGTCGAGGCGCTGTTCCTGCAGATGATGCTGAAGAGCATGCGCGATGCCACCGACGCCCAAGGGGGCGAGCCGGCCAGCAATGAGACCAGCATGTATCAGGACATGTTCGACAAGCAGGTCGCGCTCACCTTGAGCAAGCGTCAAGATCTTGGCATCTCGCGAATGTTCGAGCGGCAACTGGGCGGCAAGGCCGCGCCCGTACCGGCTGCCGCGAGCCCGGCCGCCCCCCTGCGCTCGGGTCACACGCGGGCTGAAGCCGACGGCCATGCGGCGGCTGCGCCGTCGACCGCGGTCACGGGCGAGCACGCCGCGGCGTTCGTGCAGAAGGTGTTGCCCACCATTCAACGCGCCGCCCAGGCTTTGGGGGTCAATCCCCTGGGGATGCTTGCGCAGGCCGCGCTTGAGACCGGTTGGGGCCAGCGCATGCCACGCACTGCGGATGGCAGTCCGAGTCTCAATCTGTTCGGCGTCAAGGCAGGGGACAGCTGGGCCGGTGCGCGTGCGGTCGCGGACACGGTGGAAATCAGCGGCGGTGTGGCGACTCAGCGCCGAACCGCCTTTCGGGCCTACAGCTCGATCGAAGACAGCGTGAGCGATTTTACGAAGCTGCTCGCGAACTCTCCCCGCTACCGCGAGACGGTGGCGGCCGGTGCGAGCGCGCAGTCCTATGTGGAGGGCATCGCCAAGGCCGGATACGCCACCGATCCGGAATACGGCAATAAGTTAAATCAGCTGCTGAACAGCGGCACGATGCGGAGCGTGCTCAATGCGCGGCTGGTCAAACTTTAGAAATGCCGGGATCGGCCGATAGATCGTGAAGTAGTTCCACTGGCCGGTGTGCCGGAGTACCCCAAGCGTGTCAAATGTTTTTGGAATCGATGTTTCGGCTCTGCAGGCCTTCCAACAGGCCATCGAGGTCACCAGCAACAACGTGGCGAATGCCTCGACGCCGGGCTACGACGTTCAGTCGATCGACCTGGTCACGACGCAACCGCAGGAATCCGGCGGCGTCCAAGTCGGCGCCGGAGTCACGGTCGGCGGCGTATCCCGTGCCTACAGCCAGACCGCTGCCAATCAGCTCAACACGTCGCAGGCGAGCCTCGGGCAGCTCAACGCGCTGCAGAATTACACCAGCCAGATCGACAATTTGTTCGGTACCAGTGCCGCGGGATTGACGACGGCGCTGCAGAACTACTACAGCGGCTGGTCCGCCGTGTCCGACAATCCAACCTCGGCGGCGGCCCGCCAGGCGCTGCTCGGCGATGCAAGCGCGCTGTCCCAGAATCTCAATACCACGAGCACACAGCTCAACAATCTGAGCACCGACGTGAATACGCGCATCACGAGCGATGTTCAGCAGATCAACTCGGTCAGCACCCAGATCGCCAAGCTGAACCAGCAGATCGCGAACAGCTCAGGCAACGGCCAGTCGCCGAACGCCCTGCTCGATCAGCGCGACCAGCTCGTATCGGGACTTTCGCAGGTGGTGGGCGTGACGACGACCAGCAACAGCGATGGCTCCATCAATGTGTTCGTGGGCAACGGCCAGCCGTTGGTACTCGACAGCACGTCCTACGCGCTCGCGACGACTCCCAACCAGTTCAACGCGTCGCAACTCGAGGTCGCCAACTCCAACGGCAATCCGATATCGAGCTCGATCACGTCGGGAGATCTCGGGGGCCTCCTGGCGGCGCGGACCCAGGCGATCGACCCGGCGTTGAATCAGCTCGGCCAGATCGCGACCGCGGTCGCACAGAGCGCCAACACGCAGCAGGCGTCGGGACTCGACCTCAACGGGCAGCTCGGCAGCGCGCTGTTCTCGGTCGGCGCGCCGGTGGCGAGCGCCTCGATCAACAACACGAGCGCCGTCTCCGCCAATGTCAGTATCACCAACATTGGCGCGCTGACCTCGGACAACTACGTGCTGTCGTACGCCGGCGGCGCCTATTCGCTCACTGATCAGACCAGCGGCGCGAACGTCGCGCTGACGGGGGCCGGCACTGCGGCGAGCCCGCTGACGGCCAACGGATTGTCCATCGTCCTGTCGGGCACCCCGGCGTCGGGCGATCAATACCTCATTCAACCGACGGCTCAAGCCGCCGGGACGCTGAGCGTCGCGCTCTCGAACCCATCCGGCCTCGCCGCAGCCGGCGCCATTCAGACCTCCGCGGCCGACAGCAACACCGGCACGGCGACCATCAGCGTGGGTACCGTCACCAATCCGGCCAACCCGAACCTTTTGAATACGGTGACCATCGCCTTTACCAGTCCGACCACGTACAGCATCAACGGAGCCGGGAGCTTCGCCTATGCATCCGGCGGCACCATCACCGACAACGGTTGGCAGGCCAAGATATCGGGCACGCCGGCCACCGGCGATACCTTCACGGTGCAGAGCAACGCAGGCGGCACGGGCGACAACACCAATGCGCTGGCATTCGTCAATCAGCAGTCGCAGGGCTACCTGTCCAACGGCACCGAAAGCGTCTCGGGCGCGGTCAGCGCGTTGATCAGCGGAGCAGGCGCGCAGGCTCAGCAGGTCAACACGGCGCAGACGGCGCAAACCGCGGTCAACTCGCAGGCGCAGACCAACGTGCAATCCGTGACGGGCGTGAACCTCGATGAGGAAGCGGCTCATCTGCTGCAGTGGCAGCAGTCCTACCAAGCGGCGGCACAGGCGCTCACGATCGCGAACGGCCTGTTCAGCAACCTGCTGGACGCCGTCAAGGCCGGATAAACTCAAAGATCGGAGATCGCTCGATGCGCATCACGCAAGGCATGGAACAAAGTCAATTCTTGACCGCGCTGAATCAGCTCGAGTCGGGTATCTCGGCCACGCAGAACGGAATTTCGAGTGGGCTTGCGTTCACTACCGCGTCCCAGGACCCGGTGGCGGCCGGGCTTGTCAACGGCTACAACCAGGTGCTCGCACAGAGTCAGCAGTACACGGCGAATGGCCAGAGCGCGCAGGGAAGCCTGAACATCGAGGACAACGCGCTCACCCAAGTGCAGACGCAATTGCAAAGCCTGCGCGATCTTGCCCTGCAGGCGAACAACGCCACCGTCTCGGGCGCCAATCTGAGCGCCATCGCCACCCAGGTGCAGTCGATCCAGCAAAGTCTCCTATCGATTGCGAACACCCAGGATGGTACGGGCAGCTACATCTTTGCCGGCTACTCGACGCAGACCCAGCCATTCGCGCAGACGGCAACCGGCGCGAGCTACGCAGGCGATCAGGGTCAGCGCCAGGTGCAGCTCGCCGCGGGCCAGACCGTGGTCGTGGGCGACAACGGCGATGCGGTGTTCAATCAGATCAAGACCGGCAACGGCACTTTCACCGTGACCCCAAACAACGCCATCAATACCGGCACCGGCATCATCGGCGCGACCTCGGCGACCAACCCGGCAACCTACGGCGGCGCGAGTTACACCATTCAGTTCACCGCGCCCAATGCCTACGAGGTGCTCAATTCGGCGAACGTTTCTGTCAGCACCGGAACTTACACCAGCGGCCAGGCGATCTCCTACGGCGGCTTTCAGGTGACGATATCGGGCGCGCCGGCCACGGGCGACCAGTTCGCCGTGGCACCGAGCACCAACCAAAGCGTGTTCACCACGGTGCAGAATCTCGCGAACGCCTTGCAGCAGGGGTCCTCGGCGACGAGCGGTAGCACTCAGCTCAACAACTCGATCGCCAACGCCATCGACAACATCGACCAGGCTCTCGGTCAGGTGCAGACTGTCCAGTCGAGCGTGGGGGCAAGGTTGAATACCATCACCGCCCAGCAATCGGCCGCGACGACGCAGCAAACCCAGCTGAAGCAGTCCGTATCGAACTTGCAGAGCCTCGACTATCCCTCGGCGATCACGAGCTTGGACTCACAGAACACGACACTGAGCGCCGCCATGCAGGCCTATACCCTGACGCAGGGATTATCCTTGTTCAAATATCTCTGAGCGGGTGAACGGCATCGTTGAAAGAGCTGCGTCGCGCTCTGCGAGCAAGGCGGCCGGCCTGCGCAGCGGTCATCTCCGAGCGGTAAGCTGGCTCAACCGCCGCTGAACGGCCGGCCACTCATCGACCAAAATCGAGAAGCGCATCGAGTTGCGCGCGGTGTCGTCGGCTGCGAGCCGGTGGGCGCGCAGAATTCCTTCGAACTTTGCGCCGATACGCGCGATTGCCGCCGCCGATCGCTCATTGCGCGCGTCGGTGTGCAGGCATACGCGAAGAGCCTGCCACTTCTCGAACGCGTGCGTCAACATCAGCAGCTTGGCCTCCGTGTTGATCGCCGTGCGGATTGCTGAGCGGGTCAACCAGGTGTATCCGATTTCGCAGCCGTCGATGGCCCGAGCGCCGTGACGCGGATGGCCTTGCGGCCAAGACCATCGCTCCAGGTTCCACAAGCGCGTGGAACCGACCACGATGCCGTCATCGACTCGCACGATCGCGAACGGCAGGGCGCTGCCGGCGTTTTGCCAGGCTAGCGCGGTGTCGATGTACTGCGCCGCTTTGCGCTCGCCCTGCGGGACGGGGCTCCAGCGATAGAGCGAAGGGTCGGCGGCGGCGGCGCTGACCAGTCCGTCGAGGTGCCGATGGTCCAACGGCTCGAGACGAACGTGCGCGCCTGTAAGCGTCAAGATCAGGTTATCCATGTCCGGCATTCGGTAATCATACGATGATGCCGGCGCAGCGGCGCGCAGCGGCGCGCAGCGGGGCGCGGCGGGGCGCGGCGGGGCGGCGGGTGGCGGGGCGGGTGGCGGGGCGGGGCGGCGGGTGGCGGCGCGGGGCGGCGCGGGGCGGCGCGGGGCGGCGCGGGGCGGCGGGTGGCGGCGGGTGGCGGCGCGGGGCGGCGGGTGGCGGCGCGGGGCGGCGCGGGGCGGCGGGTGGCGGCGGGTGGCGGCGCGGGGCGGCGCATTGACACCCTTCGCTCGCTACGCGACCATGAATCACATCCCATTCCTGGGACAAGCAGAGGCCATGCAACCCATCCCCGTCGGAGCCATCGGCTCCTTCAGCCTTCTCGTCCTGCCCGAACATCTCGCCAGCCGTTTCAAGGATTCGACGTTACCCCCGGTGCTCGCGACGCCGGTCATGATCATGGTCATGGAGAACGCGGCACTCAATGCGATCAAGCCCTATCTCGACGCCGGCGAAAGCGCGCTCGGCACCCGCGTCGACGTGCGCCATCTCGCGGCGACTCCGGCGGGTCGACAGGTGAGCGGGGAAGCGAAGGTGACCAAGGTCGATGGACGGCGCATCGAATTTTCGGTTCGCGCGACCGAGGGCGACGAGGAAATCGGCGTCGGGACCCACGAGCGCGTCGTGATCCTCATGGCGAAGCTCGCCGAACGAATGAAGGCTAAGTTCGGCTAGCTTCGCTGCACACAGGGACAACAAGTGTCGGCGCCTGCGCGTGGCGGTGAAGGGGGGAGCAACCGCGCCTCGTCGGCGCGGTTCAATGGATCGGGTGCTGCGAACTCGTCGAATGGGCGGTCCCCGATTTCGGTGCGGCGGCCCGGGCGGCGACTTCCTTCTGGCGCGGAGTAGGCTCCGGTGTTTCGTTCGCAACGGTATGTGCAGCGCCTGTCGCCCGAGCGGCGGGCTGCGCGACGGATGGTGCCGCGGGTTGGTGCGATGCTGCCGGCTGAGTATTGGAGGCGATGGGCTTGCGCGCGGTTACGGTCGGATGCGCACTCAGCACCGCGAGTGCGGGCGAGCCGGCGGTTTGCTGCCCGAAGCGGTGCTCCAGGGGCGATGCGGGTATGTGAGGCTCGGACGCGACTGCACGTTCTTGCGCTGTCGGAGGGGCATTGATGCCGCCCGGGCCGCCGTTGTAGCTCACCTTGCTCTGCCCCGTATTGCCCGTCGTTGCTTCGCTGTAGGTGTTGTGAGTGATGCTCGAGTTGAGGTTGCTCACCGCCCTGTTGTAGGCGAACGCATTCCCTTCCCAACGCCCTCCCGTGAAGCCGACGCCCGCATAGCCGGAGCCATAGTTGATGCCGCCGTAGTAGCCGACGTGCGCCGCCCAGTACCCGGGATGGAAGACATACGCCGCGGTGGCGAAGCTCCAGTAACCGGGAGTCCAAAGGAGTCCGGTTCGCGGCGGACGCATCCACGCTCCGGGCACCCAGTAGTAGCGTCCGCCACCCCAAGCCCAATAAGCAGGGGTCCAAAGAAATCCATCTATGGGGCAGGGCGGCTGCGGATCATCCTGCAATGGCGGTGGGACCTCGGCAGTGCGGACCTCAGCGTCCGCATCGGGGATGAAGCCCGCAGTCGTCGCCAACGATGAGTTGCCTTGATCCCGATCCTCATTGCTCCCCGGGAGCGTCCCGAGTGCTGCGCCCCAGGATGCCTGGATATCGCTCACGGGGCGTCCGCCGACCATGACACTCAGCACTCGCTCGCCCGCAATTTGACCCTCGTAGGGCACGTCGGCACTGAATCCATTCCACAACGCGGGGGCATCGTGCCGGTGCATGAGGAATGACGTGGACGTGAAGCGATCGATGGTCCAAGTTTCGTCCGAGCCGTCCGTTCGGCGGTACAGGCCGCCGTCAAGCTCGAGGGTAAAGCAATTTGTCCAGCAGAAATGCAGCACCCGGGGCGGCGCCGGTGCGTCCTCGAGATGCACCACGGATGCCTGACCATCTGGGTCGGCGTGATCGGAATAAACCACGTGTCCCTCGGCGTCGACCGACTTGAACACCTCTCCGGCCCGCGAGACCGAGACTGCGCCCATCAGTGGCAGGAGCGGCAGCAGGGCCGCGAGGCGGCGAAGGCATGCCGGTGGGGTCTTCCTTGAGAATTTCGGGCGCTCCATCGGAGCCAAGCTAACGAGGACGGCCATTTGTTGCGAAGATCCCCGTCACAGTCCGGCCCAAGTGCCCGTCGGGCTGACATAATCCCGTGGATTCGAGCGCAACGCAGTGGATCGGCGCAGGCCGCCGTCCGGATAAGACGTCGCTTTAAGGGGCCTTTACCCTAATGGTGATGCCCGCCCGCGCCGTGAACGTGTCCGTGCTCGAGCTCCTCTTCCGTCGCGGCGCGGACGCTGACCACTTCTACATTGAAGTGCAACGTCTGGTCGGCAAGCGGATGGTTGCCGTCAAGCGACACCATATCGCCCACCACGGCGGTGACGACGAACACTCGAAGACCCTCGTCGGTCTGCGCCCGAAACTGCATCCCCTTGCGGATCTCGCCCGAACCCTGAAGCGATCGCTTCGGCACCCGCTGCACCAACGCCTCGTTGCGCGTGCCGTAACCCTCGTCCGGGGACAGAATCACGGTCACGGCATCGCCGTCCTTCTTGCCTTCCAAGGCCTTTTCCAAGCCGGGCACGAGATTGCCATGGCCCTGAATATAGGCGAGGGGCTCGCCGCCGTCGGAACTGTCGAGCACCTTGCCAGCGTCGTCCTTGAGCGTGTAGTGGATCATGACCACCGAGTCTGCCGCTATTTGCACCGTCGAGTCTCCAAGTCGATTTGAGTATGCCGAAAGCTTACACAACTACTCGATTGCCCGCGCCTCCAGATCATAGGCGCCGGCCGCCATGACTTCGACGTGGGCGAATTCGCCGACCTTCGATGCGGGGCCCGAGGTGATGCGCACGACACCGTCGATCTCCGGTGCATCGCCGGCGGAGCGTGCCACCGCGACACCGGCCTCGACATGATCGACCAACACCTTGAGAGTGCGACCGACCTTTTCGGCGAGGCGCTCTGCGCTGATCTCGGCGGCCAGCTCCATGAATCGCGCCCGGCGCTCCGCTTTGACCGCCTCGGGCACCGGCGCTTCGGAGAGCGCGTTGGCCGCGGCTCCTTGCACCGGCGAATACTCGAAGCATCCCACGCGATCGAGCCGTGCGGCGCGAAGCCATGCGAGCAGATCCTCGAATTCGCTCTCGCTCTCTCCGGGAAATCCGACGATGAAGGTGCTGCGCAGCGTGATGTCCGGAACCGCCTTTCGCCACGCGGCGATTCGCTCGAGCGTGTTCTCGGCGCCGGCGGGGCGCCGCATCAGTCTCAAAATGCGCGCGTTCGCGTGCTGGAAGGGGATGTCGAGATAGGGGAGCACCCGACCGTCGGCCATCAGCTCAACCACCTCGTCGACGTGCGGATAGGGATAAACATAGTGCAGCCGGATCCAGGCCCCGAGCTCTCCCAAGCCCGCCGCCAAATCGTAGAACCGGGCGCGCCGCGGTTTCCCTCTCCACAGCTCTTCGGCGTACTTCAGATCCGCACCGTACGCGCTCGTGTCCTGCGAGATGACCAGAATCTCCTTTACGCCGGCACGAACCAATTGCTCGGCTTCCCTCAGTATCTCCCCGACGGGGCGGCTCGCCAGCCGGCCGCGCATGGACGGAATGATGCAGAAGCTGCAGTGATGATTGCAGCCTTCGGAAATCTTCAGATACGCGTAATGCCGCGGGGTGAGCTTTACACCCTGGGCCGGAATGAGATCGAGGAAGGGCTCATGCTTCGGCGGCAGGTGCTCATGGACCGAAGCGACCACCTCTTCGTAGCGCTGAGGACCGGTGATTTTCAGCACCTGGGGATGCCGGTCGAGAATTCTCTGTGGCTGTGCGCCGAGACATCCGGTGACGATCACTTTCCCGTTCTCGGCGAGCGCCTCGCCAATGGCATCGAGCGATTCATCCACCGCCGCGTCGATGAAGCCGCAGGTATTCACCACCACCAGATCCGCGGCGCCGTAATTGGCGGCCACTTCATAGCCCTCGGCCCGCAATCGCGTGAGGATGCGTTCGGAATCGACCAGCGCCTTGGGGCATCCCAGGCTGACAAAACCGATTTTGGGCGTTCTGCGGCGGGCGGGCAGCTTGCGGACGGCGGTTTTCAAGAAATGCAATCACGGGGTGGGAAAAGGGGCGGGAATTCTACTCCAAATCGCCCGGCGCACGTTTAATCGCACTGTCAAATGCGCGGTTCGAGAATCGTGACGCAGTGCTACGAAAGGTTGAGGCGGCTGCGGGGGTCCCCCTCAAGAACGCCGCCGGCCGTCCGATAAACCATCTTGAATGTGGTCACCGGTCCGCCCGCTCGGCGGGTGAAGTGAACACAAGAGAAACTCGGGGCCTAGACGGGCCGGTAGTCACTTACGGAGTAATCAAATGTCACTAGTCCTTAATACCAACATTGACTCGGTTGTTGCACAGAACAACCTCAATGGTTCGCAGTCGCTGCTAGCTCAGTCGCTGACCCGGCTTTCCTCGGGTCTGAAGATCAACAGCGCCGCCGACGACGCGGCGGGTCTCGCGATCAGTCAGCAGTTCAGCACTCAGATCAACGGCACCAACCAGGCCATCAACAACGCGAACAACGCGGTGTCGGAGACCCAGACGGCCGCCGGCGCGCTGAATACCATCGTCAACAACCTGCAGAGCATCCGCACCCTCGCGGTGGAAGCGGCAAACGGCTCGAACAGCGCCTCGGACCGCCAGGCTCTCGACCAGCAGGTGCAGCAGCAGATCTCGGAAATCACCCAGATCGCGCAGCAGACCACCTTTAACGGCCTGCAAGTGCTCAACGGCTCGAGCGGCGTGCAGACCTACCAGGTCGGCGCGAACGTCGGCAACACGATCTCTGTGGACCTCGCTTCGGGCGTCGGCGCGAACCAGGTCGGCGCGGTCGCCGCGACCACCACGGCCGTCACGGGCGTGGCCACCACCGGCGCACTGACCATTGCGATCGGCAACGGCACGGCGACGACCATCGGCGCGAGCAGCTTGTATTCGACGACCGCCAGCTCGGGAACGGGCGGTTCGGCGTATCAATATCAGAACGGGGCCTCGGCCTACGCGAAGTCGGCTGCCATCAACGCGGCCAATATCTCGGGATTGACGGCTACCGCCAACAACTCCCAGGACGTGACCTTCGGCAGCGTTACCGTCGGAACCGGCGGCTACTCGCTGGGGATCAATGGGGTCACCGTGATCAACGCGACCTCCGGTACGCTCACAGCGTCGGATTTGGTCTCGGCGATCAACAGCTACTCGACCCAGGACGGCGGTGTCACTGCAGCTGCGGGCGGCCATGGTCTGATCTTGACGGCGGCGGACGGCAGCAACATCCAGTTGAACCAGAACCTGAACCCGCTCACCGCGGTTGCCAGCACCGGCGGCATCACGAATGTCACCTCGTACAACGCTGGAACCAGCGCCGACATCGGCACGGGCGCGGCCTATACCACGGGCGCCACGGCGTTCTACGGACAGGTCTCTCTCGCCGCTTCGCAGAACATCCAGGTGGGTGGCTTGGCAGCGGATCTGACGAACTCGGGCTTTACGGCGGCGACCACGGTCACGGCCACTGGCACTCTGCAGGGCCAAAACGTGCTGACGGCCACCGCGGCCAACTCCACCATCGAGTCGGTGGATTCCGCGCTCGCCAGCGTGAGTCAGTTCCAGTCGCAGCTCGGCGCCATCCAGAACCGCTTCCAGGCGGCGGTGTCGAACTTGCAGTCAACCAGCCAGAACCTGACCCAGTCGCGCAGCACCATCCAGGATGCGAACTTCGCGCAGGAAACGGCTAACCTGACCCAGGCCCAGGTGTTGGAACAGGCCGGTATCTCGGTGTTGGCACAGGCCAACCAGCAGCCGCAGTTGATCCTCAAGCTTCTGCAGTAACAGCCGATAGCTAGTAGAGACGAGTAGGACCCCACGGCCCGGCCGCCCAAAGCGACCGGGCCGTGGACTACGAAGGAATCAGGTTCGGGAGTGAGTTTTAGACCGGAGTAACTCGAAGCAGGTACCCACATGGCGAGCGATGCAACCCCGGTATTGATACCGGCGATAAGCCTCGTGCACGGAAGTCAGGCGCCTACCAAGGTTACGAGTGAATCCTCGAGCGGCAAATCCTTGCCGTCCGGCGGCCAT